>Ga0233439_10004534_pt1 | contig 13374 bp, 9 predicted proteins | sample SI_123_September_6_FD_182713 | JGI IMG/M metagenome (GOLD analysis project Ga0233439, IMG submission 182713) | Seawater microbial communities from Saanich Inlet, British Columbia, Canada - SI_123_September2016_100_MG | ecosystem: Environmental > Aquatic > Marine > Inlet | place: Canada: British... | reverse complement strand
ATTATTTCTAAGTTCGGGTGAGGTTCAAGAAAGCTACCAAACCACATGATGTCAAGCACTCGCACTTTATAATCTCGGGCAAGTAATTTTGGAACCAGCACACTCCCTTTATATCCGCATCCCCCAGTCACTAAAATATTCATTCAGACTTCCCTTTTTATCAAAAACAGATGTTTAAATATGAATTAGCATGAAATCCAGAACCGTAAAGTTGATCTGCTTCAAGCAGACCACAAAATTTCAACAGATAAAATGGACTAATTGGATGCAATAATTTTCTTTGCAAAAACAGGGCGGGCAAGGACCATATAGATTTAGCAAGTTTGCGGAGGAAGGGGTTACACATAACAAAAAAAATGATGCGCACAACGAGGCGTAAGAACCAGCTCAACTTTACCTAAGAATGGGATTAACCCCGAACTTGATCTACATTGCAAACTAGCTCTTCAGCCCTGCAATACAAGAATAGTTAATATGATGCATCAATGGGTTTATATTGTTGCTTGCAATAAACTCATCAAAAGCATCTCTCGCCCCGGAATGATGCCCATAATCATCAATAATAATAACTCCATTTTTCGAAAGCCTGTCATAAAACTCATTTAAAGCTAACAGCGTTGGTTCGTACCAATCCATATCTAAGCGGAGAATGGATATCTTATCTATTTGCCTCAACTCTTTAACTTTATCCTGAATTTTTCCCTTAATTAAGGTAAACCTACCCCATTCTCCGTAAATTTCTTGTAAAAAATCAGTTGTCTCATGGTGACATGCTTTAGCCCAACTGCCATTTTTACTGACTTCAATTTCATATCTTTCTTTCATATTATTACCCCACACATCAACCTCATTTTGTGCGGGGGCAGGATGTCCCTCAAACGTATCAACACCTATCACATTTCTTTGGGATTGACTTTTCTCTAGACATAAACCAACCAGGCCCAGACTTCCGCCTTTCCAAACTCCCAATTCTAAAATGGATCCTTCTATATTGTTTTTTTCTACATACTCAACCGAGCGCCAAAAATCATAAAGCACCTCAACTGACAACATCGTTCTATGACGAATCTTTTCATAAGATGCCAAAAATTCCACATCCACAATACTGTTAAACGCATTGGTGTGGTTTAGTGCTTGTTTTTTTTGAAAATTAATTTCCACTCAACATCATCCTTTCTAATGTTAAGGATGCAAACATTCAGACTTCCTTTAATATCCGCAACTAAAATCACACGCTATATATGTTTCTTATCGACAAGTAATAATCTAAACTTAACTGCATACAAAAATCAGGGCGAAAGAGGTCCAAATTAGGGGTGGCAAGCATTTCGGCAAAGTTTAATTAAAAAAGAAGTAGCAAACTAGTTGGAATTATAACATGACCCCACATGAGTTCAAATGGTTTTGATTTAAAACTCCCTATGCGGTAAAATGGTCTCGCTTTAAAAGCTGTGGAAGCAATCAAAGATTCGGGATATTTTCACACCATACCTATTCCATTGATTCTATAACTTAATGTGATTTGGGAGCTCGCTTTACTCCTGGCATTGGGATAGCAAATAATGAATCATACAGGCTATTACAATTTCCAGATTGATCAAAGGATAAATAGGCCAATCAGAGGTATTACCAAACAAAAATTAGGAGGAGAGTAAAGAGTTTATTATTGCCATAAATTCTTCAACAGTCATTACCCCCATTTCATACAGCCGGGGACCTAATTAATCCCAATAATAAGTGTCCCCCTCCCATCAAAATTTATTTAGCCCTCGCATATACCATGGACCCAATAAACCTATCCTATAAGCCCCACATTGACGGATTAAGAACGGTTGCTGTCGTCCTGGTTATTCTCTTCCATCTGAATTCCAATATTTTTTCTGGAGGGTATTTAGGCGTTGATATGTTTTTTGTAATATCAGGGTTTGTGATTACCCAAAGCCTGCACAAAGACTATCTGGAAAACGGCAGGATTAGTCTTACTCAATTTTACATCAGAAGGTTTAAGCGAATCTATCCTGTACTCATTGCAGTGATTATTCCCACACTGATTTTTTATTTTTTATTCGGCAATCTGGAACAAACAAACCGGGTCATTAAAAGTAGCCTTCTCGCCTTAGTAGGCCTTTCTAATTTATACTTTACAAATGCCACTGATGAGTATTTTTTGCCAGATGTGTGGAATCCTTTTCTTCACACTTGGTCATTGGGGGTCGAAGAACAATTTTATTTTATTTATCCCATATTGCTAATCATTGGATTATGGGTAGTCCGCAAATTTAAATTCAATCCAAACATCATTCCAGTTGCAATATTAGCCGTTTGTTTATTTCTATATATCACCTTTTGCCTAAACAAAGGCTCTTTAATCGGAGGATTTTATTTCCCCACTGCACGCTTTTGGGAGCTAGGAGTAGGCTGTGCCCTATTCTATTTTTCAAGCACATCACTTGACATACCCACAAGAACCTTATGCATAATTTCCACTGCAACCTTTTTCTACCTACAAGCTTTCCATTCAACAATAGACAATTTACACATCGAAACCCTCTTGACCGTACTGGCAACTGCAATAGCCATTCACACTAAGGGAGATTTTGCGAAAAACTTCCTTCAGCATAAAACAATCGTCTACCTAGGAAAAACCTCTTACTCATTATATCTTTGGCACCTTCCCATCGCTTACCTATTCGGTTTGTATCTCAGTGAAATTAAATATTTGATTTTTACGCCCTTAGCTACATTTGGATGCGCTTTACTCTCATACAATTTAATTGAAAAACCTTTTCGCCAATCAAACATATTAAATAATAATCCAATAAAGTTCTTCAGCACCCTAATAGTAATTTTCTTGGGAGTTTCGGCTTTATTTTTTACCAAATTTCATACATTGAGCGCCCTACAAATTAAACAAGAAATCAATTATTCGATTTTCATGTTTGACAATAAATTAAAAAATATTAACTTCTCGCAATTTACAAACAAACTCACGTATGAATACACTCTTAAACCTGATGAGCTATGTGAAATTTCAAAAAAAATGGGTGTCGTAATCTTTTTTAAGTGCAAACCCGACTCAAATACTAATGTTTTTTTATTAACAGGCGATAGTCACGCTGAGCATTTACTACCCACCCTTGACAACTCCTCCACAATAAAAAATTTTTTTTATTATCGAACGCCAATATGCATTTATAGTAGCAATCCATGCTTGGCATTCCAGGATTTAAGCAAAAACCTAATTGAAGATATAAAAGGAAAGTATGAAAACATTTTTTTCATCCTTTCCTTTCGCTATGGACATGCTGACGAGACGTTTGAGGCAAATGCTACAAAATTCATTCAATCAATGAATAAAAAGGTAAAAATCATACTAAATGCCCCAACGCCTGCCTTTGACAAGGGTCCTAAAAAATGCAACGCGGATGGCTCGGATTGCACCATAAACAGAGAAAAAGAGTTACAACGCCGATCTGAAATTTTCAGGATTTTAAAAAGGTTGGAAAATCAATTTGATAATGTTTATGTCTATGATTCTTTTTACCAGATATGCCCTGATAAAATTTGCACCCTATATGACACAAAAAAAGATTTATTATTTTTTCGCGACACCGACCATTTAACTATTGAGGGAGCAAAATTTCTAACTCCGCATTTTGATAATTGGTTGCGTCAAAGTTTCAATTTAAGTGATTCTACTTTGTAGGCCTGGCAAGTTACTAAGTTTTTTCTTGAACCTTCACCCATAAATCACCCTGTCTCAGCGTTTATTATCCAGCAATTCCAACACCAACATTTGACAAGCTTTTACTTTCAGGTAGATTGTAAAGGTCGAACATACAGTTAACGGGGATAACTCTATATTTCAGTTTTATTCTTCTTCCATCATTTTAGCCATTTCTCTAAACGATGGACTACCATCTAGCAACTGCTCGTAGGTTCCCTGCATCCCTACCCGACCACCTTCGAATTCCACAATCATATCGCAATTCCTGACTGTGGATATTCGGTGAGCGATGATCAGGACGGTGAGATTACGCTGAAGCTCTTCAATAGATTTCATCACGGCATTTTCGGTAGTATTATCCAAAGCACTGGTAGCTTCATCAAACACCAGCACACTGGCCTTTTTATAAAGTGCTCGGGCAATACCAATGCGTTGGCGTTGACCGCCTGAGAGACGAATGCCCCTTTCCCCCACGAGAGCCTTATAGCCTTCGGCCCTGCTTTCGATAAAGTCAGCAATTTGTGCCTTTTGTGCGGCCAGTTGCACCCTACCCATATCAATATCTTCAGGGGGAATACCAAAGGCAATATTCTCCGCAAGAGAATTATCTGACAGATAAATACTTTGCGGCACATGGGCAATGGTTCTTTGCCAAGCCTTGATCTGATGTCCCTCTATAGGTTTATCATCTATCAATACTTCCCCTTCAGTAGGATTCAAAAGCCCCATCAATATATCCAAGGCGGTGCTCTTACCACTACCGGTCCTTCCAACAAAACCAACCCGTGCGCCTTTAGGGATTCTGAGATCTAGGCCTTCTAGGACCCAAGGCCCCTCTTGAGAATATTGAAAGCTAACTCCCTTGAATTGGATAGAATCTTTAAAATTCAGCGGTACAATATCAGATTTAAGCGATTCTTCCGACAGGGGCTGATCGAGAAGTTTCAGGGTATCAACGATTGAAGCATACGAACCCGCAATTCTCGTCCAGCTTCCATACCCCTGTTGTAGAGCAGGCAGAACTCGTTGGGCTCCAATTGCTAAGGCTCCGAGCACTGGCATGGCTTCTGCAAGCCCCCCAGACTTAAGGCTAAGAAAATAAGCCAGAACAGCAATCAATATCATTCCCAGCGATTCCAAAGCATAACGAGGGCTTTGGGAAACAAAAATATTATTACCCTGAGCCCACCGCAACGAATGATCGGCTTTCCGGTAAACATCGCAGTAAATGGATTGCGCCCCCTCAAGTAGCACATCACGAATTCCACCCAAACCTTCCTGTAATGCTTTTACGACCTGAGTCTGCTCGCGAGCAATGCGCTGACTGTTGAGATTCACCCTTTGACGGGTAAACCATGTGATCAGTCCATAGCTGGTCCCAAAAATAATTATTGAAGCTGAAGCCACCTTTGTATCAATAACGAATAAGGCCCCCATTATGGCAACTGATACAATAAACGAGCTTATCATCAACAACAATGTCAGCAAAACTTCGAACACAACACCATTGACCTTATAAGTAATGCTACTGATCACCTCGCTACTGTTGCGGGCCACATGCACTCGATAGGGCTGATAGAGGGTTCTACGATATACTTCGATACTCAGGTCCGCACCAACGGCAAATGCCATTCGGGTACTAACCCACAAAAGTAGCATACGAAAAATACCTGCTACTAGCGCGGCTACTCCAAACAGGACTGTCAGTGGCAATACCAATTGATCGGCAGAGGTAATGCCAAAAGTCGGTGCCAGATCTTGAACAATTGGGTAGGTAAAAACTTTTTCCGGAACAATCAGTATACCCAGAAAGGGCAATACGGCTCCCAAACTAATCATTTCTATGAATGCGCTGACAAGCATCAAGCCCAATAAAAGCCAAAATTGAAATTGACGACGCGGACTGAGATGATGCCACAGGCGAAACAATAAAGGTGATAAGGCAGTAGAATGGGTAGAAGAGTTCACTGTATTTTGCTTCCCCAAAAAACAATTTTTCTCACAAATTCAACCTCCAGGCACAATCTTTCGTTGAGTCCTCCTAAAAGTCTGTACTAACTTAGCAATGTAATGCAGTTAACAAATATCTACAAGCAGATAGAAAAAGAACCTGCGAGGAAAGAGAATCGCGTCTCCCTTACACCAAAATAATCCGCTAGTTCTTAAATACTCCTGCCTCGTTGGCCTACCACATTCAAACCGGGATTATTCAAACGCCGTATTTGGCAAAGCCCAGCTCTCTGAAGAACATCAACAACATAGGACTCTTTTTGCGGTTGGTCGTAACGCGGCGCAAGCATATCAAAGGTATCAAGCACAGCCCATTGATAACGTTGCTTCCAAGATAGTTCAGGTTCCTCAACATAGTTTGCAATTGGAATCAAAAAACGAAATAGGCGGCCTAAAATGGGAATCCGGAAAAGCACTTCTGTCAGGGGCCACAGAAATGGCATCATCCCATGTATCAAGACTAGTAAAATTTTTGAATTTAGCCATCGAGTGAAAAATCTCAATGGATACTTACTATTGAGCAAAGTAAATTTGTTGCGCTCATATATAGTCACAGCAAACTTCCCTCCGGCTTTCAGGACACGAGGTATCACGCTCAGGGCTAATCCTGGGTCAGGGGTGTGTTGAATTACGCCTATACAATAGCACGCGTCCAGAACCCCATCGCGAAAAGGAAGCTCAAAAATACTTCCCTGAACTAAATGAACATTATCCCTGCTCCCCAGCATTTCAGCTGCAGCATCCACCGCATTACTGATGTCCACACCAACAACCTGACATTTATCGCGTGAAGCAACTTCAAGAAAACGACCCGCTCCACACCCAACATCTAATACCCACTCCCCACTAGTCCAATTTTTTTCCCACTCGCTCTCCGTATACAATCGTCTCTCCGATTGCGCAATTCCATTTATAGAATCAATCTGAACCCTTTTAAACCGGTTCCATTGGTATCCAAAAGATGATGCATAGTTTTCGCTGGGAACAAAACGAGGAATCCCGGATTTAATAGGCCAATTAATACCACACCTAAGACACCCCAACGAACCAGTAATAATCTCTTCTTTTTCCACAGTCTCTTTCGCTAACAATTCCAAAGCCCCATGGCATTTGGGACAACCCAGTATCTGCAACAGTTTTTGCTTCATTTATATATTTGTGTGGATATTAGAATATTGAAAGCGACCAGATCGGTTGATGAGAAGGGCTGGTCGTGATGAGTTTACCGAAATAAGGAAAGAGCAATTGACCGAATGCAAATAAAACAGGTTTCGTTTTAATTCCCAAGCTTAACCATGTCGATATATTGACTTTAAAAAAATCTCTCACTGGCTCATTATATACCAAGATGACACTTCAGTTCGAGGTAAAATTATGGGAATCCTGTACGTCTATGATAAAGATCCGCTCCTCATATAAAAACTCTCTTATCTCCGGCACAGATCCCTAATATTACTCAAGAGGATATAAATAGTTTGCCCACTTGTCCATAAAGAGTTCTCCAAATCAGTCAAGAGGGCCGGTGAGTCTAGCAGTTTGATTCCAGAAAAACGCATTGAAAGTAATCGCAGATTAAACACCTCTCTAAAGGCCACATTGATTGACAGGGTGATTTGGAAATGGTAAAAAAATATGCGGTGAATCACCTTATAATCCAATATTTCCTTACATTCCAAAAGTAGAAATAGCTTGGGAGGGTTATTCAACAATCCTGAAAAAATATGACTCCACAATATTTAATTGTGCCACTACAAACGGTCAACCAAACCCTATTTCCTTTGGCGACTTCATTTACTTTCATAAATGGCCTTAAGCCTATATCAAAAATATAGCAGGTTTAATCAGGCCAACTAAAAACAAACAAATAAGTTCTGACTAATATGAGAATAAAAAAATGCAGAATATGCAACGCTAGTAAAGAACATATAATTGATGTTTTAGACTATAAACGAGTTGCGCTTGCGGGAAATCTTTTAAAAAAGAACCAATTAAAGGCAGAAAAAAAATACCCCCTAAAATTGGTACTGTGCAAGAAATGCAAACATCTCCAAATCAATTTCCTCCCCAAGCAGGATTTAATGTTTAAAAAATACCTTTGGGAAACAGGGGTTTCCTCACACAATATTAGCTTAATCACTAAATTATCAAATACCATCCAACATAAAAAAACTATAACTCAAAAAACAAAAATCATAGAAATTGCCAGCAACGATGGCTCATTATTGAAAGTTTTTTCAAAAAAATTTAAGTGCGAGGTTCTAGGTGTTGATCCCGCCAAAAATTTCAGCAATAAACTTAAAGATAAAAAAATTAACCAAATTACTGATTATTTTTCGCACAAACTATCTAAAAACATTAATCACAAACATGGTCTCTTTGATGTCTGCATTGCCCGAAATGTAATTGCCCACCTAAAAAATCCCAATGATATTTTCAGAGGGGTTAAAAATTTATTAGCTAAGGATGGTTTATTTATTATTGAAGTTCCACATTTACTCAATATTTTCAAATATTATCAGTATGACAATGTATTTCATGAGCATGTAGGGTTTCACTCTCTGAAGTCAATCAACGACCTATCAAAACTCCATGGTTTGCACTTATTTGATGTCGAAGAAATTGACTCACAAGGAGGCTCCATAAGGTGCTACATATCCAATAGCAAAAAAACTGTTAAAAGCAATGTAAAAAAAATTCTCGACCGTGAAATGAGAAGCAAGCTCTTTAGGAAACAATCCTGGTTAAAGTTCGCAAAAGATGTAAATAATCATAATCTGAAACTCAAAGAGCTATTAGTTGGCCTTAAATCCAAAGGAAATAGAATTTCAGTATATGGAGCATCGGGGAAAGGCCAATCATTACTACAATTTCTCGAATTAAAAAATGATTTTTTTGATCATATTTTTGACAAAAGCAAAATCAAACAAAATCTATACTCTCCAGGCACCCACATTAAAATAATGGACCCAAAATTTATTTCCAAAACGAAACCTAATTACATTCTGGTTTGCTCATGGAATATCATTAACGAAATCGCCAAAGAACAAAAAAAATATTTAATTAACGGCGGAAAATTTATTACGCCATTTCCCGAGCCTTTAATAATTTCATAATCCATGCAAAAAACACGAGTTTTAGCGTTGGGTTGTAATGGTCTGCTTGGATTTAATTTTGCAAAAGAGGTTTTAAAAAACAAGACCTTTGTATTCCGGGGAACCTACAACAAAAATTCATACAGAATTGAATCTGATCAATCAACACGAGAGCAGAAAAATTTTCTACAGTACAACCCAAACGTACATAGCAGAAAATTAATTACGGAACTAAATGATTTCCAACCAAATGTAGTTGTGAATTTTATTGGGAATTCTAATTTATTTGAAAAGTCTAAAAAAAAACATGAGGTCCAAAATCTTAAAAGCTTAAAAAATATACTTCTATCAATTGAATCCTCAAAATCAAATATTGAGCATTTCTTCAATATTGGCTCGGCGCAAGAATACAAACATAGCTTGCATCCCTTAAAAGAGTCTGATCCCTTAGCTCCCAAATCGGAATATGCCAAATCCAAGGTAAAATGCCATAAGTATGGCTTGAAATGGGCCTCCCAAAACGATATCAAATTTACAACGCTGAGAGTTTTCAACGTAATTGGAAATGATCAATTTAAGGAAAATGTTATTTTAAAATTGATGCGACTGAAGTCAGATGAAAAATTGGTCTTTCAGCAATTTAACGCAATAAGAGATTTCGTCTATATTGGAGATTTTATTTCAATATTGATGGATATTATTTCAAATCATAAAAAAATCAAACATGATGCTATCAATATAGGAACAGGCGTTCCTATAAAAATTCCTGACCTGATAGGTTTGATATCTCAGTCTCTAAAAAGAGATTTAACCAACAATATAAGCGTAAAAGCCAAAGGCAAGCTTAATTCTAACTACGCAAATATTAGCAGGCTAAAAAAGATTATCCGCATTAAAAAGCTTAAATCTATTGATGAAATTTTAAGAATATTGATAAAAGAAAATACTAATATAAATATAGGTTGAGACCTGTTTCTTCTCTTCTGGATAGCTCGCCAAGCATTCGGACAATTGCTCCGCACAATAAAATTCATTTAGCATGCAATATTAATCCTGCGGAATCTCAGGAAAATATTTTTTTAAAGATTCTTTTCCTGAAGGAATGAGAAACAATCATTAGTTTTGGAAATACTCGAATCAAATATTTAATGGCAGGAGCGGGCCTCTTTTGGTTTTTCTTCAAAAGAAAAAAAAGCCTTAAAAAATGATATTCATCTATGTGGCTTTGCTTAATAATCGAGCCAAGCAAGTCACGGCCTATGTTAACAAACGGCTTGTAGCAACAGACGCCACTAATGTGTGACCGGTTGTTCTCGTGCCTTCTGGCCCCGACCAGTGGTTCATTTATCCATAGGATGGGGCCTCGGTCCACTACTTCCATGAGAAAATACGTGTCGAAATTATCTCTCATAGAAAAATTCGGCATCACACCTTTAATCAATTCAGTGTTAAACGCATAGGAGCAAAAGGGAACAATACCCCCAAAGTCACTTGCTAAATATTGCCGCAATAAAACTTTCCTACAAGATATGACCTTTATTTCTTCTGGACCAACATAAGTTGTCTGGTTCAGATTCTTATTTCCATTACCATCAATCACCCACGCATTCGTTCCAATAGCACTTGCCAAAGGCTCTTTTTTGAATTCCTCAAGGATTCTGCCCACAAAATCTGGCTCCAAGGAATCATCATCGTGGAACATCACAAAGTACTGGGTGTCCACAAATGAGATAACCTCTTTGAAGTGTTCCAAAAAGGGTATTCCCGGAAAACGTGAAATGTACTCAACTTTTGGGTAGCGAGCCTTCATGACTTCTTGCAACTCCCGATTCGAAGAGTTGTCAGACACAACAAACCTAAAGTTTTTCTCCGTTTGATTCAGAATAGATTTGATCGCGTTCTCTGCAAAAGCCGGGCGATTGTGGCACAATAGTACTATGGTTATGGGACTCATTGTCGCTCGTATTGAAGCTGGAGTTATTTTTATTTCTGGTGTAAAGTCCGATTGAGGTGACGGTGCATGCTTTGTAGTTTAGTCAATTCCGGGGGAGAAGCAATCCGACAAAGCAGGACACTACATAAAGAACAATAATGACAATTTGCTGAAAAAGCCAGCAAATTATGTGAATTTTTTGACCTATATGCCAAGATAGAAAGCTTAATATCCCGAACACTAGAGAACAAAATTATAAGATGTGGTCGGGAGTAATTTTCTAGGGTTTCTCCTCAGAGAAAATTATTTTTGGTTGGCATTCTTTTTGAGTCGCAAATTTTCTATTTTAATAAATTCAATTTCTAATGAATACTTTGTTCCATACAATATATAAAAACAAAACTGTCCTAATTACAGGGCACACAGGCTTTAAGGGGAGCTGGCTTTCTGTATGGTTATCATCCATTGGAGCTAATGTAGTCGGGTTGTCGCTTAATATCCCAACCACTCCGTCAAACTTTGAAGCCTCTGAGGTTAATAAGGTTTTAGTTGACCATCGAGTAGATGTGCGGGATAGCATAAAATTAAGAGAAGTTATTCAGGAGAGTCAGCCAGACTTTGTCTTTCATTTAGCCGCTCAGGCACTTGTTCGACCATCTTATGAGTCTCCCCTGGAGACTATTGCCACCAATGCTTTAGGTTCAGCTAACTTACTGGATGCCCTGCGAATTTTAAGCAAACCCGTAGTAGCCGTAATGATTACCAGTGACAAGGCCTATGACAATATTGAGTGGGTCTGGGGATATCGTGAGACGGATCGTTTAGGCGGCAAGGATCCATACAGTGCTTCCAAAGGAATGGCTGAGTTGGCTATACATACCTTTGTCGAATCTTTTTTTAAAGTTCCTGAGTCAACAGTACGAGTTGGAATAACACGCGCAGGCAATGTGATAGGTGGCGGAGACTGGGCCGTTGACCGAGTCGTCCCAGATTGCATGACAGCATGGTCGCAAAATGAGGTTGTTGACATTCGTAGCCCTGATTCTACCCGGCCTTGGCAACATGTACTGGAACCACTCAGTGGATATCTGACTCTAGGTGCTGAATTAACAAAAAAGACTGAGATACACGGAGAAGCGTATAATTTTGGACCACCTGCCCATCAAAATCATTCGGTGCGTGAATTGATAAATGAAATGACAAAATACTGGGATAATATTCGATGGAATGATATATCAAAAAATCGTGAGCACCTTCATGAAGCGGGGTTACTCAAGCTAAATTGCGACAAAGCTTTGTTCGACCTGAATTGGCAACCAACTTTGCATTTTTCAGAAACCGTTCGCATGACAGTAGAGTGGTACAAAAATTATTACCAAAATATTGACTCTTCAATGTTCAATTTTACGGTAGAACAAATCAATGAATATACCTTATTTGCAAAAGCACGCCACATGAAATGGGCAACGAACGATTTATGATGGATTGGAAATACAACTGGAAATTTTTAACGAGCTTTGTGGTGAAGCGATCCATGCCTTGATCCAAGCATCTTCCATAATCTAAAATAGATGAAAAACAATGATGGAATTGAATCTAATTGGAGTCTAATTTGATGAAAGTAGTAATACTTGCTGGTGGATTTGGTGCAAGACTAAGTGAAGAAACCGATGTAAAGCCCAAACCAATGGTTGAAATTGGAGGCAAACCTATTTTATGGCACATTTTAAAAATATATTCGAGTTATGGGTTTAATGACTTTGTAATTTTACTGGGATACAAAGGGTATGTGATCAAAGAATACTTCTCAAATTATTTTCTTCATCAAAGTGATGTGACCTTTGACTTGGAGAAAAATGAGATGGAGTTTCATCAGCATTATGGTGAACCCTGGAAAGTCACCCTGCTTGAAACTGGACTGCATACTATGACGGGTGGTCGTATTAAGCGTGCCGAAAAATATATTGGGAACGAGCCATTTTTCTTAACTTATGGAGATGGCGTCTCTGATGTGGATATTTCTGCTTTATTAGACTTCCACAAATCACATGGAAAAATCACTACTATGACAGCTGTCCAATTAGCGGGTCGTTATGGATCATTAAGTATAGAAGAACAGGGGGTCGTATCAAATTTCAAGGAAAAACCCAAAGGCGATGGAGCCTGGATAAATGGTGGATTCTTTGTGTGTGAACCCAGTGTTTTTAGTTTGATCGAAGGTGATACAACAGTGTTTGAACAAGAACCTCTTGCTCAATTAGCAGAAAGTTCGCAATTGGTCGCTTATAAACATAGTGGATTCTGGGAATGTATGGATACACTGCGTGACAAAAATAATTTATGCTCGTCATGGGATGAAGGAAGAGCGCTTTGGAAGCGTTGGTAATCAGCCTGTTGTCCCAGTCATCTAATGGCTGAAAACATTAATAAGGCTCCAATATCATGCCTTTATTTTACCCCTCCCCTATTAAAACACACACCCTTCCTTTGCAACACGACTCTCCATAATAGAACCCCTAAAGGAGCAACCGGACTTGGCAAGTGTGGTGTACTGATAAATTGAAACCAATGGTTTTCTTAGGGTAAATTTAAGAAAATCAAAAAAACTGGCG
>Ga0233439_10004528_pt1 | contig 13380 bp, 16 predicted proteins | sample SI_123_September_6_FD_182713 | JGI IMG/M metagenome (GOLD analysis project Ga0233439, IMG submission 182713) | Seawater microbial communities from Saanich Inlet, British Columbia, Canada - SI_123_September2016_100_MG | ecosystem: Environmental > Aquatic > Marine > Inlet | place: Canada: British... | reverse complement strand
AATAAATTCTGTTTTGGAGTAGGACTGAGTTTCTGAATTATATTTTTGAGCCGTCCCCGTCTTGCCTGCGACATCAAATCCTTCCAGTGCCGCCTTTTTCCCGGTACCCGTTTTCACAACCGACTTGAGAACTTCAATCAATTGACGACTGGTTTTTTCGGAAATAACCCGGCGGATTTTTTCAGGCTTAAATTGCTTGACTACACGCTCGCCCTTAATCAGCGCATGGGTGATATGAGGTTGCATAAGGTTGCCGCCATTGGCAATAGCCGCCATAGCGCTGACCATTTGAATAGGGGTTACGGCGATCTCGTGACCAAACGAAATTGAAGCGAGAGAAAGTTGGTTCCAGTCCTTTTGTTTCTTGAGCTGTCCCGCAGATTCACCGGGAAGCGATAAACCGGATTTTTCACCGAACCCGAATTTTCGGATGTACTCATAAAAGGGTTCTTTACCAACTTGTTGGGCAATTTTGATTGCTCCGATATTGCTGGACTTGGCAATAATGTCCTGCATGGTCAGCCAGCCAAATTTGTGATCGGAAGCTTCACCGATATGGACGTTTCCAATTTTCATCTTTCCATTTTCGCAGAAGAAAATATCTTGCGGTCTTGCCAATCCCTTATCCAAGGCGGCGGCGGCGACAATGGGCTTGAATATCGATCCGGGTTCGTAAGAGCTGGCGATGATATTGTTTTTCCAGGATTGCTGAGGAAACGCTCCGTAGCGATTTGGATTAAATTGTGGAACGTTGGCCATCGCATAAATTTCCCCGGTATGAGGATTCATAACCACGGCCATTCCTGAGTCCGCTTTAAAATGTTCTACCTGTTTTTTTAAATGGTACTCGGTGGTGAACTGGATAACTTCATCCAGTGTAAGGGCCAAGTCATAATTTCTAGGATTCGAGTTCCGCAATCCCTCGACAGATTGAATGTTTCTTCCGCGCGCATCGCGCTCCATTACCTGTCGAAATGTGGTTCCTTTCAGCTTAGATTGATAGGCATGTTCGATTCCGGCAAGGCCCTGATTGTCCATTCCAACAAATCCCAGGACGTTAGCCGCAAGCTCTCGTTTGGGATAAAACCTTTTTTGCTCAGACACATATCCTACGCCAGACAAATCGGATTTTTTCAACTCCGCAACTTCATGGAGGGGGCATTTTCGTTTGATCCATACGAAATGTTTTTTAGAGGAAATTTTTTTGCGTACTTGATCGGGGTCCAGCTTCAGAGCCGCCGAAAGGATGCGGGCGGTAGTTTTTCTATCCAATATTTCCGAAGGGTTTACATAAACCGATTCCACTTCGACATTACGCGCGAGTTCGTTTAAGCTTCGGTCGTAAATTATTCCTCGCCCGAAATGTGTTTTGACTGTGCTCAGGTACTGTTTTTCAGACTTAGCCACCAAAGTGTCGTGCTGAATGATCTGTAGGAAAGCGAGCCGCGCAATCAATGCCCCTACAAATAGGAAGAGCAACACTGAGACGATCTTTATGCGGACTTTAATCCCGTCCCTAAATGTTCCTGCGGTCTGTTTATTTTGTTTTGCCATGACGGTTATTTCAGGAAAATGGTGATAACCTTGTCTTCACCAGGTTCTTTCATCCCCACCTCGCTTTTTGCGAGGCGATAAACACGGTCCAGAGATCTAAGGCTTTCGCGTTCAAGATTGAGCAGGCGGTTTTCTTTCAACAGCACTCTATGTTCCCTGGCCAGGTCCTGATATTCATAGGCCAGTTTGATTTTCTTGACATTGGGCCAAACCAAGGCTAATGCCCCAAGCATGAACAGGATGGAGATCGAAATAACCATCCATAAATCTTTAGAGGAAACATGGAGCCAGCTCTTAGCAAGCCTACTAACCCCATCAAACATAAACCCTTTCCGCGACCCTTAATTTTGCGCTTATTGATCTAGGGTTTTGCGCCACTTCTTCTTCTGAAGGCACAAGCGGTTTACGAGTTAAAATTTTTAAAGTTTGCACTCTCCCGCATACACACCTGGGTATTTTAGGAGGACAGGAACAACCTTTCTGCTCGTCTCGAAAAAACGTTTTCACAATCCGGTCTTCCAGAGAGTGGAATGAGATCACTACCAGACGGGCGGTTGAATTGAGAAGGCCAACCACATCCTGTAAAGCTGATTTCAATTGCTCCAGCTCATCGTTGACCGCTATCCTCAATGCCTGAAACGTTCGTGTTGCAGGATGGATCCGCGAATGACGGGGCGAGTTGACCACTTTCGCTACGAGCCGGGACAGTTGGCCGGTTGTGATAATGGGGCGCTCTGTCTGTTCTTTGCGAATCGCACGGACGATTCGCTTTGAGTAACGTTCTTCACCAAAATTTTTAATAATGGACACTAGTTCTATGTCAGAAAGTTTTTCCAAAAGTTCTGCGGCAGAAGTTTTCTGTGAGGAGTCCATTCGCATATCAAGCGGGCCATCATGCTGTATGCTGAAACCACGCCCGGGTGTATCCAATTGTGGGGAAGAGACACCCAAATCCATCAGCAGTCCAGCTATAGAAGTGATCCCGTTTTGAGCCGCAAGACTTTTAATATCACCCAGGTTGCCGTGGGCGAGAGTCACTCTGTCTCGGAAAGGGGACAGTCTTTCCCCGGCCCGTTCTATCGCAGAGCGGTCCCGGTCAACGGCAAATACCCGGATCTCAGGTGCAGAATTTTTAAGGATGAATTCCGTATGACCTCCATCCCCGAGTGTGCCATCCACGATTACTCCCTCCTTGTGAATATTCAGGTAATGAAGCACTTCGTTTTTCATTACTGGTTCGTGGTACGCTGGCATAATATTTTGGTTGCTCCATTGATGGCTTATGTCGATGGAATGCCTTTACGCTTCTCCCTGCTTGGACCATTCCTCAGGGGACCAGACCTCAAAAGTTTTGGACATTCCCACCAGGATGGCTTCTTTATTCAGCCCTGCAGTTTCTCTCTGGTTTGCAGGGAGTAAAATTTTTCCAGATTTCATTTCGCATTCCGTTGCCCTGGAATAAAACTCGCGCAACCGGTTTCGATCCGATTTATCAAAAGCGTTTAAGTCACTCAACTTAGCCTCATTTTCAGACCATTCGTTTTGAGGAAAGACAACGAGATAATGGTCCATCACACACACCACCAGTTGTGGGCCATACTGTTCCAGCGCACTGCGAAATTTTGCAGGCACATTGAAGCGGCCCTTGTCGTCCAGACTGATGTTGTAGGTACCTAAAAAACTGTTCATTTTGCTGTGTTAACCCATTGCGTATAACTTTGACATAAAATTACATTTTGAGACACTTTCGTACACAATCCTAACATAACGCGACAAACTGTCAACTGAAAAGGAGAAAAAAATTAATGAAAATCTATGCCGGAGGAAGTGGGCTAACTTTTTATGTAAACAGGGGTTGATCGGTTTCTAATGGGGGGTGAAATTGCATTAAATTGAAGGAGAGGCTAAACCAGAGAATGACACCGCTATTATCGGAACCTTATAAAGAAGCGATTTTCGGGAAGATTGGGCAAGAGGAAGGTGAATCGGGCTAAAAATATGCTTATTGGAGTTGGTTCATTATATATACAATTCCTCCTTCACGAGTTTTTGGGCTGGAATTATTTATCCCTTTCCTTTTCAATGGATTTGCTTTGACAAGGTTAAATTCTGGATGCTACTATAAAAATAACGCAATAAACCAATGAAATTCTTTTGCCAGAGGATGCAGGTCGGTTATGAATCAGAAAAAAGTTAAATTTATGGTAGGTAGCTTGCTGATTGTTGGTGCCATCGGTTATTTAATAACTATGGGTATTAGCAATACCTCGCAATATTTCTTTACCGTGGATGAATTGATGAGCCAAAAAGTCTCCTTTGCCGGGGCGGGATTAAAAGTAAAAGGCAATGTGGTGAACGGTTCTATTCAAAGAGATCCCAATGATTATTTAAATGTGAATTTTTCCATCGAGGAGAAGGATGCCTCGTTAAAGGTAGCTTATCAAGGGGTGACGCCGGATATGTTTATAGATGGCGGTGAGGTGGTGGTCGAAGGGACTTTAGGGAAAGATGGAGTTTTTCATGCCAACACTTTATTGACCAGTTGCCCATCAAAATATGAAGCTGAAAAAGAGGCTGGAAAAATGCACCCTGGAAAATTTCCTGATGCTGACAATTATCAGAAACCGGGCCTCAATAAAGCGGAAGCCTTGCCGAAAACAACGATCTGACCTTCCTTTAAAATCAAGAACCCAGTTATCCCGAATTAAAGCGGGGGCGTCTGTATAGAAATCATGAACGATATTGGTGAGTTTACATTATTGGTGGCTCTGGCAACAGCTCTCTATGGCTGTGTTGCCTATGTTATGTCTGCGCGGGGAAACCGCATTGACCTGTACCTTAGTGCAGACAAGACCCCATTTATAGTCTGGGCGTGCGTTACCATCTCCTCTATATGTTTGTTGAGGGCCTTTCTCACCGATGACTTTAGCCTGCAATATGTTTGGGCCTATTCAAATCGTGAACTCGACACATTTTATAAAGTTTCCTCATTTTGGGGTGGGCAGAAAGGATCCCTTCTTTTCTGGGCCTTGCTTCTCAGTTCCTACATGGTGGTGGTTTATTTTCAAAACCGGAGTAAAAACCTCAGAGTGGTTCCGTATGCAATGGCAATCATACTCGCTATCTTGGTGTTCTTTCTTTTTCTGATTAACTTCTCGACCAATCCCTTTGAGAGAATCCCTCTTCCTCCAGAAGATGGGCGGGGCCTGAATCCGCTTCTACAAAATTACTGGATGGTGATTCATCCCCCAACATTATATTTGGGATATGTAGGCTTTACGGTTCCTTTCGCATTTGCCGTGGCGGCCTTAATCAGTAAAAACCTGGATGATGGATGGATTCGCATGACGCGGAAGTGGACTTTGATTTCCTGGTTTTTTCTTTGCATGGGCAATCTGTTTGGAGCTTCCTGGGCGTATGTCGAGTTGGGTTGGGGCGGTTACTGGGCTTGGGACCCCGTTGAGAACGCCGCATTCATGCCTTTGTTGATCGCAACAGCATATTTGCATTCGGTGATGATCCAGGAAAAAAAGGATATGATGAAAGTGTGGAATATGTCCCTGGTCCTTCTAACTTTTGCGATGACAATTTTTGGAACGTTTATCACCCGGAGTGGACTCATTCAATCCGTTCATACCTTTGATGAAGCAACCCTGGGATATTACTTTCTGGCCTTTCTTTTTGTGGTCATTGTCGCTTGTACCGTCTTGATTATTTCACGGCTCCCTTTATTAAAAAGCGAGAACGAGTTGGACTCGTTTTTATCTCGAGAGAGTAGTTTTTTGTTTAATAATCTGGTTTTGTTAGGAATTGCCTTTGCGACTTTTTGGGGAACCATTTTTCCCATTATTTCAGAAGCCGTGCGAGGTGTGAAGATTACTGTTGGACCACCATTTTATAATCAAGTCAACGTCCCTATCGGGCTTGCTCTTTTGGCACTCATTGGTATCGGTCCTGTTATTGCCTGGCGTCGAGCCACATTTTCAAACCTGAAAAAGAACTTTTTAAAACCGGTTCTCGTTGCAATTGTGTTAGCCGTGGTGTTGCTTCCGGTTATTCCTTTAGGAAGCAGGACGGAGATTTATACCTACATAACCTTTGTGCTTTGTGGTTTTGTGCTGACCAGTATCCTAACTGAATTTTACAAGGGAACGGTTTCAAGAATGGGTTTGCATGAAGAGTCAGTTTTTGGAGCATTGGCGACCGTGACCTGGCGCAACAAAAGGCGCTATGGGGGTTACACCGTTCATATTGGTGTGGTGCTTATTTTTGCTGGAATAGCCGGGTCGCAGGCTTATGGGACGCATACAGAAAAGCATCTGCAACTGGGTGAATCTTTTGAAATTAGAGGCTACACGATCAGGTATGAAAAACTTGTTGCGGTGGAGGCCACCAATATTAAAACCCGAATCATTGCCCAGCTTGCGGTAGAGCGTGATGGTAAACATTATTGGACGGGCCATCCTGAAAAAGAATTTTATAAAGGCCAGAATCAGCCAGTTTCCGAAGTGGATGTGCTTTCAACCTGGAAGGAGGATTTATATATGATCCTCGCTGATTTTCGGGAAGATGAGTCGGCCACGATAAAAGTGTATGTGAATCCAATGGTGAGCTGGATGTGGACGGGTGGATGGATCATTGCTTTTGGGTCCATGATATCCATGTGGCCAGATCGACTGGAGCAACGGCGACGCCTGGAAAGAGTTCGCAGGCAGGAACAGTTGTTTCCTGCACCGGCACAGGAGTGACCCAATGCGAAATTTAAAAATATTGATAGGATTTCTTTTGATGGCCTGGATTTCAATAGGCCAAGTGTCTCCAGCCGGGGCCGGAGCGCTTTTGCAGGATCTTGAAAATGCCTTGATGTGCAAATGTGATGACAAGTGTGGAAAAGTTTTATTAAATTGCACCTGTTCCACATCTGATAAAACCCGGGCCAAATTTTCAAAAATGTTGGAATCTGGGCTTACCGTTGATCAAATCATAAAAATGCAAGTGGATGAATATGGTGAAACCATTTTATCCGCACCTACCAAATTTGGATTCAATCTCACAGCCTGGATGACCCCGTTTGTAGCCTTGGTTGCCGGAGGCTTTGGGGTTCGTAAAATTCTTCTCGCCTGGGTGGGAAAAAAGAGTGGTAGCGATACCACAGAGCCTGCTGAGGACGAACCTGAAATTTCAAAAAAATATTCAAAGCGTTTAAAAGATGAATTAGACGGGATCGAGTTATAGGAATGGGATTCATCCACTTCTTAGAGTTGATCCTGGTTGTTGCAATCCTGCTGATTGTGGGTATTCCGCTTTTTGGGAAATTGAAGCTCTTGAAGCTGGTAGAAAAGGTGGACCCGGGCAGTGACCAATATAATCATCTTTTAGTGCGTAAGGAAGAAACGCTGATTTCCATAAAAGAACTGGAGTTCGATTTCAATACGGACAAGATCTCTGAGCCTGATTATAAGGAACTTCGCCATAAGCTGGAAAAAGAGGCAGAGAAAATCCTGGAGCATCTGGACCGGTTGGAGCAGGAACGCAGAAAAAACAAATCCTATAAATCCGCTTAAACCTGAAGCGATTGTTTAGCGGGCGCCTCTATTGAGAATGGTAGATAACCACAATCCCTCCGATTCTGCAATTGAAGTTCGTGATCTACGAAAAGAGTTTGGCGTCCTTAAGGCCGTGGATGGTATTAGCTTTGATTTGAAGCGTGGGGAATTTTTATCCGTATTTGGTCCAAACGGAGCAGGCAAGACTACTCTGATTAAGATACTTGCTGGGTTGACTCGGCCTTCATTTGGAACTGCCCGGGTTGCCGGATATGAAGTTGAAGAGGGGAAGTCGGAAATGCGGCGCGAGATTGGAGTCATTTCCCACTCCACCGCTTTGTATGCGGATTTGACGCCCATGGAAAACCTGATATTTTTGGGCAAGATGTATGGGCTGGAACGCCCAAAGGAATCAGCCCTAATGGTTCTTGAAGATGTGGGGCTGGCACCGCGCAGAAACGACCGCGTCAGAACTTTTTCTCGAGGAATGTTGCAACGGTTATCTATTGCCCGTGCAATCCTGCATGACCCTTCCATATTATTTCTGGACGAACCCTTCACTGGCTTGGACATCCATGCCTCTAATGTGCTCAAGGAGCAACTTCAAGCATTGCATAATAAGAAGAGAACCATATTGATGACCACTCATGATATTTCCTGTGGGCTGGAGATGTGTGACAAGGTGGCCTTGCAGGTTATGGGTCGGTTTGCTTTTTTTGAGGATGTGGAGGAGGTTAGTAAGGAAAATTTTGAGACGATGTATTTTGATGCGGTGCGGAATAACCAGTTTACCATGGGCATTCGCAATTCCTAGGCAGGTTGCTAGAGCCTGTTAAACTGAGATGATTTTTTGTCAGCTAAATAGAGTATTGATGTTACTACTGGCGGCTCGCCGGATAAATCTATGAACCTTTTTTTAAGTCAAATTTCGGCGATTGTATGGAAAGATTTTGTAACAGAACTCAAGACACGAGAACTGTTAAGCGCGATGTTCATCTTCGCATTGCTGGTAATTCTGATATTTATTTTTTCCGTAAATCTGAGTGTTGTCAAAGCCAATGAAGTGGGGCCGGGAATTTTATGGGTGGCATTTTTGTTTTCCGGAACGATTGGTCTGAATCGTTCCTTCATGCTGGAAAAAGAAAATGGATGCCTAATGGGTTTAATATTAGTGCCTGCAGATCGAACGGCTATTTATTTCGGAAAACTGATCAGTAATTTTGTTTTCTTGTCCATTATGGAATTGTTCATCTTGCCTCTGTTCATGATTTTTTTTAATATTGATCTTTTGGCGCATCTACTACCACTTTTGCTTGTTATATTTTTGGGGACTCTGGGCTTCTGTGCCCTGGGAACCTTGCTATCTTCATTAGCGTCAAATCTTAAAACTCGGGAAATCATGTTGCCGATTTTGCTCTATCCTCTTCTAGTTCCTATTGTTATCGGGGTAGTTCGTATGACAGGGCAGGTACTGGCTGGGGAACCCTTATCGGAAATGATGAACTGGATTGGTTTGACGGCTTCCTTTGATATCATTTATATTGGTGTCTCCATTATGACCATCGACCATATTCTGGAGGAGTGACGGAATGGATAACCTGGGATTTTTATTTGCGGCCAATGCGTTTGTATGGGGCGGTATTATTTATTATGTATATACCCTCAAGCAACGCAACCGCGCCCTTGAAAAGGATCTGGAATTGCTGAAAGAAACCCTGAGCAAAGAAGGGTGATAATGAGCTCTGATGAAATAGAAGAAAATGAGGAGGAAGGAAATATCCTTGTCTGGTTGACTGGGCTGGTATTTCTTGCGGCGATGATCGCGATTTTTATTTATGTCCCCACCGAAAAGACGGAGGGCGTAGTTCAGCGAATCATGTATTTTCATATCCCCTGTGCCTGGCTTTCATTTTTTGCGTTCTTTGTCGTCTTTATTTGTTCCATTCTGTTTCTGTGGAAGAAAGACAGAGAGTGGGACATTTATTCCCATGCCTCGGCAGAGATCGGAGTGATTTTTTGTTCCCTGGTCTTAATCACTGGGCCGATTTGGGCCAAGCCGATTTGGGGTGCCTGGTGGGTTTGGGACGCACGCCTTACCTCTACCTTGATATTGTGGTTGATTTATGTGTCTTACCTAATGCTTCGGGCGCAAAGCGATGCCGGTTCCATGCGGGCTCGTTATGCCGCAGTGCTTGGTATTGTCGGGTTTCTGGATATTCCTCTTATCCACTTTTCTGTGCTTTGGTGGCGGGCATTCCATCCTCAACCCAAAGTTATTACCAGTGAAGGGATTGGTAAGGGAATGGACCCTACCATGCTGGCAACGCTCGGAATTTCCTTGTGTGCTTTCACCTTGCTTTATTTTCTGTTGATGGGTGTGCGGGTGCGGCAAGAAAAATTAAAGGATGAAATTGACCGCCTTAAAAGGGAAAAGATTTATTCGTCTTAAGGATGGATTGCTGGGCCTGTTGATCCTTGTCGCTGCGATTCTCCTTTTGCTCCGTTTTCAAAAAACCGGACCGGGAAATCCGGAATTAGAGACCAACCTGAACCAGTTTAAGCCGGAAGCAGGATATCTGGCACCCCGGTTTACTCTGAGAAATCTCAAGGGAAATCTTGAAGGGCTTGACGATCATTCCGGCAAGGTAATCATTGTTAATTTCTGGGCTACCTGGTGTGTCCCCTGCGTTAAGGAAATGCCTAGCTTTGAAACTTTATACCGCCGCTATCGCTCGAGAGGGTTGACTCTTCTAGCGATCAACCTCGATAAAGACGATTTTTCCAAAGTCCAGAAGTTTGTGGATAAATACAATTTATCTTTCCCTGTTTTACTGGATACAGATGGGGTAGCGGAAAAACTCTACCCGTCTTTTACCATTCCATTCACCTACGTGATCGATAAACAGGGAAGGGTGGCCGCTCGTGTCGATGGTGCCAAGGACTGGGAATCGTCTGAAACGTTCGAGGCGGTAGAGCATCTTTTAAAACAATAATTGGATGAATTTTATGACAAATGAAAAAAAAGCCCAGTTAGCTAATGAAAGTTTTTATGAAGCCTTTAATAAAAGGGATATTGAGGGCATGAAACAGATTTGGGGAAAGGACGAATGTATAACATGCGTTCACCCTGGTTGGCCTCCTCTTAAAGGGTTTGAACCGATCCTGAATAGCTGGGCAGGTATTTTTGAGAATTCAGGCGATATGGAAATTCGAATTTCTGATGTGCAGGTGCTGGCTTCTGCAGATTTGGCCTGGGTTTCCTGCACCGAGAAGCTTTTTACAATTGCTGAAAGTGGGGTGCTGGTTTCACAGGTTTTTGCTACCAACTTGTTTCATATTGAGGGTGAGTCCTGGAAAATGGTCATGCATCATGCTTCTCCGGTCCCTGCCGCAAGGGAGACAAAAGATGCATCGAGAAACTAATGACAGGGTCTATGACTTTAGCTAACTAAGCTAGAATTAATGTTTCAATAAACATGCGACATGATGGTTTGGAGCGACTTCCTTAAGGGGAGGTATTGTTTCTTCACATCGTTTTTCCTTTATGGGGCAACGATTTTGAAAAGCGCAACCTTGTGGGAGGATTGCTGAAACGGGAATGTCTCCCTTCAGGACTGTTTTTTGTTTGATGTGCCCAAAACCCAGGCGGGGTATAGCGTTAAGCAAGGCTTGGGTGTATGGGTGCTGAGGCGAATCATAAATTTGTTGGCTGTCGGCGATTTCAACGATTTTCCCAAGATACATGACTGCTACCCGATCGCAGAAATACTCTACCACCCCCAAATCATGAGAAATGAATAAGTAAGAGATATCAAGCTCTTCTTTTAAGTTAAGCAAAAGGTTAATGACCTGAGCTTGTATAGAAACGTCCAAAGCAGATACCGGCTCATCGGCCACAATCAGCTTGGGATTTAAGGCTATGGCTCGGGCAATTCCCACTCGCTGTAACTGGCCTCCGCTCAATTCGTGGGGGTATCGGGTAAAGTAATCGGATGTCAATCCCACTTGTTCTAAAAGCTGTGTGGCGTTTTCGATATTTTCTTTCTTATTTTTGAAACCATGGATTTCAAAAGGTTCTTGCAGGATATGGCCGATTCGCCTTCCCGGATTGACAGAGGAATACGGATCCTGAAAAATAATCTGCATTTCCTTTCTTAAGTTTCTCATCTCTGTTTCTTTGAGTTCGAGCAAACTTGTTCCGCAAAATCTCACTTTTCCTGAAGTTGGTTCAATCAGTCGAAGCATGGTTCGGGCCGCTGTAGATTTACCACATCCACTCTCTCCCACGAGTCCCAGTGTTTCGCCTTTATGAAGGGTGAACGAAATTCCATCTAATGCGAGAATGGGTGTGGATGAGGCTTCAAGAAATTTTTTCTCTGGAAGAAAGTGTTTCTTGAGGTTCTCGACTTCCAGCAATTTATCTGTATTCATAATGACCCTGGTTCCAGATGACAACTAACCTGCCGCTGGGTTTCAACCTGACGCAGTGGGGGATTTTGAGTTTTACATGCTTCCATGGACCAGACGCAACGGGGATGAAATGGACATCCAGATGGACGCTGGTCCAGGCTGGGAACGTTGCCTGGTATTTCCTCCAGCCTGGCGCCTGATTTTTTTTGGAATCCTAATTTTGGAACAGAAGCAATGAGGCCTTTGGTATAGGGGTGAAAAGGATTTTCCAGAAGATCCTGAGTCGGGCCGGACTCCACAATTTCCCCCGCATACATAACCAGAATCCTTTGCGCGATTTCTGTCACCACTCCAAGGTCATGAGTGATGATGAGGATGGACATCCTGGTTTCTTTTTTCAAGTTTTCCAGGAGCTCCAGAATCTGTGCCTGAATAAGAACGTCGAGAGCGGTGGTAGGTTCATCCGCAATAAGTATTTTTGGGGAGCAGGCCAGGGCTATGGCAATCATGACTCGTTGTCGCATGCCCCCGCTGAGTTGATGAGGATAATAATTTAGCTTTTCTTTCGGTGATGAGAATTCTACAAGATGTAACAGGTCGGCAGACTTTTGTAGGGCCTCTTGTCGATTTATAGGCGTATGGCGAATGAGTGTTTCTGCAATTTGTTCCCCCACTGTCATGACCGGATTGAGAGAGGTCATGGGGTCTTGAAAAATCATGGAAATAGAACGACCGCGTAGATCCTGTAATGCTTTTGCATTGAGAGTTAGCAGATCCTGACCGTTAAAAAGAATTTTACCGCTTAAATATTCTGCTGGAGGTTCTTGTAAAAGACGAAGAATAGATAGAGCGCTGACGGTCTTGCCACAACCGGATTCTCCGACCAGAGCCAGGGTTTCTCCCGAATTCAATTGAAAACTGATTTCATTGACGGCGATTCGTTTTCCCCTGGGAGTGGAAAATGAAACTTTTAAATTTTGAACTTCCAATTCGGGGGATAGCAACATTTTATTCCGTCAAAAGCGGGTTGAAATGAACCCATTCAGGTATTGTTTAGATTCTTGAATTCCCAGTGCTATAATAAATCATTTGTACGGATAATGGTTGTTACTCATCAATTTAATTATTCTTAAGAAAAGAATAAATGAATCCTTACACAAAAATCTTAGTGGTTGAAGATGAGTCCACTTCCTCAAAGTTGATGACTTACCATCTTAAAATGATGGGATTTAAAAATATTATTGAAGTTACAGATGGGAACACGGCTCTTGAGCAATTAAAAAAAGAAAAAGCCGATTTGGTGATTGCAGACTGGCATATGCCAAATATGAATGGACTGAACCTATTTAGAGTCCTCCGGGAAGAGGAGTTATGGCAGGATATTCCCTTTTTGATGGTCACTGTAGAAAAAGACCATCAAAAGGTGCAGGAAGCTATCCAAGCGGGGGTCAGAGAGTATATTGTGAAACCTATTAAGGGTGAGACGTTTAAGCGGAAGGTTCTCGAATTGTTAGGGGTGAAAGAGATTTAAATCCAAATAATTGCCGATGGGAGTGCGGAGGAATTTGTCCAAACCAAAAATTAATGGCGGTCAGGTGACCGCCATTTGTAATAACAGGTTCTACTGGAATACTATTTGGCCCGGGCAAGACATTCTTTTTCCAGCTCACCACTTACAATATTTCCGCAATTGTTAGGGTTGCCCTGAACTACCGCAAAGCAAAATGTCTGACTATCCCTATTCAAAATTAGTGTGCAGTAGTAGTTGCTGTGATCCTTGTGTTTATATCGGCTTTCGGGGTTTGTAATTGGAGTTATTGCGAGACAAAGATTTCGCTCGTCTTCTTTTGAGAGCTTTCCCGTTGGTTTT
>Ga0233439_10004527_pt1 | contig 13380 bp, 17 predicted proteins | sample SI_123_September_6_FD_182713 | JGI IMG/M metagenome (GOLD analysis project Ga0233439, IMG submission 182713) | Seawater microbial communities from Saanich Inlet, British Columbia, Canada - SI_123_September2016_100_MG | ecosystem: Environmental > Aquatic > Marine > Inlet | place: Canada: British... | reverse complement strand
TTGGAAATGGATTGAGGCACCAAGCAACGTTGATTTAATCATGGTTGCACCAAAGGGACCTGGTTCTAAAGTCCGAGAAACATATCTTGAAAATTTTGGAACTCCTGCAATCGTTGCAGTTGAACAAGATTTCACAGGAAAAGCTTGGGATAGAACATTGGGGATTGCAAAAGCAATTGGTAGTGCAAGAGCTGGATTAATCAAAACTGCTTTCAAAGAAGAAGTAGAAACTGATTGGTTTGGTGAACAAGCTGACCTTTGCGGTGGAGCAGCTTCTATGGTTACAAATGCATTTGAAACTCTTGTTGAAGCAGGATATCAGCCAGAAATTGCATACTTTGAAGTTTTACATGAACTTAAACTCATTGTAGATATGATTCAGAGGTATGGAATTAATGGAATGTGGAGACGTGTAAGTGAAACTGCCAGATATGGTGGACTAACACGAGGACCAATGGTAATGGATGCTGCAAGTAAAGCAAACATGAAAAAAGTTCTCACCATGATTCAAGATGGTACATTCAACAGCGAGTGGATTTCTGAATATCAGAAAAACGGCAAAGATGCATTTGATAAACACATGAAAGTATATGACGAACACCAAATTGAAAAAGTTGGTAAAGAAATGCGTAAAATGATGTGGCCTGATTCCACAGAATAATCTTTTTTTCTTATATTTTTCTTAATTTAGATACGCCAGTTGTAATGTATTCAATAATTGTTGGTAATGGTGTACCTGGACCAAATACATGATCAATTCCTGCTTTCACAAGATCATTATGATCAATATCTGGAATTACTCCGCCTCCGACTATTAGCACATCTTTGATTCCTTTCTTTTTTAGTTCCTTGACTACTCTTGGAAATAGTGTTCCATGTGCTCCATTTAGCAAACTCATTGCAACTGCATCTACATCTTCATCCTCTGCAATCTGTGCAATTCTGTCTGGTGTGGCAAAAAGACCTGAATAGATTACTTCCATTCCTGCATCTCTGAATGCTCTACATAATACTAGAGCACCTCTATCGTGACCATCTAGTCCTAATTTAGCTACTAAAATTTTGATACTTCGTGATGCTACTTTTTGCTTCATGTTTATAGTTGAATTTATGATATTTTAAAAGGTTTATTTGATTTACAACTGTTTACCTCTCCAAATATATTGATTCAAACCCCAACAGTGACGTTAGATATGACTGATGATGTTTGTGATTTTTGTAAGGGTGTAGGCTCTTCTTCAACAAATATTTGTGTATATTGTAATGGCACTGGAGAGTGGAATCAAGCAGCTCAAGCATATGTGAAAAATCATATTTGCCAATGTATTGTTCTTGATAGAAAATTTTGTCCTGTATGCAACAAAGCATGCCATCATGATACATCTCTAAATCCTAAACAAACTATTGACTCTGGTTATGGTGGTATGTCTGAACCTGTAGTTACTGTTATGACCTGACTTGAAAAATAATTTCTGCTCTTTTTGTGAATATACTCACCCTTCTTATAGCTGAGAATCACTTCTAAATCATGTTTAATTATGCTGACACATCTATTGTTTCAATTTTGACTTTTCAAAAAACCAGGATGGATTTCTAAATGGATACTCCAGCTTGTGCACGTTGTGGAAAAAATTCTATTCTATCTGACGAAGTCACTGGTGAACAGTTTTGTGGAAAATGTGGATATGTTATTGATGGAAAAACTCAGGAATCGGGCCCTGAATGGAGATCATTCCAAAAAGACGGTGGTGCAGATCCTGCAAGAACCGGGGCTCCTTCATCCCTTATGATACATGATATGGGATTGTCTACTGTAATTAATCCGTTAAACAAAGATGCATCAGGTAAACCTCTCTCAACATCTATGAAGAGTACAATTGAGAGACTAAGAACTTGGGATAGTAGAAGTCAAGTTCATGCACCTGTTGATAGAAATCTAAGACAAGCTCTTAGTGATTTAAATAAATTAAAAGATAAAGTTTCAATTCCTGCAAATGTTTTGGAAAAGGCCGCATACATTTACAGAAAAGCATTGGAGAAAAAATTAGTTCGTGGAAGATCTATTTCTGCAATGATTGCTGCATCATTATATGCTGCATGTCGAGATACTGAAACACCTCGAACTCTAAAAGATGTTGCTGATGCTGCAAATGTTAAACGAAAAGATATTGCTCGATGCTATAGATTACTACATCATGAATTAGAACTAAAAATGCCTGTTGTGGATTCTATCCAATGTATTGCTAGAATATCTAGTAAACTTGAGATATCTGAAAAAACTAAACGATATGCAGTTAAAGTGCTTAAAGAGGCACAAGAACGTAAAGAATCTGCAGGTAAAGATCCTATGGGGTTGGCTGCAACTGCACTTTATCTTTCATGTGTGAAGAACGGTGTATCTATTACTCAAAGAGACCTTGCAGAAGCTGCAGGTGTAACTGAAGTAACAATAAGGAACCGTTACAAGGGATTAAAAGCTGATCAAGCAACAAAATAATAATTTATTTTGTAGTGCAATGCACACATGTGTCTTCTTAGTGATTATATCATAATTTCACCTAGTTGTATTATGCAAGTAATTAATCAACTAAAAATTGAAGAGCCAGAAAGAAAAGAATCTTTTCTTGAAATTCTCTCTGACAAATATTGTAGATCAATATTGGAAGCAATAATGGATACTCCAAAATCTGCAATCGAGGTATCTAGAGAAAAAATGATTCCTTTAAGCACAGTATATCGGAGAATCCAACAACTACACGATTCAAAAATGATCAGAACTTCGGGAGTGATTACTGATGAAGGAAAAAGATTATTTTTGTACAAGAGCAAGATCAAGGCAGTCAATACCCGTTTTCATAATGGAAAAATTGATGTAGATGTAGTTTTCAATTACACTTGATCTACAATTTTCCCTAGTATTCATGTTCGCTGAAATCCCCCCCCAATGCAATAGTTGCAATGACTGTTGATTCTGTGGTTTGACACTTCATTATTGAATCTGGTAAAAACTCTTTGAATATCTCTTGTAGTAATTGTTCGGTAAATATTGACCAATTACTTCCTAGTTCATGCTGAATGATGAAATGATGCATCTCTCCTTCTATTCTATGATCTGATTTCATTCCTGATGCACGCATATAGTCTTCTAGTGTTTCAATACATCTTTTCAAATCGTATTTTCCTTTGATAAATAACACGGTATCTTTGATTACTGGTTTTATTATGTCGATGATTTCATTGATTTCTTTGGCAGTCATCTCAATTCCTAATGTATCTAGAATTTTCTTTGGCACTGGTATCATTCCAATTTTAGATGCAAATCTATCCCATTCGATGTATTTTTGTAAAATTTGTCTTGCCATAACATTGTGAGAAATATTTTTGTTCATTGCCTCAGATTCTATCTCCTCAACTAGTTTCACTGGAAGACGATAAGTTACACTGCGTGTTTTTTCTTTTTTTGGAGGGTGCTGTTGACGTTTTATTGTGGGTGGCAATTACACCAATATCCGAAATAGATTGAATATAAAGTTGAACACTGAAATTACTGTAAATCTATTCTCAAATTTGATAATCATGTTTAATTTTAAAATGAATTCCAGAATTAGTTAATTTGAGACATGGGTAGATATTGTAAAAACTGTAAAAAATTCATGAAAAATTCAGATATGACTCATTGTTCTGATGAATGTCTGCTTGCTTTTGTTAAAAATAGTGACACTTTAACTGAAATTGGTATTAGTGCAATCACTTGGGATGAGAAATCTGATCCCTGGATTTAGTTGAAAATAGAAAATCTACTTAAAGTGTAACCCGAGTACCAGAATTATGGATGTAAATCCGACTAATTACCAATTAACTTTTGAACCTGATCTAAAAAAATTTACGTTTAATGGGGTAGAGTCTATTACTGCTGATTGTAAAAAACCTGTTAATGTTATCACAATGCATTGTTCAGAACTAAAAATTATCTCCTGTCAAGTTAAATCAAAAGGAAAAATTATCAAATCTTTTCCAAAAACTAATGAGAAAAAAGAAGAATTAGGTATTAGATTATCTGAAAAAGTTAAAGGAAAAATTATCATTGATTTAGAATTTCAAGGAATTCTAAATGATAGGTTATTGGGATTTTATCGTAGTCAATACGTTCAAAATGGAAAAACAAAATATCTTGCTACTACTCAATTTGAGGCAGCAGATGCTCGACGTGCTTTCCCATGTTGGGATGAACCTGAAGCAAAAGCAACATTTGAAATTTCAATAATTGCTGATAACAAATTCACTGCAATTTCAAACATGCCAATAAAATCCAAGAAAAAAATTGGAAGTAAAACTTTGTACAATTTTTCAAAAACTCCCGTGGTTTCTACATATTTGATTTATCTTGGAGTTGGAGAATTTGAATACCTTACAGGTAAAGTTGGTAAAATACAGATTAGGGTAGTTACAACAAAGGGTAACAAATCAAAAGGAAAATTCTCTTTAGATTTGGGAAAGAAACTTCTTACATCTTATGAAAAATATTTTGGAATAAAATATCCTTTACCTAAACTAGATTTGATTGCAGTTCCAGACTTTGCAGCAGGTGCTATGGAGAACTGGGGTGCAATTACCTTTAGAGAGACTATTTTACTATATGATCCTAAAACCTCTTCCACTAGGACAAAACAATTCATCGCCGAGGTAATTTCACATGAAATTGCGCATCAGTGGTTTGGAAATTTGGTAACTATGAAATGGTGGAATGATCTGTGGTTGAATGAAAGTTTTGCAACTTTTATGGCTACAAAATTTGTTGATAAATTCTATCCTGAATGGGATTTGTGGCATCAGTTTGTTGAAGATGCAATGAATGTTGCAATGGGTCTTGATTCTCTTAAAACCACACATCCGATTGACGTTAAAGTAAATTCTCCTGCAGAAATACGTGAAATCTTTGATGCTATTTCATACGATAAAGGTGGATGTGTTCTTCGAATGCTTGAACATTACGTTGGCGAACCCAATTTCCAAAAAGGTTTGAAAAAATATTTGTCTGATTTCAAATATCAGAATGCAAAGGGACAGGATTTGTGGGATGCAATAGGCAAGGCATCTAAAATGCCTGTATCCTCAATGGTAAATACATGGCTAAAACAACCTGGATTCCCTCTAGTTGAAATTAATCAAGATGGTAATAACTTGAAATTAAAACAGAAAAGATACCTTCTTGAATCTGATAAAAAATTCAGTAAAGGATTGTGGTCTATCCCTATGTCTATAGGATTGGAATCTGAAATCACTCAAAAACTATTCACTACAAAATCCATGTCTGTTAAACTTCCAAAGAATACTTTGGGATTTGTTGCAAATTATGGACGCAAAGGATTCTATCGAGTAAAATACGATGAAGGTATTTTACTTGATTTGAAAATGTTGGTAGATGAAAAACGAATACCTGCAATTGATAGATGGGCTATCCAAAATGACTTGTTTTCATTATGTGTTTCAGGAGATGAAGAGGTTAGAAATTATTTGGACTTTTCAGATGCTTACTTTGATGAAGATAGTTACCTTGCTTCTGTTAATGTTGCACATAACTTGGCATCATTGTATTTCCGTGCATTTGATGAACCGTTCGCAGAAGAAATCCGTGGATATGCTGTAAATTACTTTAGGAAGATTTTATTCAATTTGGGATGGGAGCCACAAAAATCTGATAAACATACTGATGCATTGTTACGTGGATTTGCAATATCTGTTTTAGGCAAAATGAATGATGATGATGTTACTGATGAAGCACTAAAACGATATAAAAAATTCTTAAAATCTCCTAGTTCTATTTCCCCTGATCTGGTAGAGCCTATACTTTCTATTGCTGCATGGAATGGAAATTCAAAAACTCATGCAGAATTAACAAAACTGTACAAGAATGCTAAAACAATGGAGGAAAAACTTCGATTCCTAGGTGCCTTATGTGGATTTAAAGATAAAAAATTACTTTTAAAATCACTTGATTTCTCACAAACCTCTCAAGTTCGTTCTCAAAACATGCAATTACCAATTATGAGAGTTGCTGCAAATCCATACGGTGATAAGGTTCTGTGGTCTTGGTTGAAGAAAAATTGGAAGGGTATCAACAAAAAAGTTGGACATGGAAATCCTCTTTTCAATAGAATTGTGGCAAGCATCACATCTGTTGCAGATGATTCTATGGAGAAAGAAATTAAAACATTTTTCAAAAAGAATCCTACTCCTGGAACTGAACGTACTCAATCTCAAACTTTGGAGCGAATTCGAATAAATTCAAAATTTCTTAGACGTATGAGAAAAGAATTCAAAGATGGCTAAAAAACTAGGACCTCCTATTTTCCTTGGGGTTTTTACTGTACTGGCAATTGTACTTTTGACTGGTGGTGCATCTGATGATAAGGATGAATTACGCCAAACGTTTCAAGTGGATGCTGTTTACTATGATACTGGTCACGTTGAAGTTTCCTTTTTTGACAAATCTAAAAAAACAACTAGTGTTGTAATGGAAATTCTTGGCATGGATGAAACATTCCAAAAAACATTCTCTGATGCTGAATTTATTGAAATTATTCCATTCCCTGATGAACCAAAATATGGTTGGACAGTTCATCCCGTAGTTTTAGAAATTGATCATGAAGAATTTGGGCATATTCAATTAAAAACTGAAATTCATCCTTTAGGGGACTCTATTCCCACTGTAATCTATTCTACTCCATAGATCTAACACAAGATTACACTGCAGGTGTTTTATTCGTAAATCTGTTGGTTACTGAATATTTTTTTGATTCAATATTATTATATTAACAATATTTTCATATTGTTCATTGACTGCCAATCATCCTAAAATTATCGGAATTAATCTATTCAAAATAATTGAAACGCTATACGATAATAAAGACAATCCAATGTATCTGAATGCACTTTGTCAAATGGTACGTAGAGAATACCAAGATGTTAAAGTCGATGTGATGTATTTGGCTAGTTTAGAGTATGCCCAATCTGATTTTATTGAAGATACAGTTAATCAAAGAGTGGCATTTCTAACTCCAAAATCTGTTGAGGTCCTGAATAGCCCTACACCTCCAAAAGATTATGATGAATTTATCCAAATGTTTGCAAATTCTGAGAAAAACCTTGGAGATACTGTTATTTCAGACAAGGAAAGCAAATTCAAAAAGGTCTTTGGATTTCTTAAATCAAATTAGATCGATTAATCTAACCCTCAATAAAATAACAGTCTAAAAATATACTAACGCAAGATTTTATTGCACCTCTAATTCATTTACTGTATCTTGGATTTGCTTGTTGATCTAAAAAAAGGGAAACGTGGAGCAATTGCAAAAGCGATAACTATTGTAGAAAATGATCCAACAGAAGCAAAAAAACTATTAAAGAAAATTTTCAAATCTAGTGGAAATTCAATAATCATTGGAATCACTGGTCCTGCTGGTGCTGGAAAAAGCTCACTGATTAATAAAACTGCCATGGCTCTGAAAAAATTAGGCACAAAACCTGCTGTGTTGGCAGTTGACCCTACAAGTCATGTCACTGGTGGTGCAATACTTGGTGATAGAGTTAGAATGAGTGAATCCACTGATTCTGGTACATACATTCGAAGTATTGCATCTAGAGGTGCAACCGGAGCTGTATCTCGTTCATTACGAAACAGTATTCGTGTTTTAGAATATGCTGGATTTAATCCAATAATTATTGAGAGTGTGGGAGCTGGACAAACTGAAGTTGAGATTTCAAACATTGCTGATATCACAGTTGTCGTATTTAATCCAAACACTGGCGATAGTATTCAAACAATCAAAGCTGGTTTAACTGAAATTGGAGATATCTATCTAGTTAACAAAAGTGACCTTAGCGGAACAAATCAACTATTTGATGCTGTACGTGATTTTATTGGAGATTCTGCCAGAAACCCTGTGATTCTAAAAACATCAGTAAAAAAGAATTCAGGAATCACTGTATTTGCTAAAACTTTGAAAGATATGATGAAATCTAAAAAACAATTTAAAGAAGTTAAGGATAAAGAACGATTAGAGGCAGAACTGAAGGATATTGTTTTAAATAACATCAAAGAAAAGATTGATGAGTTGCTAGTTTCTGATAAAACATTTTCAAAATATCTTAAAAAATTACAATCAAAAGACATTGATCCTTTCTTAGCTGGGGATAAAATTACAAAATCTTTGGTAAAGTGATAATATGGCTGCAAAAAAACCCACAAAATCAAAAACACCTGAAAAGAAAATATTCACAGATTCAACATATGCCGTAAAGAGAATATATCAAAAATCTTCAAAAAAGAGACCTACTGAAGATGCAGGAACATATCCTTTCACTAGGGGTATTCACCCTGGAATGTTCCGTGAAAGATTTTGGACCATGAGACAATATTCTGGATTTGGCGATGCAAAATTAACTAATGAGCGATTCAAATTCATGCTTGAAAAAGGTCAAACTGGCCTTAGTATGGCATTTGATCTGCCAACCCAAATTGGATATGATTCAGATTCTCCACAAGCCGAAGGCGAAGTTGGAAAAGTTGGTGTATCTATTACATCAATTAAAGATATGATGACTGCCTTTGATGGTATTCCTTTAGGAAAAGTAAGTTCATCTATGACAATTAATTCCACAGCATCTACACTTTTGGCATATTACATTGCAGTTGGAGAAGCTCAAGGATTCAAAAGTCATGATCTACGTGGAACTACACAAAATGATATTCTCAAAGAATACATTGCAAGAAACACCTACATCTACCCTCCAGAACCATCTATGCGATTAATTGGTGATATGATAGAGTATTGTGCAGAAAAAGTCCCTTCATGGTACCCTGTATCTATTTCTGGATATCACATGAGAGAAGCTGGTTGTACTGCAACACAGGAAGTTGCATTTACTTTGGCTAATGCAATTGCATACATTCAAACTTGTATTGATAAAGGATTGAAAATTGATGACTTTGCTCCTCGTTTATCGTTTTTCTTTTGTTGTACTATAGAGTTCTTTGAAGAAGTTGCAAAGTTTAGAGTTGCAAGAAAAGTTTATGCAAAAATATTAAAAGAAAAATTTCATGCAAAAAACCCTCGCTCATTACAATTAAAATTCCATACACAAACTAGTGGTGAGTCATTAACTGCACAACAACCTAACAATAACATCATTCGCGTTGCAATTCAAACAATGGCTGCAGTTGCAGGTGGTACCCAATCATTACACACAAATTCTCGTGACGAAGCATTAGCACTTCCAACTCAAGAATCTGCAAAAATTGCTCTTAGAACTCAACAAATTGTAGCCCATGAGAGTGGAATTACAAAGACTGCTGATCCTCTTGCTGGTTCGTATTATTTGGAAGAATTATGTGATCAAATTGAGGCTGATGTGTGGAAATATCTTAAAAAAATTGAAAAAATGGGCGGTTCTGTTAAAGCCATAGAGAAAGGCTTCTTCCAATCTGAGATTCGTGCAAATGCATATCGTTTGAAAAAAGAGACAGATGATGCTGAAAGAATAATTGTTGGTGTAAACAAGTATGCTGAAGAAGAAGAGCAGCCAGATTTATTGAGAATTGATGGTAGAATTGAAATTCAACAAAAGAAGGCTTTAAAGAAATTACGTGCTGATAGAGATTCTAAAAAATTAGAAAAGGCATTATCTGCAATGCAAAGTGCTGCTGATACTGAAGAAAATCTGATGCCTTACATTGTAACTGCATCTAAAGCATTTGCTACCACTGGTGAAATTAGTAATACTTTCCGTGAGGTATTTGGCGAATATCGTCCAAAAGAAGTCTTTTAGTTAGACCTTTTATTGATTTTACTTTAATTGTAGATTGTAATTTAGGCACTCGTTGTATGTTGAAATTGTAATTTTATCTTACTATCAAAGTCATTTAGAGCATTATAGTCGTAAATGAATACTTGTTCGGCATACACTTCCCCATTTTTCGCCAACTCTTGATAATGTGATTGTACTTGTAATGCTTCTTGTTTTGATTCAGTATGTTTTACGAGAGTTAGTTTCTCCCCTTCAGGTGCAAATGTATCCATTAGAACAATGTTGAATCCTGATTCAGGGGTTAGTTCTTTAATTTCATTTCTAATTAATTGAATGTTCAAACCGGTCCATCATTACGTAATACTTGTTTATGAATACTTCTTCCCCGTTTTTGTGGGATTAATTTTATTCTTTTACTTTTTCATTAACGTAATCTTGAATTGCATTTACAAGACTAGGATATTTTGGAACTTGTCTTGCACCTAATGAGATCAGTACAATTCCTATCAAAACACTTAGAATGAATTGTATGAATCCCCCAATAATTAATGATTGTTTTGCCATTGAACTCATACCTCCACCTGTTGTGATCGAAGAAATTAAAATGAAGAATGAAGATATTATTGCAAGAATTCCTATTGCTATTGCCAACTTACTTTGTCGTCTAAATTCAACTTTATCCCAAAACCAATGTAGTTCGGTATTGACACTGGAAGGTTTGGATTCTTTTTTCTTTCTTTTTAATGAGAATTTTGATTTCTTTGGTTTATCTTCACTTTGTAATGGTGTATCTACAACCTCTCCCGTTTTTTCTTCTGGTGGGGATTCTATCTTTGGTTCTTCTGGTTTATCAATAACTAATTCTTCTGGTTTTACTTTTTCTTCTGATTTTATTGGTTCTGGTTCAGAAATTATGTTTTCTTTTACTTTTGTGGTTGGTGGAATCCAACCTGAAAGGTGTTGTCGTACAAGCGTTTCAAGATAATCTCTATCAGATATGAATAAAATTTTATGATTCTCTAACCTTTGTTGTAATTCCTCTAGTCTACCTTTATCCCCAACTTTAAGTTCCAATAATTTTCTAATATTTTCTAATTGTGAATCCACTAGTTGTGTTATGTAATGGAGACAATTAAGTTGTATTGTTGAATCTTTAGTCATCTTATTAGAAATTCCACTTTTTTTCTTTTATACTAATTACAATTATTTTCGTTTGTTCACAATTTCTAAATTATAGATATTTTGTAATTTCTAAATGAGATTTTTCTTGTCCAAATAATCATCTATAAAATTATTGATTATTTGACACGTATCAAATGCTTGTTTGAACACATGCTGTTGCATGATTTTATCATAATCTCGTATATGTGAAATTACATTTCGTGCATCAGTAATGATGTAAATATTATTTATCAAAGCATAAGGGGTAATGCTAACTAGTCCTCCTTGTTTTTTAAAACAATCCTCGTCTGAACAAATTGACTCTTCAGTATTTTTCACTTTATACTTTCCAAGATACATGTAATCGCCTCTTTTCCATGTTTTTCCACAGATACTGCATTTGCCATTTTTATTTGAATGAATTTTTGATTTTGATTCTTTTAAAATTTTGTTCAACATTCCCAAAGATAATCGTTCCACATCACTTTTTTCATTTGGAGTCAGGATGGATTCTTGGTCTTTTTCATGAATTCTATGAATCGTTTGACCGAGATTGGGCAATCTCTTCCAAATTTTGTTGACATCATTTGAGAATAATGCAATTATGTATTGTCTAATTTTCTTTTCAGTTTCATCAATTGAATTTTTTAAAAGTTCTGGAGTAATGTTATCAGGAATATTCTCTATAGATGTTTTAGTCTCATTTTGTTCTTTGATTTTCTTATCCAATTCTTTTAATTTTTCTAATAATTCTGGTTCTCCAGTACACTCGTATTGTAATTGATAACATTTTTTTGCATCTTCTAATCGTATCATTAATTCATAAGCATGACCAAGATATTCTAACTGGTATCCCAAACCTGTAGGAAAAATTAATGGTATAAAATTTAACAATTCTTCAACATTAACTTTTGAAGAAAAGATAGACATCTCAACAGGTGCATTTTGACCTGTACCATTATCAGGTGATCTAGACATAAAAAAAGGATTAGACAATACATTCAAGTTATTTTCAATGTATTTTTTTAATTCGAACATTTTCCCTTTTCTCAACATATCCATGTTATCCGTATCAAAAACAGAATCCAGAAAAGAAACAGGATCAGCAAAAGCATCGTTTATTAATTCATTAAATTTTTCTTGAGTAATCTTTAGTCTAGTTTTATTTTCTTGGTAAAATTCTTCCATATCAGGATCAGGATCTTGGTAACATTCTTCCACGGCATTAAAAATTACACATTGATGTGGCGTATGATCTAAATTCCGAGGCAAATAGTACACAAAACCATCTGAAAATTCATGAGGTTCAAATTCAATCTCATTACCACATTTAGTTTTACATAATCCTCTCATGATTTTTTATACCCACATACGGTTTTATCCATTTCTCTTTTAAACATAATTTAAGATACTTCATCATGGTTATTCTCACATTATTGTATCGCCTCCAAATTACAATCACTGCATTCTGTTGCTTCTTGTGTCGTGATTAAAAACGCAAGCAGTTTTGTTCTGGTGTTTTGATCTTGCTGAGTTGGTTCTCTCTCTTGATATGCCAAATCATGCCAAAGTAGGATGTTTTTGAAATCCTTCTCAGTAAAGTATACTCCACTCAATTTTTTGTACCTCCAATGATGCACTTTAGACATCGCTCAGTGTGTTCTTGCTTGTACTTTTTGTCAAAGGATTTTATTTTAATCCCACATCTGGAACAAAAATTTGCCCCAACCCCAAATCGGAATCGCCTCATGAGGCAATCCCTCCAATGGAATATTTGGCACAAAGTGAACCAATTTTGCCTGAAATCTCAGACCAGTTCCACCTGTCCACGGACATTCTGCACAAATCGACTTTCCAAGAACCATTACGGTTTTGCCAACGGTATAGTCGCAGTTGTTTGCCATAATCTGACTGAACTGCCACAAATGCTATGATCAGTTTACTGCTTCGATACACATCAAAGCCCTCTAGAACCTGCAATGTGTCGGATACTGGATACTGCTCAGTCATGACTCCCTCCTTTCTCTACTTTGCCTGAAAAAAATACGGCATGTCTATCTGCTTGTTGTAAATCAACAGAGGTTTTCTGTTGAGTGGTAAGGTCACTACCCATTGAGTTTGCAATGTTACCTTGCATGACATCATTACGATTTGAATTCAATTAGGTCTAAAATCAGATAATACGATTTTTTTTCGGATAATATGAAAAAAGGAAGATTAGTTTTAAATTAAAAAATTATTCATGAAGAAAAAGTTTAAAGAAATTCAATGTAATTTGTGTGGAATGATTTTACCTCACGATGAATTGATAAAAATTAGAATGAACAGACACAGTATTTTCCATAGTACAGCACAAATACAAAAAAGAAATTGCATTAGAGGGAATCCAAAGTATATTTTTAGATAATTATT
>Ga0233439_10004524_pt1 | contig 13384 bp, 13 predicted proteins | sample SI_123_September_6_FD_182713 | JGI IMG/M metagenome (GOLD analysis project Ga0233439, IMG submission 182713) | Seawater microbial communities from Saanich Inlet, British Columbia, Canada - SI_123_September2016_100_MG | ecosystem: Environmental > Aquatic > Marine > Inlet | place: Canada: British... | reverse complement strand
CTCTCGACGAAAGAATCGAGCACGTAAAAACTTGGATGGACACAGGCCTTCGTGGAGCAAAAATATTTCTTACAGGCGACGTCGAGGCCGGAACCACTGAGCTCGACGGACTAATGGCAGGCGCTCCAGATCTTGAGCAGTGGATGGTCGACACCTTATGGATGGGCACGCACGAATCTGCTGAAGTAGGGAAATTGGAATACGGCAAGCGAAAAGTCCGTTTCTTCGAGTGCCCGCTCCAACCGGAAGATCTTATTGGTCATCAGGAACTCGTTAAAAAACCGGGTGCCGACATCGCGCTGGGCGAACACTTCAGGTCGCGATACCAAATGGAGCAATGGGTGCAACAACCCCGAGCTCTCGACGTGTACCAGCCTGATATCGGACGAACCGGTTTCACCGATTACATGGCTCAAATGGACATCGCCGCTAAGGCTGGAATTAAGACGACCCCGCACATGGGTACCGGTGTTTCGGTGTTCCAGGCTGCGACTCTTCAGTGCGCCGCGGTTGCCCCGCCGGACTACCTTCAGGAATTCCAGGGCGGTCTATCAGACCGTCTCGACAAAGCGTCGGATTCAGCGTGGAGTTACGCCGATGGTGGGTTCACACTTCCCGACCGACCGGGAATAGGCGTTGAAATCAACGAAGCGTTGCTCGAACCGTTCATCGTGAAGCACTAGAACACAGAGTTTTTCGAACGGCAGTCGAGTTACAACAAGCCAAATTCCCAGAATCAAGCGATCTCTAACCAATCGATGATGACTTGATTCCCTTGCATGCTGCTCTCGCACGCATTGCACGTGCGAGGCGCGAGCTCTCGCGCGCGCGCGCGTACCCGAGTCCATAGCTTCACTAGCATCCGCTATATCAGCGCGCAATTTCCAGTGACATATTGGATATTCCAAATTTACCCATCCCGGCGGGTCACGACTCGTCAAGGAAACAGTCCTGTCAGAAAACACCGCAAATACGGCTGAGTCGAAGACTTCTGATGAATCAGCCATACCCGCTCCGAGTTCGAGCTCAGGCGGCGCATTTAGCGTTCTGACGATCCGTGACTATCGCCTACTGATCCTGTCGAACCTAGCAACTTTCGCTGGCTACCAGATCCGGAACATGGCACAGGCTTGGATCGTGCTGGAACGCACTGATTCGCCAATGCTAATGGGCCTCGTAAACGCAATGCCCGGAATAGCGATCATTTCTATCTCGCTAATCGGCGGTGCATTGGCCGATAGAACCGAACGGTGGCAATTGCTCTGGCGAACCAAACTCGTCATCACTTCGATGGCATTCCTCACCGCTGTCCTGCTTACGACCGACCTGTTCGAGTGGTGGCACCTGATTCCAATCTCACTTGTTACGGGATCAATGTTTGCCTTACACAATCCAACGAGTCAGGCATTCGCGGTTGATGTAGTAGGTCGAGAACGACTTATTTCGGCTTCCAGCCTCAACACCGGAATATCCATGACAGCGACTATCGCCGGTCCGAGCATTGGCGGCATTTTGCTGTTGCTTGGTCAAGACATGGCGTTCTATGCCCTAGCCGGTTTATACGGTTTTTCAGCACTGATGATTTTCTTCGTGAAAACTCGGTACGTACCCGTACCCAGTGGCAGAAATATGATTTCCGACATCAAGGACGGACTAGCGTATTCATACCGAACGCCGATCATACGGGCATTGTTGATTATTGGTTCGAGCGCTCTTTTTATGGGTACGTACCAGCCGGCAATTCCGGTAAAAGTTCAAGATGAACTTGGGCTAGGTGAGTTCGGGTACGGAGTGATTCTTGGTCTGAACGGAGTCGGTGCACTAATCGGATCGGCAGTCCTGTTCGCCCTGAGTAAAAGAATACGTAAAGGCTATCTGCTGATATCTGCACTCCTGTTGTTCAACGCTTCGGTAGCACTTTTCGCAGTCGCACCAAACGTCATCGTGACTGGTATTTCGATGATTACGCTTGGATTAGCGTTTTCCGGTTGGATGATTTCCGTTCCTGTGCTTCTGCAGACCACTGCATCTGAGGAAATGCGTGGCCGTGTGATGAGCCTGTACTTCATGGTCGTGCTTACTCATCAGCTTGGCTGGATCATTGGTGGAATCGGAATCGAAACGATCGGAACCGCACCGACACTGTTCCTTGGGATAGTTGGTGGCTTGACCGTCGCAGGTTCAGCAATAATCCTGACGCCAGCAGTTCGAAAAGCTCGCTAACGACTTCGCTTCACTGATTTTGGCCACGGCATGACAAAATCACGCCGATGGCAAAATCCACACACGCTGAACCGGCAGTTACGCAGGATGAAATATCTGGTGACTCGACGCGTAGTGCAGGATTTAACCCATTCAGCGTTCTGCGCTTCGGCGACTATAAGTTCGTGTGGTCTTCAGAAGCGCTCAGCCTATGGGCGATCGAAATGGAGATCATCGTTCTGGCGATGTTCGTCCTTAGCGATACCGGCTCTCCGCTACTCGTAGGGCTAATCGGTGCTCTCAAATTCGCAGGCACGTTGCTGGGCCCGCTCTACGGATTAATGGTCGATCGGTTCGACCGCAAGAAGTTACAAGTCTGGGTGCGGGCATTCGGTGCAGCTCTAGCAATCGCTCTAACGATTCTCGTTTTCACCGATACTCTCGAACTGTGGCATGCCTACGTAATCGTTACTGCAGGCAGCATGGTTCGCATGCTCGATCTGGTTTTGGTTCAAGCACTGACTGCCGATGCTGTTCCGGCTCACTCGCTTCACGGCGCAATCGGACTTTCTCGTTCGACGTTGGACGGCGCACGGGTGGTCGGATCAATTGCCGGTGGAACGATTTTTGCGACGCTTGGTCTTGATTGGGCGTACCTAGCAATCACGGTTCTTTACCTGTTGGCAACCCTCGCTTCTCTTAAGGTCACATCAAGGGTCGTGGCTAACACGGTCCACTCCGAAAGCATTCGAACCGGGCTACGGGAGGGATTTCGTTATGTCCGACAAAGCGAAATGCTGCCCGGGCTGATCTTCTTCTCGTTCCTTATCGAATTCACAGCGTTCCCGATCGTTAACGGATTAATGACGGTTATTGGCGACGAGCTGTTCGATCTAGGCGGTACCGGAATCGGTCTATTGGCAGCGGCTGCATCAATAGGTGCACTCATGGGAGCGTTGGCAATCGGCCTTCGACCAAACGTAAGTAACCCAGCGCGAATAGTGATAATCGGCTCGTTGATATGGCACGTACTGATGCTCACTCTCGCGCTCGTACCTACGCTTTGGCTGTTCGCCCTAATACTCGTTTTGTGGGGTTTCAGCGGCGGTGCAACGTTCGTAGCCATGGTGGTCGGATTGCTTAGGGCAGCACCAGCAAAAACACGAGGGCGCGTGATGGGAATCAGATCGCTCGGCATTTACGGTTTGCCACTTGGGCTTCTTCTTGGAGGGTGGATATCGGAAGATATTGGCTCAGCAGCGATGATCGGAACGCTGGGTGCGATTGGATTAGTCGCTACCGTATTTGCAGCTGTTAAATGGCCTGCATTGCTCCATCAATCAACCCGATCATCGCCTACCGCAGATTCTCCTGCGACCAGTAGCTCAGCCAACGACTCAGCCACCAATTCAAAATGAATCTTCCCGATTTCTCATACGCAATTCCCAAGGCCGTAGCTATGGACTTGGATGAGACAACTCTCAACTCGAACGCCCGGCTCGACGAGCGTACGCGCACTGCTCTGCACGAAGTTCACGCCGTTGGCATACCGATGGTTATCGCCACGTCGCGCCCAGAACGAGTGCTGCCAACGCTGGTTGGCGACGACATTCTCGAAATCACTTCAATAGTTCAGATGAACGGCACGATCGCACAAGGCAAATCAGGTCTAACCGGATCCCTCAAGCGCGAAATGAATTTAGAAGATGCCGAGGTCTGTTGGCGGCTGGCGAATGAACACGCGCCGTGGGCACGGATGACGCTAGAAATCGACGGTGACCAGTTCGCGGTCAATCACGACGATGACATAAACCAACTATGGGCATTCAACATGGCAACGCCCACCATGGTCGTGTCGTTCGAAGAAGCTTTACGACTCGGACCAGTGAAGGTTTCGATCAACGGTCTGAATCAAAACTTAGAAAACCTTGCGAACATGTTGCAAAGCGAACTTTCAACTGAAACAGGTGTGATTCGAGCAGCGAGAGTGCAATTCCTAAATATCGTTCCCACACAGGCAAGTAAATCTGGTGCGGTTGCCGATCTACTGGAATCGGCGAACATTCCACTTACCGACGTACTTTCATTCGGAGACGACTTCGTCGATATCGATCTCATACGCGACTGCGGATGGTCGGTAGCAGTCGCAAATGCAATTCCAGAAATCAAGTCGCTCGCGAAATACGAAACCGCCTCCAACGACGATCACGGTGTCGCCATCGTGCTCGAAAAACTCGTCGCCGCAATAAAGTAAATGAGATTCCGACCAAAAGCGGCAGATGTACTCGCCGATGCCCAGTTTCGTGCCCTCGTCATTAGCCAGGCGACGTTCGATCTCGGCATATTCATGCGTGGCACGGCAAGCTCGTGGGTAGTCTTTGAACTAACGCAATCGCAGTTGTGGATCGGACTCGTAGCAGGCGTACGCGCCATCCCGATTCTCGCCTTCGCATTAATGGGCGGAGTGATATCCGATCGATTCGGACGAAGAAACCTGATGATCGGCGCCGGAGCGTTAATCGCCGCGGCATCTGCTGCCACAGCGAGCCTGATCTCTTCGGAACTACTAGTCGCATGGCACATGATCGCGGTTTCGGTGATCGGAGGCATTGGCGGTGCACTATACGGACCCGCGTTCTACGCTTTGATCGCCGACATTGTGAAATCAGACCGGCTCGTAAACGCGAACGGCATCCTGGCAGTCGCTCAAACCACCGGCGAAATGCTTGGACCGATGATCGTCGGTTTCGTAATTGCTGCTTCTGGTGCACATACCGTCTACTGGCTCGTCGTTGGAGGGAACGTATTCGGACTATTGCTTCTCTTACGAGTACGCGAACCCGACCGACCCGTTACCGCCGATGGTGAAACAAAGCCATCATTTGCCAACCAGCTCGTAGAGGGTCTCAGATACGCACGAGATACACCGCCGCTTCTATGGCTCACGCTGCTCGTAATAGCCCAAAACCTATTCGGTGTGGCGATCTTCGCCCTTATGCCCGTCTACGCAGAAGACGTGCTCGATATTGGCGCAGCCGGATTCGGAATTATGGGGGGAGTCTTCGGTGCCGGAACGCTGATAGGCGCCATTTACGTTTCGCTGTACGGAATTCATCGTCGGCACGCCTATGTGATGGTCATCATGGGAAGCGTTTGGGACGTCGGTATGGTCGTATTTGGATTCTCACGCTCGGTTCCTCTAAGCCTCGGCGTACTGTTCGCCATGGGACTTATCTCAATGCCGTGGGTGACTTCTGTGTTGACCATGTTCCAGCAGGCGGCAACAGAGAAAATGCGCGGTCGAGTCATGAGCCTTTATGTTCTAGCGATGAACACGTTCCCCCTAGGTTGGCTGTTTGGCGGAGCTGTCGCTGAATGGCTCGGCAACGAGGAAGCGCTCGTAATTAGCGCCCTTCTCGGAACCCCCGTTGCGGGAATCGCACTTCTACTTTCGAAGGACCTACGCAGAGCGTAGTCGGGGCGAGTGAACAACTGTTCGGATAAGACCCCCCTGAAAACGAAGGAGTCTAGATCGAATGAATTGGCGTGGCCCGTAATGTCACGCAATCCTCCGAGCCAACCAGTCTTAAAGACCAGTATATTTACAGCCGGGAATATCACTTCAAGCAATAGCACCCACTCCCCCAAAATACGGATACCAAACCCGTAAGGCTCTCAATAACCATGAATCCATATCTAAAGTTAGTCGCCCAAAATCTTCATCTATCAGCGAGCAGAATAGCGATCGTCGCTTCTCTCCTCATAGTCGCTGCTTCGGTGGCGTGCGGAGGCGGATCAGCCGACGATGATGAGATTGTGGCTGACGGACTTTCTTCGCCACGCGGGCTTGCTTTTGATCAAGATGGGAACCTGCTTATCGCAGAATCTGGTCGAGGTCGCTTGCTCAAAGTCACAGGTGACGGCGATGTCAGCCCTATCGCCACCGGTCTGCCATTCTCGCTCAAAACAGGTCCCGAAGGGGCATACCAAGCAGGTCCATCAGCGATCACCCTTCTCAACGGGGAGCTGTTTTTCATCGTTGGCGAATATATTGGCGAACAGTCAGCACGCATGTACCGCATCACAGATGATGCCGGATACGAGCCAGTGACACCAATAACCGATGGTTGGGCTCCGCTTGATAACCGATTCTCCAACCCTTACGACATGGTCAACGCACCTGAAGTCGATGGGTGGATTGTGTCGGACCCCGGTGGAAACTCGCTGCGAGCAGTCGATCTAGCCGGCAATATTCGTGACTACGTCGTGTTCTATAACTTTGCCATTCCAGAACAAGAGGCGCCAGTTGAAGCGGTACCAACGGGGATAGCGCGCGGCCCAGACGGTGCCATCTACGTCGGGATGCTAACAGGCTATCCATATCCTGATGAAGAAGCTTCTATCTGGAGAGTAGAAGACCTAAACGGGGATGGAGATGCGTTGGACCAAGGGGAAGCTGAGCCGTTTGTCACAGGACTCACCACTGTCACCGACATTGCATTTGGCCTCGACGGCACTCTCTACATAGCGGAATTCTCATCAGATACAGAGAAAGTTCTCGAGGGCGGAGACTTTAGTGAAAACGCCAAATCCATGCCCGGGCGAGTGCTCGTATGGGATGGCAGTAAGACAACGGTATTTGCCGACAAAGTTGTTTCACCAACCAGCCTTCTCGCAACCGACTCAACTCTCTACATAACCGAAGAGTTCGCCGGAAAAGTCACCAAACGTCCACTCGACTGACCATAATCGCTAGCGTGAAGTTTCTTGATAGGCCGTCGTTCCAGTGAACGGTGGTCTATTTCGTTAAACGCGCTGAAGATCAGAGCGTGAGTTCGGCGATCGCAATCCCGCTCTCACCGGCTACCGAATAGAGAAGGTATGTCCGTCCATCTTCCTGGTAGATAGCGGGATCTCGTAGCTGATTGACCAGCCCGTCTACGAGCCCACGTTTTGAAGGCTCCTGCGGCATTTCTGAACCCTCCCACGGCAATTCCGGTGACAGCACGTCGATCGAATCTGATGCGGTCCACTGCATCCAATCGTCCGAAAGGTCAACGGTGGAAAGCTTTATCCTCTCGGGCGAATCTCCAGCCATAGTGAAAAATATCTGAAGAACGTTCCCATCAACCCTCACCGCTGCATGACGCATGTCTTCCGAAAAAAGAGTAGGACCTTCCTCGAAGTTACTCAGTCCTTCTTCAAATCGATAGAACACCCCGGGCATTGCTATCGCATAGTGATTTCCACTCCAACGGAATGCGCGCAAATACGGGTTGGCCAGCAGCTCTGAGTCGACATTGAACTTCAGTCCGTCTTTCGAAATCGAAACCCGAGTGAATTGTGGCCCGGCTTTACCTGTTCCGCCTCCGGTGATAGTGTCGGAGCCGTGGAAGTACATTCTGATCTCGCCGTTCACTTGATCGACGTGAACATCGGGCGATGCAATATGCCCCTCGAAATGTGAGTCCTCAAGCGAAAGAACTCCCTCACTGTGGATTCGCCACGGTCCTTCCAGATCGTCTGCGTAGGCGAGCCGAATGTATCGTCCGTCGTGATGACCGAAGTACAAGTAGTACCTGCCGAGTCGATCTCTTACCCAATCAGGAACTTTGATAAGCGATGGACCATTGATGTTGTCGCCCATACGGTCGTCCATATTCGGGCGGATGATCGGGTTGTTGCGAAGACGCTGAACTATTGGCGTGTAATCGGTCATTTTCTATATGGGGAGCTTTACTCAATCAGGTTCGATATAAGCAGCTATGTAGTCGGGTCCAACGAATCGTCCGTCGATTATTCTTCGATGCCTTCGAAGAGATCGTGCTCGAAAATGCCTGTCTGACCCTCAGGAACCGGCGGGTCGACTCGTATAAAGAAATCCTGATTCAAATAGCTATCTGCGAGTTCTGGGGTTGGCATACGATCGAGCGGTGAATACTGAGTGCGATGCACTTCAATCGCCTTACGTCGCATATCGACGTATGGGGCAGTATCAAGCACTGTGGAGAGCAATTCGTCGGGCACACCCATCTCGTTGACATCCAGCTTCGCAAGATCAGAATCCGGATCAGCTTCAGCAAACGCAGCGAACCATGTTTTCATTATCGATCGTGGAAAGCCGTGGTAGTACAACTTCGATGGTTTCCATGGAGCGAGTGTTGATCCGGTGTACGAAGGATCGCCAGCCGCAAAATACGCCAGCTTGGTCGCCAACGAAGCGTGAATGTGATCAGGATGACCGTAACCGCCGCCTTCATCGAAAGTAAAAACAACCTGAGGCTTTAGTTCCCTGATCGTATCGACAACCTTCGCAACCACAACGTCGATAGGCACTTGAACATAGGCGTTCGGATGATCGTTGTCGGCAGTACCAGCCATTCCGGAATCTCGGTAGCCGTAAAGGATGCTTTTCTTTACACCCATAACTTTTCCGGCGTCGTAGTACTCCTGTTCACGAACAGCCGATAACGTCTCAGGCGTGGCATCTGAACGGTCAGCAATCTCGCCAACATCGCCCCGAGTGGCGCAAGAAGTGAACACCGAGGCACCCTCAGCGGCGTATTTGATGAGAGTCGATCCCGAGCCGAACGTTTCATCATCGGGGTGTGCAACGACGCAAAGAAGCCTTCGTTCGAATTTTGTTTCGTTCGTGTTCGATTTCGCCATCTGTACCTCTGTATTACCTAAATCGTGCGGTTTCTAGGTTTCCACATATGGCTCTACTCACCTAATAGAAACCAGCGACCCAGAAGCAAGCTCCCGTAGCGAAAACGCTGCATCGAGCATACTATCGCCACCATCAGACCGACGAACACCTCTTTCACGATCGTAGACGGTAATTAGCACCTACAGAAAACCAAGCTCGCTTCCCATGAAAATCACTAAAGTCACTCCACTGATGCTCGACCGATACCTTCTAGTACAGGTCGAAACTGACGCTGGAATAACGGGTCTCGGCGAATCGGGAGCATGGGGTTTCCTAGAAGCTTCGCAGTCGGCTATCGAGAAATTCGGCAGATACCTCGTCGGAGAAGACCCACTCCGTATCGAGCACCACTGGCAGTACATGTACCGCTTCTCACACTTCCGCGGTGCCGCGATCATGGGTGCGCTAAGTGCAATCGACATCGCACTTTGGGACATCATGGGCAAGCATTTCGACACCCCAGTACACCAGCTGCTGGGCGGCAAGGTTCGTGACAAAGCACGCGTCTACTACCACGTATTCGGAGACACGACCGAGGTTCTGACCGACGGAATCGTCGACGCCAAAGAACAAGGCTTCACTGCCGTTGGTCACCTGACACCCTTCTTGGATGAAGATCGCGACGTTCCATATTTCAAAACCCACGCCGATAAAATCGGCGACGCAATCGAAACGGTTCGCGGCTATCGAGAAGCCGTAGGCACGGGCGTCGATCTCTGTATCGAAATTCATCGTCGAATGACTCCGACCGAAGCGGTTCAGCTTGGCCTCGGAATCGAAGAGTTCCACCCTTACTTCTTCGAAGACCCGGTAACACCCGATAACTTCGATGAGATGGCCTACGTCGCCGACAAGATCAACATTCCTATAGCAACCGGCGAGCGATTCACGTCGATCTGGGAATTCGAGATGGCGCTCTCACGAAACGCCGTGCAGTACATTCGTCCTGACGTATGCCTAGTAGGCGGAATCTCTGGTGCTCGCAAGATCGCAGCGCTAGCTGAAGCTCGCCACGTAGGCGTTGTACCGCATAACCCACTATCGCCAGTATCGACCGCCGCCTGTTTACAGATCGCTGCAACCGCACCGAACTTCGCCCTGCAGGAATACCCAATTGGCGAAGACGTTGCACCTAAGATCAACATGGTTACCGGAATGGCAGAGCACGACGGCAATGGCTATCTCACGATTTCAGATGCGCCAGGAATCGGACTCGAACTGAAGCCGAACGCAGTTGAAATGTGCCCAGAAAAGCCACGAGAAGTAATCACACGACTTCACGCCGACGGAAGCGTAATCGACCAGTAGGCTGCCATACTAAAACCCTCGAACACACGTCCCAAAGAAAACAAGGCGAGCCTTTGCCAATTCCAACTCAAAATCCCATCGTTGTCGCTCCAAGCCCTACGCCGTTCAAGGCCGACGACTCGGTCGATTACGCCGCCATCGAAAGAAACGTAGAGAAGTGGCTTAAGACTCCACTATCGGGATTTGTTTTGAACTCCGAAAACGGCGAAGAGCAGTTTTTGTCAGAGACTGAACGACTCGAAATAGTTCGCACAGTGAACAATGCCCGAAACGGCGAAAAGTTCATCGTTGGCGGCGTCGATAGCTCGTCCGTCACCGATTCGATTCGTTTGGCAGAAGACCTCGTCGAAGCCGGAGCGGAGATGATTCGCATTCGAATCCCTCGGCTCACGAAGAACGTAACCGGCTACTTCGAGCAGGTTGTGCCGCGCGTTCCGGCTCCTGTCGTAATCATTCACCAGATGGCTCCCGGCATGTTCGCTGGAGGAGCAGCACCAGTTGGCGCCGAGCCTGAAGTGATCGGTGAACTCGTGGATATCGATAACGTCTGGGGCTACATCGCTTCGGGTAATGTTCGGTTCGAAGCTCGGGTACGTAATTTCGTAACTACCGACAAGCCGTTCTGGCTTGGAAACGGCCTACTGCTTCTCGCCATGACCGCAATTGGAGCGAATGGAGCGTGTTTGATGTTCGGGAACGTTGCGCCAGCGGAGTGCCACCAGATCATCTCTAGCGTAATGAACGGCGATCTCGCTACTGCGCAGGAAGTGCAGAGTCGAATCATCGAAGCCGACCAGCAGATTCTCGATCGTGGAGCCGCTGGAATCAAAGCAGCCATGGACATTCTCGGCTACGACGGCGGCGCACCTCGCCTGCCAAACCCATCAGTCACAGACGCCGACCGCGAAATTATTCGAGTGGCGATGAAAAGCGCTGGTTTGATCTAGGCGCTAGAAACGCGACCAGTCGCTAATCACCAATCACAGAAAAATCGCCGTCAAGCAGAAAGCTAGCCGTCGGCTACCAGATCGACCAGCCGCCATCTACGCGGAACTCTTGGCCTGTAATCCATGCTCCTGCATCGGACGCGAGCAAAGCTGCGGTTCCTTTTAGGTCCTGCGAGAGTCCAGTTCGTTGAAGCGGGATCATCTTTCGGAAAGTCTCGACCTGATTGGCGTCGGAGTCTATGCGTGGGATTTGTCCAGGACTAATGCAGTTCACGGTAATTCCGTACTCGCCAAACTCTGCCGCCATCGCTCTCGTCAGGTTCAGCACGCCACCTTTTGCAGCGATATACGGTGGCCCTGAGCGTTTGAACTCAGAATTGTAAATGCGGGTATCCATTGCCAGAGTCGCAGCAATCGAACCCAACGTAATGATCGAACCACGCTTCACAGGAATCATCGCCCTACCCGCCGATTGTGAAGTAATGTACGTGCCTGTCAGGTTCACATCAAGTGTTCGTTTGAACTCGTCGATGTCGCCATTCGGCGGGTAGCTCGTCGTGAACGAACCGCCTGCGTTGCAGATTGCTATATCAAGTCGATCGTTTTCGTTCATGACTCGATCGACCAGATCATCGACCTCCGATTCAACGGTCACGTCACAGCCCATCGCCGTAACGTCCATGCCTTTACCACGAAGACGCTCAGCGACCTCTTCGCAAAGTTCGGCGCGCCGAGAAGCAATGTAGACCTTCGCACCAAGATCGCACAGGGCTTCAGTAAACGCCGTCCCGAGATGTGTACCGCCGCCGGTGACTATGGCGGTTCGGCCTGTGAGATCGAAGAGTTGTTGAATTGAATTAGTCATTGGATTGGCGCTTCAAAATTGTGGCGTAGCTTGATCGTTCGTTCTGAAGGTTCGTACCAGCCCCGATCGGCGTATTGATCGGTGTGTAGATAGCATTGAACGCGAACCTCGTCCGACCCCTCAGTGAAAGTGAACAGTCGGCTCATCGGAATCGAATTCCGCTTGCCGTGGTAGCGAGTAACCGCAGAAACGTTCACAAAGTTAGCTCCCCACTTCTGTTCCACGTGTGATCGACCACCGGTTGTGTCGTCGGGATGAGTATGAGTATGCGCTCCGAGCCACAAATCGATTGCAGGGCTGTTCGCTTCCAAAAAAGACTCGATGCGTCCCGAATCTTTTTGACCACCCACCCAGTAGATGAACGATGACCCCGGCGCACCACCGTCTGGCATTCGACCGTGATAGCCCTCGTCGCATCCCTCGTTTAATCCAGAAGCAACGGTCGTTTCTTTAATCATGTGGTGGTGTGCTGAAATGACTATCTTGTCTTTGTTCTCGGCAACCTTCTTAGTCCACCACTGGAACGTCTCTTCCGAAATCGCCCCTGCCGGATACCCGCCAAACTCGCCTCGACCAATCGGAGCCCCGCCGTCGTTTCGATCAGCCAGCATCAGGAACACGACGTTGCCTATTTCGAACGAGTAGTTCTCCCAAGTACCCGTGGTCGGATACGGTCGTTTTGAATTGTCGATATCTGAATGCTCTGTGTTTTCACCGGTCGGGTCGATCCATTTTTGGAACCACCATTGAGTCGGTTCGTCGACACCGGAAGCATCATGATTTCCAATCACATCGTAAAAATGCTCACGACCGTGAAGTTTCGCCGATGCGTACTGCGAAACGACCAGTTCGCCCTCTTCGTCATCGGGAGGCAGTTGCGATCCTGAGAAGTCACCAAGGTTAACTGCGATATCGAATCCGCCGGATTGTCCATCGGCGTTAGGCCACGCTTCGGCGTGCTGGATCACTTCTTCAAGCGACCGACGACCGAATTGTATTTCGGTTCCAATATGCGTATCTGATAACGCCCAAAGGCGGAAAGTTCGAGCCAATGTTTTTTATTCTCTCTGTAATAGTTTCTTCATTGGTGGGCATAGCACCATTGGCATTACAAACATTGCCGGCACCAATTGAGCAATCCCAAGCGAACCGCATCATAGCCGCAACAGAATCGTGTGTGTCGGCTGGTTCGACCGAATCAACAGCCAACATCGGCTTCAAACCGGCGTATACTCCCGCCGCGAGCGTTTCCATTGTGTTGAGATTCGGTGGTTGCCCGCTCTCTAATATCGAGCGTCGACTAGGGCAAGAGCCAGTTAAGAGAAAGATATATGCCAGCAATTACCGGATCTC
>Ga0233439_10004519_pt1 | contig 13400 bp, 9 predicted proteins | sample SI_123_September_6_FD_182713 | JGI IMG/M metagenome (GOLD analysis project Ga0233439, IMG submission 182713) | Seawater microbial communities from Saanich Inlet, British Columbia, Canada - SI_123_September2016_100_MG | ecosystem: Environmental > Aquatic > Marine > Inlet | place: Canada: British... | reverse complement strand
CGGCAACTGACATTGGTGGCGACGACCTGATCGACACCGGTGGCGCACGTGACGTTGTCTTTGGCGGTACGGCCAGCGATACGATTCATACCGAAAGCGGTGATGACATTGTCCTTGGTGACAGTGGCTCAGCAACCTTCAATACCGACTTGGACGTCGGGGTCGATCCAGCCCATTACGGCATTCTGCGAACTATCACCACCATCACACCTACGATCGGTGACGATGACATCATCACGACCGACGAAGGTTCCGACATAGTCATCGGTGGTGCGGCCAGCGATAGCATCACCGCCTATCTAGACGTGGAAGTCGAACGGGACATTGTCCTGGGTGACAACGGTAACATTACGTTTGAAGTTGACGGCAGCATCCTCGAAGCCACGACAACAGACCCGGCCATTGGTGGAAGTGACACCATTCTGACCCGCAACGGTGATGACATCGTCATTGGCGGTACAGCGGGCGATACGATTGATGCCGGAACCGATGCTTCCGGTGACAGCGAAGTCGACATCGTCCTCGGTGACAGCGGTACGGCCACGTTTGATAGTGCAGGCCGACTCGACACAATCACCAGCACGGCAACTGACATTGGTGGCGACGACCTGATCGACACCGGTGGCGCACGTGACGTTGTCTTTGGCGGTACGGCCAGCGATACGATTCATACCGAAAGCGGTGATGACATTGTCCTTGGTGACAGTGGTACGGCGACCTTTAAATCCGACGTTACAAACCATGGGACGTACAATGCCATTGCCAATTACTCTGAATATCCATATGGAATTGTATTGGAGTTGCAGACGATCACGCCAACAATAGGCGACGATGACATTATCTACAGTGGTTCTGAGCGAGACCTGGTATTTGGCGGGACGGCGAATGACACGATCTTTGGAGGCAGTGATGACGACTGGTTGTTGGGGGACCACGGGATATTTGATATTCGATACGGTGGAACTGTGGATGCTCCTGTAAACCAACGTGTACGTTCGGTCTATACGACTCAGTCAGATATGGGTGGAAATGACCGCATTCAGGGCCAAGATGGGGATGACATTCTTGTCGGACAACAGGGTCATGACATCCTTGACGGTGGCAAAGGTGAAGATGACATCATTGGTGGCCACAACTACCTCGATGGAGTTGCACCCATCGATCGCACCGGCTTAATTAGTGGCGTTGACACCAGCGACCTGATTATCGGCGGCGAACACGCTGACATGATTCTAGGGGACAACGGGAACATCACTCGTTTCATGGTCACCACCGATGAAGCAGCCCTTCCTTCGTGGAACCCGGTCAGTCAATGGCAACGATACCCCGACAAATTCAACCAACCTGCTACTCGCAATGCATACGCTGCTGACTTTGATGATGTCATCCGTTCTTACCAACGGTTTGACGATATCGAAGCATCCCGAGTTAACTTCAGCACAATCGATAATTATGGTAGTGACTGGATATTTGGTGACGGATTTACTAATCTCACGGAAATAGGCACGCTATTTGGCTCAACACCTCGTCCTGACTGGATTACAAACGAATTTATAACGGCATTTGATGAATTCACCAGCATTACAGTTACGCAACTGCACGGGCAAGACACGCTCGTTGGGCAACGCGGCGACGATGTAATATTTGGTAATGGTGGTACAGACGATATCGTTGGTGGACACGGAAGTGATCATCTATCCGGCGGAGCCAACCACGATACAATCATCGGCGACAACGGACAAATCCTTCGTCGCTACTTGGATGTTGAACAAACGCATCCGTTAACAGATCAAAACACAAAATGGCACCGCAACATCCTCATTGAAAATCAAAGTCACGTGACTACAACAGTGCCGGTTGAAACGGCCAGTCGTGACCAATTACTAAATACTAGTCGCGTTCTATTAACAATAGACAGCAGTGACGATTTAATCTTGATCCTAACTGAACCAGTTAACTCCGACGCTGGTAATGACACGATTCGTGGCGGTGATGGTGACGACTTCATCATCGGACAACTCGGCGATGATAAAATCGACGGTAACGACGGTTCAGACTATATCATTGGTGACAATGCAAATCATAACACTGCAAGCCTGCAGGACATCCCCACCATTACCTATGGTTTACGCCTGTTTAATGCACCAGACAACAACACATTGCTACCAGAAACTGGGCAGTTCATCTCACCACGCATGGAAATTTTGCCGGAACAATTCTCGTTCAACTCGGCCTATGACATCTCGACCATCGATACCCATGTTAGTTCCGATGAAATGCAACAAGCAATGACTGCCGCCGAGAACACTACAAACATTGCAAATATTGGTGATGCAGTCCTGATGCCAATAGCCACATTTATCCCTCAAATTCACGAACATCGTTTGGTGTTAGCCGGAAACGATCAAATATCTGGCGGAGCAGGGCGTGACTTTATAGTCGGGGATAATTCGCTTGCAATTACGCCGATCCTCACAGGACTCAACGAAGTTAACAACGTTCAAGACAGCGCCCGAGAAGAGCTAGAATACCTATCTTACTCAACACGTGCTTTAGTGCTCGATACACTGCAAGCAAATAACCCAACGTCACTCGCAGCGTTTCAAATCGGTCAAGATACTCTGTTCGTCCAAACCGACTTACTAACGGACATTGAATCCACGAATCAAAATTCCCTTGAACTCGGAGATGTCCTCGTTGGTGACAACAACTACGAAATCATCGAAATCCAACAGGGATTCGCGGGTATTAATACAACATCAATGATCGAATCGATTCTGACATCTCAGGATCAAGTTCGCACAGTCTTTGCCAAGTTGGAAGCGAAAATACACTCATTACATGCTGAGCTATTAACAACGACGGCATTGGCGTCACCGACAATGCCAATCAGCGTTGGTATCGGTAATGACATTATTGACACAAACGACTCGCTAATCGCCGATTCACAGGCCACCAACATGGTTACCGGTGACGCACGCGTCAACATCGTTGACATGCCAACAACAACGCGTTTCACTGATTCGGCCGTGCTTTTGGACGATGTTGATCACACCGCCATCAACAACCATTACCTAACCTTACAAACTGTATTCCACACACTTATTGCTGATCTCAGTGTTTTTGAATCAGTGAATACTGCAAACCTACCCGCAACGAATCCATTGGCACTCACGATTGGTAATGATGTACTAACCGGCAGTCAAGGCAGCGATATTATTGTCGGGGACTTTAGCCTTTCCAATTCACCAATCATTTCCTCATGTCTCGTGCAATCAGCGATTGAGTCATCGAATCAACCCTGTCCTCGATCATTTAGTGCAGTGAACACCGAGAGCATCACGTCACTGGAGGTTAGTGCCAAAGTCGCACTGGCCCACTCCATCAGTAATTACCTCGACGACCTTGTCCACTACCTAGATAACATTAGCCACTCCAACTCATATTTACGACTCGAAGAAGGGTTGAACGAACGTCACGCACTTATTGGCAACCGGGGCGATCACCATCTGTCACTCGAAAGCGGTCGTGACATCATCAGTGGTGGATCGGCCGATGACATGCTCATCGGAGATAGTGAGACTTTCTATCATGAAGCAGTTATGTCCAATACTGAAGAGTTGTTCCGTCTCATTGAGATTGATTCTACAGATCCTAGCATTCCCGGATTTGAAGCGATTCTGCGACGTCAATTCATCACGACCAAAACAAACCGTGAGTTATTCGAAATGAGTACGTCCGATGCGCAAGCGGACAACATATCGGGACAAGCAGGCAACGACACAATTTATGGGCAATTCGGAGACGACACTATCCTCGGCGGAATTGGCAATGACGCTCTCTACGGCGGATCTGGAATCGACTCAGTCGAGGCGCCCGAAAACGACATCGAATCCAAGACAAACTCAACTGACGGCTCAAATCATCTTGATCGAGATGATTTAACAACCCTGCAGCAAACGAACCACACCTCAACACAAGATCAAACACGTACGCAAGCTGTCAATCTTATGCTTCGTAGAAACCAACTTGATCACAACATCAATTTCAACCCCACGACTGGTCAAATCACACGAACGAATCGAGCCACGAAGTTCATTGCAGCCGACGTCAGTCTAGACAGCCTTGTATCACCAATCGACGCGTTGCTGGTCGTGAATTACCTCAATCAAACGGGCAGTGGCGACCTAACGCTTCTTAACGGACATTTAAATACAAATCTCGATGATGCCGTCACCCCAATTGATGCTTTGGTTATCATTAATATCCTTAATCTCCAATAAACCGATCGTTCTTGAATTCACGCTCAGATTACCGTGATCCACACCGCCATACCTGTTACGTCTTGACGACTAACGATAGGTGGTTACAATAAAACCGACTCGAGTTGGTCCTGGTAAACCCGTCTAATTGGGTGCTTACCCGCTTTCGCCTCTTGGGATTAAGTTGATGCTGTTTTTACAGCTTACACACCATTAACATGCGCGAGGGCAAATTGATTATGAATACGACTTTTCTTCTTGGATTTTTGGGCTTACCCGGAGGATCTGAGATTTTCATCGTGGCTATTCTTATTTTCTTCCTGTTTGGAGCCAAAAAACTTCCCGGCTTGGCTAGAAGCATGGGCAAAAGTGCCAATGAGTTCAAAAAAGGGATCCGCGATGATTCACCTCTCGACGATGAGGGTGACGACGCTGATGAGGATAACAGTAGCGATGAAGAGGATGACGGCGACGAATAAACAAATGCCAACACTTTTGCCAACTCGACCAACCGATTAATCCATCATCGTTAACCTCCTGTCCAACCGGATAGCATCCATTGGAAATCTCTCATCATGAACCAACAACTCCTAGACCATGTAGATAATGCGCTGACACATCTCGATCCACTAGGTTTCATTTTCGGTGGAATGGGGATGATGGAAGTTATGGTTATCGGCGGAATCGCTGTAATGCTTTTTGGAAAAAACTTACCCAGTGTCGCCCGCAAGTTTGGAAAAACTTATCGCGAATTTCGCAAAGGCTTGTCCGATTTCCAAAGTCAAGTTCGCGTCGACGATTATGTCAACGATGTCTACAGCGATGACGACTCTAACAATAGTTCATCTTCCGCCTCGGGCGCTGACGACTGGTCCGCTGAAGATTTCGATGACTACTCACCCCCCTCCGCGCCGATGTTCGAACCCCCGCCTTCCGAACCTTCCGAACCTTCCACAACCGCTGAAGAAGCCGATTGATCCTCGGATTAGGTCGTGGCTATTCGGGGCCTTCCAACGTAAGCTCCATACAACCCTGTCGGTACAATTAATATCGAGCCTACATTCATCCATAACGGATACGGCAACCGTAGTAACATTAGCACAGCACAGAGAACCATCACGCAAATCGTCGGCGCTGCATGCGCATAAGGCAACTCATCGGTAAATCTCGCGGCAAACCACGATCCAAAATATGTCCCGCTAATCCAACTTAACAGTTCCATCGCAATGGCGCCAAAAGATGCGGTCGAAATCCAATCTTCAACAATCTCCACTTCCTGTACCGATGTCGCCCCTTCAAGCCGTGGTCCTACAAATAACGCTTGTCCTAACTGCTGTACCAAACCTACCATAATTATGGCAAACACCACTCCGCCAAATGCAACCGCAGTACTCTTAAATGTCTTCATCGCACACTTCTTTCAATCAACCGAATCTTTTGCACCAACCTTCGATAAGGCTATTGGTAGCGATAGAAACTCTCTAAACACAACGCCCCCATCGCAGTGCTATAGACCGTCCCACCATAACCAGCCCACTTAGTCATAGCCGACCAACTTCCATCGCTCCGCTGCATTCGCGGTAAGGTCTGCGTCAAAGCGTCCGCCCACCGCTCCCAGGGCTCCCCACCAACGACTCGCAATGACAAACTTCCATAATACCAATAATAGAAATCAGGTTGTTCCGTCGACGGTAATCGCTTTAACAAATACTGTGTACCCTCGGTGAGCTGTTCCGGTTTATTCTGAACATCTAGCCATCCGCGACACGCCATTGATTCCGCCGTCATTGCCGCAGTTGCTCCGAAACCAGGTCGATAGGAGGCTAAGCCCCGTTTTAAGCCCGTGTTGCAAGACAGCAAGAACTTCGACATCAGCCTTTGCCTCTCCGGTGGCGTTGAAATTCCAGCCTGTTGAGCGCTCTGTAGCGCCAACACCTGCCATCCAAACTGACTCATGTCACCGGGATCGCTACGTTGGTACCGCCATCCACCGGTCACGATGTCCTGACAACCAAGCGTATACTCTATCGCCCGCTCGGCACATCGTTGTAGACGCTCATCGAGCGTCATCGCATAAGCTTCACACACCGCTACAGTTGCCATCGCGTGGCAATACATCCGCGCAAACATCGTTGCATTGCCTGCTAGACTGCCGTTAGCAGCTTGTTGCCCCAGTAAGTACTCCAGGCCGTGCTGCACAGCTTCACGCCTAGGGCCAACTAAATGCGTATTGCCGTCACCCAATAACGCAAGCAACGCCAGTCCAGTGATGCCATTATCAGCGTTGATTCCGGTTGAAGACCTCTGCTGCCCGTCCACTTGGCGATCAACGCCCGCACGATGCAGCGACGCGTCCCAACTGCCGTTCTCTTCTTGATTCGTTACGAGCCACTGCAAAGCGGCCTCGACTGCCGCCGCCGTATCGCGAGTAGCGCCAAATCGCGATCCCTTAATGCCACTCGACAGATCTTCCACCGTACTCTTAGTCAGTTGCTCAATTACCGGCGCAAATCGGTTTTGATATCGTCGAGGAATTTCAGTCCCGTCCAAACGCTTGATTGTTATCGGCCCCATGTCGGTGACCGCAGCAAAGGTCGGATCACCGACCTCCACTGGGGGACTGTCCACACTATTGCGCGAGTCGACTGTGACGTCGGCAGCATTAACAATGTCGCTCGCGGACGAGCTTATAGGTTGAGCTTCTATTGGCAGCGACTCCTCTTTACCGCTGGTAACGTCACCAGCGTCGTCTGTCGCAGCGATATCCACGGCTTCCGTTGCAGCCGTGGAATCGGCCGTTGGTCCGTGAGGTTCCACAGGTGCAATATCCTCTTGTTCAGAGATGTCCGCCGCCTGCATCAAATCCATGACCTGCTCAGAATTATTCATAGGCTCAGTACCGGCGGACGTAACCGTTCCCTCTTGAGCCGCGATTGCTTCTTCCGCCAGCACATTATCGTTAATCGTGTCTGCTAATGCTACTTCATCGTGTTCGTTTTGTTCAGCCGTAACGTCAACTAGCGAAATTTTAACGGACTCAACCGCCACATCGTTACCTCGAATCCCAAGCCACTGTGTCCCGTAAAAGAAGATCACCATTAACAAGTGCGCGAAGATGCTGAGAACAAGACATTTAACAAGCGGTCGCCCTTGACCAAGTTTTGTCCATGACATCACAAAAAAAGCGATGGTCAAAATCAACGAACCGATCCAGACAATAGTCCCCGTAGTCTGACTAACCATCGGGGCAAAGTACTCAGGCGTGGCCAGCAACAGGCCACGCAAATAAACGAAGCCCGAACAATTCAATAAATAACTATCGATTAGTAGGTTGATCATTTAACACCTCACTCACGAGATGCCATGCGTACCGAGATGCCGAGTTCATTCACCCCGGCACGTCGGCAGACGCTAAGTACAGTGGCAACGTTTTGAAAGGTCCCCTCGGCATCACCCCGAATGATTACATGTAATTCCGCACCGCCGCTAACACGTTGGTTAAGATTCTCTTCTAATTCATGAATTTCCATTACATCGTCGTCGACAGAGACTCGTCCATCATGAAAAACGGCAATCACACATTGTTGCGTCTGTGATACGGGCGTGGCACCGCTAGCGACTTGTGGAATCGAAACTTCCAGTTCCTGTTCAATTTCCGTAAACTTTGTACCTACCATGAAAAAAATGATCAAGAGGAAGACAATGTCAATCATCGGCGTGAGATTGAGAGTGGGTTCTTCGGCGCTGTTTAATTTGATAGGCATAAAAATTAAGCCGCTTGTTTACGATCCACGAGTTTCAGATGTTTGGATTGAGAGCGTTTTATACGAGAAAGTCCCTCTGCCGAAACTGCTTGTACTAATTGATGCCCATGTTCATCAACACGCATCAAGATACGGTCAACGCGACTCGTAAAATACATGTAGATAATCAACGCTGGAATAGCTACGCTCAACCCGGCTGCAGTCGTAATCAAAGCTTGACCGATCCCGGCTGCTAACAATTCCGGTTTACCCATTGCTCCAGCATCTACTATCGCATTAAATGCTTTAATCATTCCGATGACCGTCCCTAGCAGGCCCAGTAACGGAGTCACCGTCGAAATGCCGTTAAAGAGTCTCAGGTAACGACGAAGCTTGTTACCTAGGCGGTCACCGGCATCTACCATTGCTTGTTCGACTTCTTGAGCTGGTTTGCCCCATTTTCGCAAGGCGACTGAAAAGACCTCCGCTACTAGAGATTTATTTTCTTTACACAACCGATAGGCCGTCCGCTTGTCTAGCTCGCCCGACTTCAATTGATCCAATACTCGTCGCACGAATGGCTTGGGAATGATCCGGCTGATTCGTAGGTTCATCATTCTCTCAAGTGAAAACATCACTAAAACTAAAGAGCAGACACCAATGGGGATCATCAATAGTCCGCCATCACCTAACAATGATAGCAATGAGGTGGAGCTACCGACTTCTTGAGCAGAAACGACCGATGTGAACAACAGCGCAGTCACCAGTGAGCAACTGCCTATTATGGCAATATTTTTCGGAAGAACTATCAACTTATAACATCCCTGAAGCAACAAAGTCTTAGCAAACTACCCAAATCACCATTTCATCCGTGAAATAGTTCCCAGATCGGGCCTACAGGCCAATTTATTTATCGGGATATAACACAAGCGAAGATTAACCAAAATCACGCCGTCCACGGTCGGAACGGAGAGAAAAGAAAATCCGCTGCTACAGTCACATTTAACACCATTGATCCACTATCACTGTTCAAAAACAAAGGGAAGTCCGCTTCGACGAATCGAGTCGGACTTCCCAAAGGGTCACACAACGGGGCAATACGTGGTGTAGTTAATTCATGCTGCGCTTCTGGAACGAGCACCAAACATTCCGTTGATGTCTAATACGAACTGTTTGGCCCCGAATCAACATTGCCCACCATGTGTAAGTGATTGTGATCTAAGTACAGCACTTCAACTGCCTCCTCATTAACAAGGGAGTGTGGCACTGGCCAGCCGACGTATACGACTTCCGCATAGTGTAACGTACATTTGTAATGCGCGTGGTGTAGCTGTGCAGGGCCCACTAGCGGATAGAACCTTGGCGGGTCCATATAGTCGGCTATTTTGTCGATTACGATTCGTACATCATTACGCTGTACGTCGTAGAGAAATGGGATGCCTGTTTTGAGCGGATGAGCTTTGAGGAATGCCCGCATTACTTCATCGTGACTTGGTGGATCCAACGCTTTCTGAGGGCCACCAGCAACGATTGGCCCGAGGATCGGAACGCGACTATATCGTTCCTTCACCCAAAAGTCATCCTCCGCTTTGGTTTGATAATATGGGCTTACCGGTATGGGTACTGACAGCAGTCCCATACTTGGCCCGTTTGTAGCCAGGCAGCCAATGCTGAGAATCGCAGTGACCGCCAAGGCGGCTGCTGACAACACTCTAGATATGTTTTTCTTATATGACATCATTATTCCCTTATATTGCCGTTTGCGACTTTGAATTACAGTCAACTCCCTTTCAGTAGACCGGTCGCGGTTTCAAGACCCTTTATTGCTGTTATTAGTTATCGTGTTAAAATGTAACGATCTTGCGGGTTTTTCCGTTTATAACGAAAAAAACGACCCCTTATCCCAACTTGCCTAAAACACTAAAAAACCCCGCGAATCAAAGGGATCCGCAGGGTTTTCGATTGATAGCAGCTAGATAACTGACCTAACTGTAAGGTGCTTAGTTACTTTCAAAGTCCAAGAACCACCAGCCGTCGGTCCATTCCAATGAAACCTTCCGCCACCCAAGTGGAACTTGAGGATAGGGGTAGAATGGGCCTATATAGGGCCATGCTGAAGCAGAATACTGCTTCGGGTAATTCACCTGACCGTAGTTAGGAGCCGCTGCGTAGCTTGGCCATGCATAGGCCGGCAAATTAGGCTGCTCATAGCGAGCCTGAGCGATTCCCGAAGGTGTCGCCATCATTTGCATTGGTGCTGACGCAACAGGCGCCGTCATCGCAGTCGCTTGAGCAACTAGCGCGGGCTGCAGTGCAACTGGTGCTGTCTTAACTCCAAATGCTGGTGCCGGTGCTTGAGTAACCGAGGCTATCTGAAACGATGCAGGCTTGCGAATGGTCATGTCATTCACAACCTTACCTACACCATCGATACCCTGGGCTATACCGAGAATCGAAGCTTGCTGAGCTTCGTCAGCGGTGAAACCTTTCATCCAAACCGTCCCGCCACTGACACTTATCTGAACGTTGAAATTCTCGAGCTGGCCGGAATCCTTGAGGGTGTTAAGGTGTTGTCCAATCGCTTGAGCGATCGCATCATCGTCAATTTCCGGCGTAACAGGACGCACTTGCATGACGCGTGCAATCGCACGAGGCGGATCGGGAAGTACTGCTGGCTGCGGCGCAGGAGTTTCAACGGCAGTCGTATCCACCGCCGGTTTAGGCGTCTCCTCAGGCTTTACGTCAGCAGCATCATCCAAACCCAGAGCATTTTTTAAGCCCTGTGCAATACCACCGAATATTTCGGGGGCTGGTTGTACAACCGGAGTCGTCTTTGGAGCACGAATTTTGACGTCGTTGACAACATCAACAACACCTTCGAGCTGTGCTACCGACTGGATGAGCAACTGGTGCTGTTGAGCATTGGCAACTTCACCTTTGACCCAAACCACTCCGTTTTCCACCTGTAAATCTAAGCCAAAGCCTTTAAGGGCTCCAGTTTTTTTGTGCTGCTGGATTGTCTCAACAACTCGTTGAGCAACGGCCTGATCGTCAGCCTGTGCCTGCGGCTGAATAACCGCAAACATTCCTAATACAGCCAATCCGAATACTAAGCGTCGCATTGGTTCACTCCTGAATATAAAACTTGCTTTGAACCGATTTCAGAGACTTCCGTGCCTCTGACAGTCATCGCATAACTATCAATCTCCCTATGCAATAAGGGCTACTATTAGGTTTCGGTAGAGCAGGGCACCTAATGTTAATCTTTTTCGATTTTAGCGATAATCAGAAACAACCGGATTATACTCCACTAGAGACAAATCTAGCTAAACCGGCACATAACCCTATCTATAGGGGTCCAAAAATGCATACTAAAGGGCATATTTTTAGTAACGGCGCTACCGCCCCCCAAACAAATTGGTGCGGTGCCGTGTTATTCGAGCAATTCTGCGATTAAAGCATCGAGTTCCGCTGAATGAACGCTTGTTTTTACAACTTTTCCGTCGGCGCCCACCAGAAAAATCATCGGGACACTGACAATTCCGAGCTGGTTCGCCAGAGAACTATCCATTCCCCCTGCAGAATAGAGATGCGGCCAGGAGAAATCACTATTTTGCACCAACTGTACAGCAGCATCTGGGTCAGCATCGAGATTAACTCCAACCAAAGCGAGTTTATCACCATACTTTGAAGCCAAACGTTTTAACAAAGCCATGTCCTGGGTACTAGGATCACTCCAACTAGCCCAATAATGTATCACAACAATACGACCGCTAAAACGCCGCGTGTCAATCTGTTGACCACCTAACGATTTTGAGACGAGGGCCAAGGGCTTGCCTTTAAGGTTGAGCCGCCGCTGAGCGCCTTCAGCCTTGGGTACAATCGGTGCTTTTGGGTATTTCGATACGATTTCACCATAATAGGCAATCGCTCGGTCAAAACTACCCGAAAATTCTTCAGCGATTGCGAGCTGAAAGATGGCCTCGGGCGCATCTCCGCTAGCAGGAAACTTCTTAACGAAGGTATCCAAGTCGACTAACCACTTTCCTTGAACCGCATCGAACTTTTCAGGAGATCTTCGTAACGAATCACCATAGCGAGCAGTCATTAAACGAAACTGAACATAGGCGTGATCCGCTCCACCCGCCTGTGCGACTTGCGAATCAAGTGCCTGCAACTGAGCAATCCCTTGCGGGTAGGCTCCCGATTGCACTGCAGCACTTACTGAGTCAGCAAACTGCCGGATCCAATTACTTTTTTCCTCAACGGAACTGGACTTGGAAATCAACTGCACGAGAACATCAGCTCGCTGCTTGTTGAGCGACTGTCCAGCATCGGCAGACGCAACCGAGGCTAGCTGGACGTCAATTTCTTCGAGCTGAGCGAGCAACTGCTGAATTTCCGCGGACATCTCGGCCGTCCCGCCTTGATTCGAAGAAGCTGTCGCGGCATTAGACGAGCTAAAAAAGTAGCCTTCGTACTGAGCGACTTGATTGTCGGCGGTACCGTTGCCAGCAGTCGACAGAACTGGTGGCAACTGTACCAGGCGCCAAGTATCACCGGAGCGGAGCAGTGCCCCTACAAGAATTTGACGGTGGACCTTTTCGTGCTCTATGACAGCAATAACATTGTCATAGACATACAGATCCTGTGTTCGCCCATCGCTACCTGAAGGCAACACGCCATGGGTACCCCCAAAATGAACCCAGTGTGCATTTTTTTCTAACAGTGAACTGGCGGCAGCAGATGCCGCAAACACCTGCACGGCCCGTGCGCGACCGTCACTCAATTTCTGTTGCAATTCTGGGCTAACACCTAGCCCTTGAATTTCACGATCACTCGCAAACAACCTAGCAAACCGTGCTTGATCTCGGCTCTGCATGGCCGCAATAAGCTCCTGAGACACTTCCTGAGCCGAGATGACTTTCCAATAATCAATGGTCCCATCGGCATCACTATCAACTCCCCAGCGAATACCAGCAGCGCCAAGCCAACGAAACTGATCAGCTCGACCATCGAAATTCGAGTCAATATCACGATAGACCTCAACGCCCGCTTTGAAATAACTCCAGCGGTCCACTTTTGTATCACCATTGGTATCAAAAAACTTACGCAGTATCTGGTTATTCACATCTGTTACGACCCAACCGGAAGCATTTGCTTCTCGAACCGATTTCAACTGCGACTGCGCTGCCTGCTGAGCGGTGGGTTGGTCGTAATCCACGTCAGCGTGGGTTGGCTTGAAGCGACTCAACGTCTCCGCGACCGCAGGTGCGGCGTTTAGCGAATTTGTTAGGCAAAATACACAGGCAACGAACGAAGCGACCGCGGATAGCTTACTAGTGCGACGGTGAGCACCTTTGCCGTTAAACGACCCTCTGGGCCTGACATGTTT
>Ga0233439_10004517_pt1 | contig 13402 bp, 12 predicted proteins | sample SI_123_September_6_FD_182713 | JGI IMG/M metagenome (GOLD analysis project Ga0233439, IMG submission 182713) | Seawater microbial communities from Saanich Inlet, British Columbia, Canada - SI_123_September2016_100_MG | ecosystem: Environmental > Aquatic > Marine > Inlet | place: Canada: British... | reverse complement strand
ACTGTTCTCCTGCGGGACCTTTCATGGTTTCTTGAACTGTCTTTGCTATGTTTTCTGGTGTTACAAATTCGTCTACCTTCTTGCCGATGTCGCCCCGCACTGCACCCATCGTGTCTGCCCCTTGTTGTTTCATCTCGTCTATGCCTTCGACGCCCCGGCCATGTAGATCCATTATGGCTTCATTGCCTAAAGCGGCTGTTTGATTTGCCTGCTCTGTGGCATTGTTTGCCGCGTCCGACACTCGATCGAGCCCGACAGCTCCCATCCCGGTGAGAGCTGCTCCCGTAGCTGCGGAAGAGACACCAGTAGGGTGATTTGCGATAAACCTGCCAGCGGGAGCAAGAGCCTTGTCGTAAATCCCTCTACTGACGGGAGCAATAGCCTTGCGGTAAAGTCCACCCCCAGCTCGAGCGGCTTGATTCATCGGATCCAACCCATCCAGCAACCCCAGATTCCCCCTACCGGTCTCGTTGAAGCCCGTAGATAATGGCTTATTAATAAGCTTCCGTAGCGTCTGCTTGGTAGTCTGCTTGCCAGCCCACCCCCCAGGTCCCATCCCTTTTACTCCGCCAAGATGTTCGAGGGCCCTGGCCCCGGTGGACCAGCCTGCCTTGCCGGATCCCATACGAGCAACTCCCCCAGCCACGCCAGGTATAGCCCCAATGGTATTCGGGGCGAAGAGGCCTGCCATTCGACCAACGTTCTCATATCTCCGCATATCCTCAACAAGCCCGTCGCCACTACCGTAACCCGTAAGGTTCTGCCCCAGGCCGACCAGGTTGCCCGCTCCCTGGCCCGCAACTGAACGCCGCATCAGTCTTTGACCCCCCTTGCCGCCAACTGTACCCATCAACCCGCCTGCGGCCATGTTTGCCGCCCGTTCGCCCCATGTAGCGTTTGGATCCAACACCCCGCCAGTCGGATCCAGAGCACCGTACGCAGTACCTGTTATCGCCCTGTCTCTTAAGCCCTTTGAGAAATCTTTCTTGCCTGCGTTGTAAGCCGCACTGGCCATGTTCTTAATGCCTCCGCCGGTTCTACCTGCGGCTATTAGCTCTGGGCTACCAACATACTTGCCGACACCTTTAACAACCCCGGGTGCCCGATTTGAGACCCCCTCAGCCACTCGAGTTCCGGCGGTGTTAACCGCCTTTCCAACTGTTGAATCGTTAAGTGCCGCTCGACCTTTTGGAATGGCGGTGTTAACCGCCTTTCCAACTGTTGAATCGTTAAGTGCCGCTCGACCGCTTGTAACGGCTTTACTGATGACGCCCGGGGCCTTCTTGGTCGCAGCCTTGCCCGCAGCCGTGGCCGCACCCTGGGTCGTAGCCTTGGCCGCACCCGGCAGCCATTTACTGACGACGCCCGGGACCTTCTTCGCAGCCCAACTTGCACCGGAACCTAGTAATTTCAGAGCAGCTGTGCCGAGAGTTGCGAGCTTCTCATAACCGTCCTGCAACTCAGCTGCTGTTTTCTCGCCGAACTGGTCGCTAGCCGTCTTGATTGTGGCCTGAATCATAGGCTCGGTCATGCCGCTCTCGATCAAACGCGTAAAGAACTGCGTCTGGAAGCTATTGAGTCCGGCTTTCTTCATGTAGCCGTCCAGCGTATCGAAAGCACTGGAACCAGTTGCATGACCGTCGTTGTCGTGCTTGAACTTCACACCAGACGATTCGCCAGCACTAGAGAGACGCTGAGCACCATTGTCCTGGCTGCCTCGCTTAGCCATAGCCGCTTGAATACCGGGAACCTTGGCTGTGTCCTTAGCACCGGCAGGAGCCTGCACGCCTCCCATGCCCGGGCCATTTGACAGCGGGTTAGGTAGCGACTGCAACGCCGGTTGGTACTTATTAAAGTTAGCGGAGATGCCGCCCATATTTGGCGTTCCAGGGATTATTGTTCCGGGCATAGTGGCGTCCTTTGCCTATGTTGATGCAGCGTACTTACGTATTTTATACAGGGAACAGGCCAGCTTTGTCACTGGAACCTGCAAATGGTCGCATATCACAGCTGATTTATGCTGAGATAACTCGCTCAACTCTTGATCACCGCATAACCACTCGTAGGACAGCTCCAGCCAACTATCTCGATTTTCGAACAAGGCCAGTCCGGCTGCCTGCCGCCGTAAGAACATCTCGCACGTACGCTCAATGTCTTCCGGATTAAAATTCTCATACTCTGGACCGATATCCGCAGGCTCTTCCAGGTTAGCCGCCCGGAATATCTTCAACCGCTTTGAAGCCCTGCCGTACACTAGCTGGCTCTTAGCTCTCTCCGTGACATCCCGCGTCAAGTGAATCACCGGGTTACTCTGAATCTGCTCAATAAGTTTAGAGATATTATAACCGTGAGTGGCGAAGCGATCCCCCTCGATCAAGTTCTGGTAAGCCGCTAAACAACCTTCGTACTTGCCTAGCTGCCGAAAGTCCTTGTCGCCTTTACGATTACCCAAAATCTCGTCGTAGCAGTACAGCTGGGGATGGCTGCTAAGCAGCGAACGCAGCATGTGAGAGCCGCAACGCGAGTCTGTCAGGATTGTAAACATACTGGTACTTACCCTTGCTGTGATTTCCGGGCAGCGACCACGGCCAACTGCTGCACAATTGCTGGCATGGCACTTCCGGCCTTCCGGTACCCATCCGGTGCGGCCAACAGCAACTGTCGCCTTTCCCTGGCTTTTTCTTCCTCTTCCTTTTCCCGGGATTTCGAACTCATGACTTTGTACAGTCCGTAAAGCCCTGCCGCACCCAACGCACCCAGGCCAAGCTTTCCTGCGTTGTCTTTGGTCCAGTTGCTAAAGTCGCTGATTCCCTTCCCGGCAGCCTGCAATCCCTTGTTAGTTGTGTCTGCCAATTCACCTATTGGCTTCGTGCTTTTAGTGAGATCACCTACGGCCTTACTGGCATCCTCCAGCGGAGCCGTAGCCTTGTTAATACCTTCCGCCGCGTCAGAAATACTACCGGTTGCATCAACTATGTTATCAGTTGCAGTTCCTGTGCCTTCTTGGAGTGTTTCGGCCATATCGCCTATGTCAGCCCCTGCCTGATTTAGTGCCGAGATACCGGATCTATCCCGCTCCCCGGTTCCACCGTCGTCTAGGGCTTTTTGAGCGGCTGCTACCTGCTGCTCCGTAGTTTTCTTTTTAGCCGCTGGGCTGTTCGATCCCTTTCCCCTGTCCAACTGCTTCCACACCTCTCCACTTACCTGATGCTTCTTGCCATCCTTGTCGGTAATCGTATAGGTGTCAGGCTGCTCAGCCGCTTGTCCTGCTACATCCTTCACGTTCTTAACAACACCAGCCACGTCTTGTACCGCCCCAGTACCGTAAATCAAACCAGCCTTAGCCGCAGCCGCGGCTGGTAGGCCAGCACCCAGCCCTAACGCCTTGGCTCCTGCCTCGCTCATGACATCAGGCATAGGGCGGGCTGCGTTTATTGCGTCAATCAGTGGGGCGTTTCGGAACTTGGAAACGCCCTTGTCCATGAGGTACTTGCGGAAAAGAGGGGATGCCATTGAAGCCCCGCCTGCCGCACCCATCATTTTCTGCTCAAACGTAGCGTCCGGATCCGCCACACCTGTACCGACGTAGCCGCCAACACCGCCAAGAGCAGGCTGCCCAAGATGATGAGCGGCACCTTCGAGCTTATTCGCGTTCCGCAGCCACGGTTTCACTGGGCCACTCCCGAGAGCTCCTGGCATCCAAGCCTGAGCCGCCCTATTTTTCAAAAACCCCGGGGCCTTTTTGAGAAGGCCCATTGCCCCGGTGAGGAGCCCCGCCGCTTTCTCCTGATCAACATCACTATCCGTCTCTTCGAACGATTCATCTTCGAACGATTCGGCCGGTATACGACTTTTACGCATTCCGTCAACGATTCCCTCGCTGCCTCGATAGCCTGTGTATCCGCCTACCCCGGCCCCCAACAGCGGAAGCAAGCCAGCAATAATCCCTTTTACTGTGCTGGGCTTGCCATCCATCAAAGACATACTACCCATTGCACCGAGTACGCCGCCCAGTCCCGCCCCCGCTCCAGTAAACCCGCCCCGAACAAAGCCGTCTTCAGCCCCGTAACGTGCTGGCTCACCACGTCTCCTGGAACTATCGGCTCCAATAAGGGCACCCAGCGAACCGCCTATCAGCCCGCCAATAGCCTCCTTGTCCATTCCAACTTTTTCCTTAGCGATTTGACGAGCCAGGCGTTCGCGTACATTTCGAGCGACAGCCTTGTTCATCCTTTCCTGCTCTTCCTCGTGATCTTCTTTAACTCGTCGGCCCTCACCAAGCAATCCTTCAAGAATACCTGCTTCCTTTTCCGTTATGTTTTCCATCTTACTTGCTCCAGCCTGTTTATTTTGAGAGTTATAATTTCGGTTATCTACCAGGCCGGGCATTCGCTCTATTAAAGCTCTTTCCCACCGCTCGCGGTCAGGCCCGTCCTCACGAAGCAACGATTCCAGCATTGCCTCACTCCGTGGTCTTGGCTGGCTTCGCAGCCATTTGATAGCGTCCTTGGCGTCGTCCTGGTTTCGTACATGCTTACCGGTAGCCTCAAAATAATGCCGCTTGATGTTGGCCAGGTATGCTTCTTCCTCTAGCGGATTCGTAAGATATCTAGCCATTTCCTCTGGGTTTTCCCCGGTCGCCTTCGATACTTCGGCAACGCTATCTTCGTAGTGAGGCCGATAAACATCCTCTCGAGAACCCATTACGGGTCTTGCTTGAGTGCCGTGCGTCAGCTCGTGGCTTAAGCTTCTAGCGTCGGCTCCGGGAGGCAGCATGATCTGGTCCTCGTGAATCTTAGCGGCATTTATCGGAATGCTTTGCCCGTCGGGCCGCGTAAGCAGGGGTTGTTCCTGTACAGTGCCGTGAGCAGCCGCAGCGGTGAGAGGGGCAGCGTCGCCCTCTGCAAGCCGGGCCCGGAACTCCTCCGGGGTTAGCCTCTGTATCTCAACTTTACGGTCTATGGCCTTATCACTAATGTCCTGATAGAACGGTTTGTCATAATTAGCAGAATCAATTTCGGCCTTTCCTGAGTCTCGATAATTCTGAGCATGTCGTTGAGCGTCTTCACGATACCCTTCAGGTAAAATCTCCCCCAGACTTTTAGAGCCGGGCGTGGAAGATGACGGTAGATCTACCGGACTTGGTCTGTCAGAAAAACCTTCCGCCTTTAGCTGAGCTTGATCGGACGGCGACAACGCCTCCGGCTCCACCATAGGCGTAGGCGTACCAGGAGATGGCGGTGCAATGCCGCCCATTGGAGGACCGCCGTATGCCGTCCTGGGCTGAAGAGTGTGATAAAGACCGCCCGCTGCTGCACCAAGACCCGCCCCGCCAAGGATGCCGTCTAACAGACTGTCTGGCTCTTTATCCTCATCATCATTGAGCCAATCCGCACCCGCACCTAGTACACCGCCAATACCTCCGCCAATTAGCATTCGCTTATTGAGATCAGACATGGCTTTCTTCTCAGGCATATAACCAGACTGAGCATCTAGCAAAGAATCTCGGTGTGCCCGTAACTGAGCAATCATACGCACACGCTCTGCCAGTGCTTCTCGCAATTGAGTATCGTCGTAATCATCGGCAAACGACGTATCCGCAGCGTAAGCCTTTTTCTCCGGCATGTCTTTACCCTTAGAAGCCTCATTCCATTCGTCCACGTCGACACCCTCTGCCTCGAGCTTATCTCGGTTGGCGTTGAAATACTTCCGTTGTGCTTCTGATTTATATGGCATCTTGGTTTCCTTTACACAGGACACCCAGGCATTGTACATCCACCGAGTTAGTAGAGGCAACGTCGCCTGAAATGCCGCTAGTCCGAACTTGCTGGATCAAAAAACTCTGAGGCGAACTGAACCGGGGAGAACACCGCCTCTCCGACGTCTGGATTCTCTGGCGGACACCAATACTTTGGCCAATAATTGAAATCGGTATACGGAACGCGGAATTCGTTCCCAATCGTGCCAAGAGGATGACCTGCCGCAACAATCGGACGAGCAAACGCTGCTTGGATGTGCCGCCAGAGGTGCGGTCGATCGGGATGGATATCGTGACGAGGATCCAGATACCCGATATGCGTCGGGTAAGCTGCGATCATTGCTTCTGTCGTGACGAGCCCAACCGAATGAGATGCAACGTCTGGAGACTTAGGGGCGATGTGAGAGCAAACATAACCCCCTCCCTGCTTTTCCACGTACTCCAGAAAGATGGCATCAAAGTTGTCCAGAACCGGCACATAGTCATCTTCCACCAACATGAAATGACTAAAGTCATCCTTGTAGTGGCGACACGCCTCTATGTAACCACCGTAAGAGATGCCCGTGTTCGGCCTGGTGAAGACCGAGAGCTTCGTATCGTCCAGCTGGGCAGGTAAGTCCCGTACATAGTTCCAATAGGGAACGGGCGACGTCTCAATAGCTGGAACGATAATTGTAATCTGGTCCAGCTTGTGATCCAGAGCGTGAAGATACCGTAACTGCTGCCGAAGGTAATACGTGCACTGAGCTGGGCGAGGGCAGCGGAGATCAAATATACGAGGACCATGCCATGCTGCTATTAGATAATTGATTTTTGCCATTAGTCAGGTCTTCAATTGCAGCTGGGACAGCCTGGGGAAACTTGTCGAATAGTTCTTCTCACGTTTTTGACTCCCCGCCCGAACCGTCAAACTCTGAGGCGAACTGAACCGGGGAGAACACAACCGGACCCGTAGATCGAGACAACTCCCGGTAACTTGGCCAATACCGAGAATCTGTGAATGGGACACGATAATGATCGCTGATGTGCCCAAAGCTATAACCGTTGCGGATAACGGGCTTAGCGAACTCAGTTTGAATGCAGTAGGCGGCTTCGAGCTCTGCGGGTCGTCGCCTGTTAATTATTGCGACGTGACCTTTATGAGCCGCGGCCATTGCCTCAGTAGTAACCAGGCCGACAGAGTGAGCGGGGCAGTCCTTAATCATGTGAGAACAAACGTAACCGGCTTTCTTCTTCTGCTGTCTAGCATTCTTTGTTAAAGCGTCGAGAAACACGGTATCAAATTTGTTAGACACAGGGACGTAGTCATCCTCTACCAGCATGAAATGTCTAAAGTCAGCCTTGTAATGACGAGCCGCCTCGACGAATCCGCCGTATGAAATGCCGATGTTCTGCCGAGGAAATACAACGATCTTCGTTTTACCCATCCGGGAGGGCAGAGCATCGAGGTACTCGGTGTACTCGTCAGGTGCTTCCTCGAGGGCAGGGACAATGACCGTAATCTGACGCAATTGGTGCTCTAGGGTGCCCAGATACTTGAACTGCTCCTCCAGGTAGTAAGTGGAGCGTTCAGGTCGCGGACACTGCTCATCAAATCGACGAGCCCCGTGCCATGCTGCTATCAGATAATTGATGGCTGCCATTGCTCACTTCCTTGTGACCAAAGCTGTCCGGAAGGAATAAGGGGATCCGGAACCCGGGCTATGGAGAAACCCTTAAGCGGGGGACACAGTTCAAATAATGAAAAAAGATCCCCGACGAGACGTGGTCAGTACACACTGGACGCTCAATCAAGACCTTAAATTCAGGCGTTGTTACTGTGATATTATAGGGCTGACCTAGACAACCAAGAACCTCAACCCAACGTTCAATCGTAGCTAACCGGCTTGTTACTGCAAATTCCAGAAAAGTAAATTCCGGATTTTTAGCTACAGTCCACCCGTTAATACGCAGTGGTGTCAGCTTCGGATGGCCCTGGAAAGTGACATTCCCTGTGCTGGATTCACAGCTTACAAGGTAACGATCCGGCCATGTCGTTTGTAACTCGTCTCGCCTAGTCATTAACTCACTGCTGAAAGCCACCGTCATGTGGGCCGCTGCCCCACTCCAGCGTGGACTTAGTCGTCCCCTTCATGACTGCCTCCAGGGCGGCCGGGGATGTGATATCTGGAGAAAAACTGCTATCAAACTGGTGCTTTATACGGCTAACTACCTGCAAATACGGCTCCCGCCTGTCCGCGGGCATAGCACTGATGTAATCCGTCATCCCCTGTATCAGTTCATCGCACTTGCTGTTATCGAAAGGCGTAGCTGTCTGATCATGAAAAGCATCTAATCCCGGGCTCAACAAAGCCTCCCCAAATTGGTCTGCAAAAACCTGAGAAAGGCGAGTAACCATGGGCACTGTCATGTCCAGTCTATCTACCCCGAATGGGCGACAAGTATACTCCGCTCGCAGCCCATCCTCCCAGGCCATGTGGAAAGTAGCGTGAATGCTCCTGAGACGATATGCCGGTTTAGGGGCCCGTTCCAGTTGTAGCTCACTACGAGCGTGCAAAGCCATGGGTATCAGTGCCTCCACGGAATTGTTGCGAAGCACGTCCTTGTAACTATCCGCCGCTGCCTCGATGCCTTCCTCACCCAGCTCCTCCGCCTGGTAAGCTTGAAATTCCTCCCACCAGTCGGGCTCTTCCGCAGAAAGCCAGTCCTCCGCAGCCTGTTCTTTACTGACTTCGAGCAGTGTGCCTACAAAGGCTGCAAACCCGTTCGTATCCAGCTCAGGCATTGCCTGCATTGCGTAAGCGACTAAAACACGAAATAGCGGGTTCATCGAACACTCCTGCGGGTGATATCAATCTCTTTCCCTGGATTCGCCATGTCACCGGTACGTGCTGGCTCACTACCCGTAGCGTCAGGGCAGAGCTTCACACGCTGGCCGTTAGTCAGCAGAATGCCGTAGTTGTTGTCTACAGCAAACACCTCGCTGGGCCGGTTCTCCTCCAGGTACCTCGTAGCAAAGCTCTTAAACGTGTCGCCAGGGAGCTGGCCCTCGGCAAACTTAGTGTCCAAAAAGCTAATCAGATCAGGCAACTCACTCGAAGCTGAGTGCGGGTCGTTGGTTCCAAACATAGTTTTCCTTCCTTAAATTCCAGAATTGTCGTAAGTAAATAATCACGCACTAGGCTTTAACCTGTGCAGGCTCCGCGTCCGCAGGATCAAGTTCGTCGAGATGGCTCTCACCGACCGCATACGCCTTGTCTTTGAATGCAACGAGGCCCACCTCGCCCTCGCCGTCCCAAACTTGGCAGGCTACAACCTCCGGGAATTGCAACCCCTCGTACCTAAACTCGTGAATGTGCATCCCTAGCTCGCCCAGCAGCTTAAACACCTTGTAGACCGGCAGCGGATGAAATTTACCATCGTCTGCCGTCTCATGCTGATGGGGCGGGTTCAAGGCGGCTCCCCAGGACAAAACCAGGACGCCAGTATCTTTCATGTGCTCAACCATCTTTGGGATGCTCTTCTCCCAGTGGCGATCGTGCTCCAGCATAGAAGCTGAAATTACTGCATCGAATTTCTTGTGAAAATTCATATCGTGAGCAAAACAAACAAAATCCACGCCCGGCCCTGGTCGCCAGTCTATACCGACATACTCGGCAGGGTGCTTGACGTTCTCACGGAGCGAGCCGTTGATGTTGTGGCTGCCTACTTCCAAAACAGTCATTCCACCGCGAGAAAGGCCGTACTTCCCTTCGCAGTATTCCCAGAAGGCTCTATTGGCTTTATGCACGGCAGTTTTTTCCTTAAATTCCAGAATTAAAAAACAGGGCTGCCCCGTCAACATGAAAAACGAGGCAGCCCCCAACCCATGACTTATTCAAGCCAAAACTCCGGCTTTGTCCATTCAAACGGGTATCCGTACTTCTTTTCGTTCTGCTTCCGTGCCACCTGCATCAGCTTGAGCTGACTCCAGCCCTTTTCCACGAAGTAGGCGTACTTGACCTGCTTGTTGCAGTCCGTGGGGTTCTTTACCCCTGGATGTAGCTCAAACCACTCTTTGAAGTAGCTTTTTGCCTTCGCTACAAGCTCCGGCGTCTTCTCCAGCGGTGCGGGGCGAATTGCTGTAGTCATCAGCTCATTAACTCCTCGTACGAAAAATTGGTGCCTTTGCAAGTCTCGATACCTACGGACTCGCCCGAAAAACCCAGTAGACTTTTATTATACACGTTCGCATATTTGGGAATATGCGTGTCGCCGTTCACAAACTCAATCCCCAGCAGCGTGATCCGCCACCTCCCGGAGCTAAGCCCGTTAGGCAGGGCGGGTTGATTCGAAAGCTCGCACGCCTGTTCATACGATTTAAGCAGACCCCAATACGCGAGCTTGGCAAAATCACCTCCCCCTCTTCGCCCCTGGATAAGCGGGAACTCGTGGATATTGTACCACTTGGATTCTGCTTGATCCTTTTCCTTGAGCCAAATCAAGAGAGCAACCATCGCTCCGTTCACCGTCCGCTGGTAAACCTTCGCGTATCTGTCACAGCAGGGGCAGAGAACGCCGTCGTGCACGTGAGCTTTAACGTAAGTTTTTGCCTCCGTAGCGGTCGCGTTGTCTAAGTCAAAAGTCATCAGGCATCCTCCGGATCAAAATCGGGTTCGGCATCTTCGGAAGCAGCGATATGTTGTTGTAATGCCTTAGCATCTATTTTCTTATAATGCCTGCCATATGCTGGCTGTAGATACTGGATTTTTGGTACGTCAAAATAATAATGTGTGACTTGAGAGCACCTGGTTGTATTTGGTCTTGGCTGCTCAGATCTATGCATTAAGTTAGCATCCCATATAAGTAGTGTTCCCTTTTTGCAAGTTAACGTTTTACTTTTTAATTTGAGTTTGTCGATTTTATTTTCTAAATACAGCGAATATTGACCCAAATTTTGTAAATGTAGTTCTCTTGTTGGTTTTAAGTCTATGTCCTCAAACATGGTTGGATACAGATGATGGGAATTAGGATAATATACTAATGGCCCATTGTTTACTGTGCTGTCTTCTAAGGCTACCCAAACTCCACACATATATCCTAAAGGTGCAGTATTAAAATGGATAGTGTCCGAATGGACTCTTATAGCTGGAGAATGTAAAAAATTTAAAGTTTGAAAAGGAAAAGGAACGTGCTCATATATTTTATGTAATATATCCATTATGCCAGGGTGGTTGGCTAAACGAAGTACAGCATCAGATTTTCTTCTTTTCCATATGTCTAGCTTGTTTTGTCTATCTATTTTTATTGTTTCTTCACGTGCCTGGTCTATTAATGCTGAGTCTATAATTTCTTCAAGTATTAGATAACCGTAATACTTGTAATACTCTATTTCTTCTTCTGATATGTTGAAGCTATAATTGAGCATTATAAATCTTTATATGCTTTTCTTCCTCAGCAGCCTCTTCCTTTTCCTCGCAGTAACCGCAGACCAAATACTCGTGTGCGGGATCAGCCGAGCAATCCTCACGGACATTGTCACAAGTGGGACACCGCTGCCTATCTTCCCGCTCTTGAGCTTCGCGATCCGCTTCTTCAATTAGCCTTTGTGTTGTAGCTCCCATCAGTCATTCACTCCCAAAAAGTCGGCCAGTCCTCCATTGAGCTGGGCTTTAGAAATATTGGCTTCCTTTGCCAACTTGGCCAAAGTGGCCACGGGTGGTTGAAGGTCACTGATCATGGCATACGCCTGGAGACCAGGGCTGGACCCAATGTAAACGCCGCGATGAACCACTGAGGTTCCACCTTTTAAGGTGCGGTTCATCTGGGTGAAACCTGCGTCGAAGTAGTCGAGACTAAGCGTGTCGAGGTGATTTTGATCCCCTACGAACAAGCAAGCACCCTTGGTGCCCTTCTTCAGGTCAACTTCGGCGAGAACATTGTTGGTCAGCTGATCCCGAATCGCTGCTGAGATATCAGCAGGCGATGTGATGTTCTGCAAACTTGCTGCACCCATGACACAAATACCATGATCCAACAGCTGAGCAAGCTCACTGCGATCGAACGTAATCAGGGGGCTGTGGACAGCGGCGAGCTGGTTGAACAGGTGAAATAGCTGGCTCACCGTCTGATTAGCCACGTTGTAGAGCTGAGTCATGCCAGGCTTGTACAGTTGGTGAATCCGAGCATTGTCGATCAGGATCAGCGGGCTGACTTTCATCTCCAGCAGCTTCTGGAATGCCGTGACAGCATTTCGACAAACCTGCTGGCCCTCAGTGTAGGCAGGGATCGAGGCAATGACGCCTACTCGCGGCGGCTTCCCTTTGCTCTCCATGTACTGACGAGCAATCTCGACCAACTTCCCGCTAGTACCAGAACCGGTACCGCCGCCAAGCCCGACGCATACCAAGCCGTAATCGACATCGTTTCCCCATGAGCGTTGAAGCAAATCCCAGATCTCTTCTTCATGCCCGGTCAACGCCTGCTCGGCAAAACGAGCGTCCTTCGCTGCCCCGCCCAGCTCCAGGGTGTGACGTTCAATTTCGTCCGGCAGCCCCTGGAAATCGCTCTCAGCTGTATTAAACAAGCCAACACGGCGATACCCAAGCCCGTGAAATGACGCTGCCAGCCTTGCACCACCTTGTCCAGATCCAAGGAAAGCCATATTAAACGCCACGTCGTAGTCAAACGCATCATTGACCTCTACCTGCTGGGCAGCCGGAGTATGAGCACTCGGATCCAACGCAGCAGCAATATTCCCCACATTCACCGCCGTCATGCCACTTGGCTGATTACTCGGTGGAGCAGGGGCCGCTGCTGCCGGGGGTGTGGGTGCAGCTACCGGGGGTGCGGGTGCAGCTACCGGGGCTGGTGCTGGTGCAGACTCAGTTGGTGGGGCTGGCGTTGGGGGCAATCCCCCTGCTGCCTGGTTAATCGATTCTTCCATCTTGTCTTCAATGGGTTTTTCTGGGGTACTCATTTGATTTCCTTCTTCTGAGTTGGGGAGTGGAAATGATTTAGGACCGTATTCACCTGCAAGTCTAGTCCTTTCTCGCATCAACCACGATTTCCTTAAAATACGGAATTTAAAAAGTTGGACAAAACATCGAACCGCTGATCCTTTACCTCTGCATTACTAATTGTAAACACCTTGGAGAATAATTTCAGGTGGTCACGGTATTTATCTACCTGATGCTGCCGAATATTGGGCAGTAGTTCCTCCGGGATTTGATTGTTCGAGCCATCCCTCAAGGCGGCTATATCCTCGTCGAGCGTGGCCTGGATATCAACTACGATATCGCTCACCGGAGCCCACATGTCCAAGCACGGAGCAATGCAGGTCCCAGACACTACCACAGGATGGCCCTGAAAATTGGAGATAAACTCCACAGGCCCAGGATAAGGAGTGTCATAATACGCAGGAAGAGCACGAGAGAATCGCGAAATGTCATGAGAACTCTCGATACATCGGTGGATGTTCTCCACCTCAATGTTCTGGCTGTTAGCGGATAAATACCGATTACCATCTCGCACGTCGACATCCTGGTCAGGCCACGTAACTAGCCAACCCTGCTGCCGCAGCAACTTCGCACAAAGATTACTCCAGGCACCGGGAGTGCCGCTCACAATGATGTTCTTAGGGTGAACCGTCATGCCACAAACTCT
>Ga0233439_10004512_pt1 | contig 13411 bp, 10 predicted proteins | sample SI_123_September_6_FD_182713 | JGI IMG/M metagenome (GOLD analysis project Ga0233439, IMG submission 182713) | Seawater microbial communities from Saanich Inlet, British Columbia, Canada - SI_123_September2016_100_MG | ecosystem: Environmental > Aquatic > Marine > Inlet | place: Canada: British... | reverse complement strand
TTTTTGTTCTATAATTTCTGAAATTCTATGAGCTGAAGATAAATTAATTTCTCGTTCTACCATTACGTGCAAATTAGAATATGTTTTACCCTTTGTTTTGTGTGTGGTAACGTTATGAACTCCTTTAACGCCCTCTACATTTTGTGCAATGTCTAATATTTTTGCATCTAGTGGAACATCTTTCCAATTTGGTTCAAAGTGAATTGTGGTTGATGCATTTGGGATTTTATTTTTTATGTTTCTTTCAACACTATCACTAATTTCATGAGCTTTCTCAAAACTAGTATCTCCTCTAAGGGCAATTGTAACATCTGCAAAAATTGTATCACCTGATCTTCTCATAAGAATTGATCCTGTATCAACTACGCCCTTGGTTAACATTGAAATTTCTCTGACATTTTTTACAAGTTCTGGAGATATAACATCAGTCAAATCTAATGCTGTTTTGTATACTAATTTTACACTCAATATTGCTAGCAAAATTCCTAGTATTAGTGCTGCAACAAAATCTCCAAAATACATGCCGTATGAAACTAAAATGATACCTGCAATTGCAACAATTGTGGAACCAAGATCCATGAAAGCATGATAGAAATCTGCTTTCAAAGTAGCACCTCCAATTTTCTTAATAGATCTTCTTAGAATGATAATTCTGAAAAAATCAATCCCAATAGTATACAGTCCTCCAATTATTGCAAATAATCCTGGTATAACACTAGGTGGTGGACTTTGTAATCTGTTGATAGATTCGTAAATGAAAAAACATGCAATTAGAAAAATTGCTATTCCTCCAATCAAACCTCCTAGTGATTCTATTTTTCCATGTCCATACGTATGTTCGGCATCTGGAGGTTTAATTGCCCATCTTGCTGCTAAAAGTAAAACAAGAGTTACTACGCTGTCTAATAATGCATGAATACTATCTGTGATGAGTGCTAGACTGTTTGATATTAAACCAAAAATGAGTTCTACTACAAATGCTGAAAATATAGCTAAAAGTGAAATTTGTAAAACTCTAGTTCTTTGAACAAACATTTTCCTTATTTTTGATAGTTTGAATCATGTATTACCGTTTTCTAAGAAGAAATAATACGACAACGTTATTTGTGAGAAAATTAGATTTTAGGCATATTGGATATGAGGTATTTTTCTTTAATGGCAATTTTTTCAATAATGCTACTTGTTCCTACTATTGATGCTGAGGCATCAAGTAATCCAAACTTGTTTGTATCTGCTGAAAATTCACAATTTGATAATCATTTTTCAGGTTCAATGGTGATTGAAGTTATAATTCGAGATTCAAACTTGTCTGATACTGATGAGGGTAAAGGTGAACCTGACGTTACACTTAATGGAAAATCATTGAGAATGGTTCAGGCAACTGATGGTAATTGGTATGCATACTTTGCAAATGTTGAAAAAGCAAAAATTGCAGATTCTACAGTTGGTTTGGCTGGAAAAGGTTTGGATTTTGGTGTTTTTTGTGGTCGAGACACGGCATCTACCGTGTTTGGGATTTCTCTTTCTGAGACTGATGGTGTTGCAGTACCTCAATCTGATGGTTTATCTGGTTTCAAGAATGGTGATTCATCATTAACTACATGTACTGGTTCCCCAACCGGTTCTGCAAATTTGAATAATGTAGTTAGAAAAGCAAAATCTATCAATACTAATTCCAATATACCAGTTGGACAAATTGGATTGGATTCTGATGCTTGGCCATTAATTCAACTTTATTCTTTTAATGATGTCACCATTCAATACAATCCTGGTGGTTCACCACAACAAGTTTCACTTGAATATGATGATATGAAAAATATTTCTTTTAGTCTTGATAGAGATCTTTATCCTGTAAATTCTGAAGTTTTTCTTACTGTAAATGATTTTCAATTAAATCAGGATCCAACAGATGAAGACTCTTGGACGTTTGATGTTGATTCAAATCCTTCAACATTTTATCAAGCATTTGATGATTCTGGTAATGATGATGCAAATGGAAATACAGGATTAGTAAATTTAATTCCTAATCTTTTAAACTTGAATTTTAAAGATAATGGAAAACTTTCTTTGACACTTGGAGATGTTCTTGAATTACAAACAAACAATGATCAACCTGATTCATCAATTGACACTGATGGAGTTTCAAATACCTTTTCAAGTATTGTCACACTAGTTGAACAAGAACCAAATTCAGGAATTTTTGAAAGTTTTGATTCTAGTGATAATTCTGTTATGGGTATTCTTAGTAATGCCCCGCGTGGTCAAACTGGACAAATCACTTACAATGAAAATTCTGTTTCGGTTTTAACAGGATTCTCAACTTCTTCTGTTTTAGTTGGTGATGAACCTGCATTAACTATCGCAAATGGTGAAACCCTGAATCCTGGCATAGAATATCCTGTAGTTTTGAATGACCCTGATCAAAATCTAAACACTAGCGCTCGTGATGATTTAGATGTCTTTAGAGCAACAGCTCTTATCCCTGCTATTACTATTGGAACCCCTCTCACCTTGGAAAATGCCCAAAATTCAAATTTTTATCCAACTACCCCTCTTGGAGTGGCTGTTTCTGTAACTTCATCAGTGCCTAATTCAAATTCTGACAGATTGATAATTGACACAACTGGTACTGGCTCATATGATGTATTTTCAGTAAACTTGGGATTCTCTGCCTCATCACTATCTTCACTTTTACTTGATTCTTCTAAATCTGGCATAAGTGGTACCAACTGGATAAATTATGATTTGAGATCCTTTGAAAAAGATTTGGGAGTTTCAGATTTTAGTGATACATCTTTTTCTCTTTCTTTTGGAACTCTTGGGACCTCTTCTATAACGATAATTGATGCTGGTGACATCTCATCAGCCAAAGGATTTACACAAATTGATGATGCTGATGTGACGGCAATAGCGTCTAATACTGGAAATGTATTTCTGTTAATTGATTTTGATGCTTCTAATGATGATACAGGAGTAATTTCTATTTCTAATGAAGTAAATAACCAGCCTATTGTTTTTGACTTTTTTTCCTTTGGATTACAAGATGATAATAGTATAAACAATTCCATTTATCGTTTTGAATTAGAAGAAACTTTGGATAATTCTTCTATTTTTGATGGTACTGTTGAATATGCTGTAACTAACCAATTGAATATCTTAGATCCAAATTTTATTCAAACTATTCAGACAATTGATGATGAAATAAAAATTATTGTAACTGATAGATTGATTGATGAAGAAGGCATTACAATTTCATATTCTGATTTAGATGCAGCAGGTGTAACTACTATAACTTCTATCAAATCTGATGCTTCCACACATTCTGGAATTGTTTCTACTCCATCTACCACATTCCGATTTGGTCACCCCGTTACTATTACACTCAAAGATTCTGATCTTAATTTGAAAAGTGACACTGTTGAGATTTATTCAACAATTAATGATTCAAACTCTGTCAATGTTGATACTGTAGGAAAAGATGGTGAAATTTTACTGGAGGTAAAACTCAAAGACATTCGTTACAAACGTTGTACTGTTAATGGTGTTGAACATGGTGGTTTAGCATCAACTGGATTCACTCTTGTTGAAACAGGACCCAGTACCGGTATCTTTGAAGGTGTTTTTAAAATGCCATCTCAAATTTGTGATAAAACAGGTTCAAAACTAATTTCAACTGCTGGTGGAAGTCTTGATGCACGTTATTATGATTCACGTGATGCTTTTGGTAATGAAAATATCTCTAGTTTGTTACGTTCACAAACAAATATTTCATTTTCTAGTCCTGTAAAATTAAATCAAGATAAAATTCTGTTACCTGATATTGGTTCTGTTAAAGAAATTATTTTATCTGGAAGTATCGAACATCAAAAACGCGGAACTCCTTTATCTATAACCCTTACAAATCCTGATGGGACAAATCAAAATTTTGCTGCAACTCTAAGTAACAGTGGTGGTTACAAATCAATTTTTACTGTAAATTCTAATTCTTTATCTGGTACATATTTTATTCAACTTTCATATGATGGCAAAAATCTTGAAACTTTATCGTTCTCTGTAGTTTCAGAAGAAATACCTGATTGGATAAAAAATAATGCAAAATGGTGGTCTTCTGATAGTATTTCTGATGATGAATTTCTTGATGGAATTAAACATCTTATTGAAATTGAAATTATTTCTGTAACTCCTTCTGAAATGAATAACTTTGATCAAAAAATCCCTGATTGGATAAAAAACACTGCAAAATGGTGGGCCGATGATGAAATTCCTCAAAATGAATTTGTCAAATCAATCCAATATTTGGTCAAAAAAGGCATAATTCGAATATAATGAAGTCAATTTTTCTTTGATTGAAAACATAAATACTGATAATTCCTGAATCAAAATGAAAATGAAATTAATGGGATTCTTGGCATTTGCATTATTATCTATTTCAATTCTATCTTATGGTTTAACTGGCGCTACGTATGCTCAAACTGATGGACTTCCATTATCTGTCTCATCTGAATTACCTTCTTATGCAAATGGTGATCTTATTGTAATTTCTGGTATGATTAAGACTCTAGCCCAATTTACTCAATCCGTGACTATTGTAGTTGTTAGTCCTGATGGAAACATTGTCACTATTGCACAAGTAATTCCAAATACTGATGGTAGTTATTCTACTACTGTAAAAGCTGGTGGTACTATGGCTGTTAATGGTGATTATGAAATTAGAGCACAGTATGGTGCTCAAAAAATTACTAATACTTTTGTTTATACTGGTGGTTCTGGAACAACACCAGAACCTGAACCGACACCTGAACCTGAACCTGAACCTGAACCGACACCAGAACCTGAACCGACACCAGAACCTGAACCGACACCAGAACCTGAACCGACACCAGAACCTGAACCAGAACCAACATGTGGTGCCGGAACTGAATTGGTAAATGGAATTTGTCAAGTCATTCAAACTAATACTGAAAAAGGTGGTGGTTGTCTAATTGCTACTGCAGCATATGGATCTGAGTTAGCACCACAAGTTCAATTCTTAAGAGAAATTAGAGACAACACTGTAATGAGTACTAGTGCAGGTGCATCCTTTATGACAGGATTTAACCAATTGTATTATTCATTCTCACCAACAATTGCTGATATGGAAAGAGAAAATCCAATGTTCCAAGAAGCAGTTAGAGCATTTATCACACCTATGATCTCAACATTATCTATCATGACTTTGGCTGATACTAATTCGGAAGCAGAAGTTTTGGGACTTGGTATCTCTGTAATTATGCTTAACCTTGGAATGTATATTGCAGCACCAGCATTAATTGGAGTCAAGTCTTACAAACATTTCAAATCTAGAAAATAATTCTTTTTAGTTTAATTCTAGTAGGTTATTATACGGAATCTTGTAACGTTCGTTAATGCAATTTGAATACGAGGAATTTGAATCTGTTGAAGATTTTTTTATGTATTTGGCAGCTGCAGCACCACCTATGAAAAATACTATTCCGATTAATTCTTACAAAGAAAACATAATGTCTTTTATTCCATTAAGTCCTTCTACTGGAGAAACATATTTGATGCTTTATGCTAGCGGTTCTCTTGAACCTGGAATTTATGAATTTGATGTAACCTCAAAGTCCTACAAAAAAGTTGAAAGTGTTGAAAGAGCAGACAAAGTCTACTTTATTTCTATAACTCCAAAACGAAATACTATCGCCGATATTGCTATTCAAAAATTATAGTTTTTTTGTCTGAATTTTTGGAGCAGATACAGATCTACTTCTTGCATATTTATCAATAATTTGATCTGGGGTTCTTCCATTAAATAGATCTTTACAAAGACCTCTGAGATATCTCATAATTGCCCAAGTCCCTGCTTTGAGAATACCATACATGAAAACCTTCATTGGTGGACCATATGTCTTATTTCTAAGAATAATTGGAATGATATCATTAATGACACGAAGGTTATTTTCCCAACATTTCCAAAACAGTGTAAATTGAGCTTCATTCAAATTTCCAAAATGCATTGAATTTTTTTCACTAAAATCTTGATAAAGTAACGGTGCTACTAATCCTCTAAAGTTCATCTCTCTAAAGTCACTCATCATATCAATGGTAAACTGAACATCATCTGGAGTTTCATCTGGCCATCCAATTATGATTGTGGCAGCTGGGAACCAATGATTATCATTTAGAATTTTTGCTCCTTCTCTTACTACGCTACCCCACTCATCAGTAGAAAACGGTCTTGTTTTTACTCCTAAGTGTTTCTTAACCATATCTGGTGAAACTGTCTCAATTCCTAAATTAGTTGCAAGCCATCTTCCTGACTTGTCTTGCCCATTGATGTGTGAAATCTGTTGCATTAATGTTGGATCTGCTGCAACTGCTGAGAATGTCATATGTGTTGTTCCAATAAAGTTTGCACCAAGCCCCTTCAATGACTTCCATAAATCTGTGATTGAATCTCTGTTAGGAATAAAATCTCTATTATCACATCCATAAAGCAACATTTCATCTGAATGCAACCAAATTGAATCAAATCCATAATCTAGATTGGTCTTTGCTTCATGTTGCAATCTTTCTATGGGTAGATCTTTCTTTGATCTTTTGTTGACATCACAGAAATCACAACCTCTACCGCAACCTCTCATTGCTTCAATCAAGGAATTGATTGTAGGGCCTTCTATAACTGGAATATTTTCGAGATTTCTTACAAAACAATGCATTAATTCTGGTGCATCATTTTTTTCCAAATCTTGGAATAAATCAACTGCTAATTCATCAGCTTCTCCTACCACAACTGTGTCTATTCCGTGAATCTTCATTCTATCTGATTTTGCTAATTCCCATGCCCCATTTCCTCCAACTACAACTTTGAAATCATATTTCTTTTTGAGTTGGATTATACTGGCACACATTTTTTTAAATTTCATTGCGACATAGGATAATTTTTCTGGAGACATTGTTGTAGTAACTGGTGCCATTCCAAGAGGATCCATTACATTAATTCCAACTACTTTGGTATCTGGTCCAATTGATTTGTGTAACATATCGGGGTGACCTATGAATACTTCTTCACGTTTGTAACCTCCTTGAATCAAAGAACTTTCAATTCTTCTTAATCCTATTTGAGCAACCTTTGCCTCCCCTGTAATTGGATCTGTTTCCACTGAAGGACAAAACACTTTATCAAAAACCCATTCAGGTAAAACTTCGTATGGTCCACATGCAATAAAACCATACAAAAAATTTCCTCTATAATTTGTCATCAAACTACGATCAGCAGTAAGTACAACACGTTTACCCGACAATCACACAGTTTCGTTCTGCTATATTATATATGATTTACGAGTATGACGTCTAATTTTTCCTTTGAATTATTTTCTTCTAACTGCTCTATTTGCAATATTTGCAGCAATCCCCCCTGCAGCAATCCCATTATCTATGTTAACTACTGATAATCCTAATGAACAACTTTGAAGCATTGATGCAAGTGCAGTAATTCCTTTTCCACCATATCCATATCCTACTGATACTGGAATTCCTATTATTGGAATATCTATCATGGAAGAAACAAGTGTTGCCAAAGCACCTTCCATGCCTGCAGCAACTATTATACAATCTACATCTTCTTTGATCATTTTTTTTAAAACTGGAAATATTCTTTGAATTCCTGCAACTCCTACATCATAACTTGTAATACATTTACAGTTCATTGCCTCACACATTAATCTGGATTCTTCTGCTACGCCTATGTCTGATGTACCAGCTGTAATAATCCCGACTTTACCGCCTTGAAATTTTATTGATTTTTTAAATAATAATATTGATGATGAATTTTTCCCAGTTTTTATTTTGACTTTTAATTTCTTTGCAAATGTTGTGATTTTTGAATAATCTTCTTTTTTAATCCTTGATATGATGATTGAATTTGTTTTCTCTAATGTTTTTTTTGTGATTTTTTTAATTTCCTCTAATTCTTTTGTTTCTGCAAATATTACTTCTGGAATTCCTTTCCTTTTTCTCCTATTGATATCGATTTTAGCAATTCCTTCAACCTCTTCAATTGAATAAAGTGACAAAAGCTTTTTTGCACTTTTTATTGAAATTTTTCCTCCCTCTAATGATTCTAAAATTTCCTGAATTTCCAATAGTATTTTTTCTTTGTTTAGATAAAAAAATGCTTAGATTTCAATTCCTGAAATTGCACTTTTTACACTGTCTACTGCTTTATCAAATACCTGTCTTTCTTCATCATTTAGATCTAGTTCAATAATTTTCTCTACTCCCTTCTTTCCGATAATTGCCGGAACCCCAATTGTGACATCTGAGTGTCCATATTCGCCATCAAGATATGTTGCAACTGGGATAACTTGTTTTCTATCTCTTACAACTGCTTCAATAATTGCTGAAATTGCATTTCCTGGGGCATGTACTGTTGCACCTTTTAGTTCAATGACTTTGGCTGCAACTTGTTTTGTGTTGATGATTAATTCGTCTAATTTTTCTTTTGGAAGCATTGTGGATAATGGAATTCCTGAAACTGATGAAAATCTCGGTAATGGCAACATATTTTCACCATGCTCACCAATTACAAGAGCTCTAATGGAATCTCTTGAATGACCTGTTGCCTCATGAATAAATTGTCTAAATCGTGATAAGTCAAGCATTCCTCCCATGCCAAATACTCTACTTCTATCAAATCCAGATACCTTATGAGTAATGTATGCCATTGGATCAAGTGGATTTGTAACTGGAATTATCATAGAGTCATCTGCATATTTTTTGACATTTTCAACTACGCTTTTTACAATTGTTGCATTAATTTTCAAAAGATCCATTCTAGTCATTCCTGGTTTTCTCCCAGAACCTGCTACTACTACAACAACATTGGAACCTTTCATGTCTTCAAAATTATTAGAACCCTTCACTTCTACATCTATTCCTTGTTCAGATAACATATGATTGATGTCCATTGCCTCGCCTTGAGGTAGTCCTTCTGCAACATCTAGTAACAAAATTTGATCATCTAATTGCTTTAATGCTGAGAATAATGCTGCATCTCCGCCAACTTTACCTGAACCGATAATTGTAATCATAAAACACACTCTAAATTTTCAATAATTAAATCTAATGAAATTCATTAATTTTTAGTCGAATTTATAAGCATTTTTGACAATTTTCAATTATGGTTGTTGTAATAGATCCACAGATTGCAGGAATTTCTGGAGATATGCTTCTTTGTTCTTTAGTGGATTTAGGTGCATCAAAAAATAAAATTATTGATGGTATTAAAAAATCTGAAAAATTTCTTCTAAATTCAACTATTGAGAAAATTAATTTTCAAAAGATCCAAAAATGTGGTGTGGATTCTACACAATTAATTTTAGAAATAGATGAAAATATTCATGAAAGAATGGGGTTAGAAATAAAAAAAGCAATTATTGAATCTGTGAATTTACTTGGGCTTTCAGAAAAAGCAAAAAAATTTTCAGAGTCTTGTATTGATTCTCTTATATCTGCTGAATCAAAAATACATGGAATTCCAGAAGACTCAGTTCATTTTCATGAAGCCTCAAGTATTGATACTTTGATAGATATTGTTGGTGTGGCAATTGCATTAGATGATTTGGGATTCTATGATGAGAAAATCATATCTCTACCTGTTTCAGTTGGCAATGGCTCTGTTACATTTTCTCATGGAACTATGTCTAATCCTGCAAGTGCAATTCTTGAAATTTTTAAAAATTCAAACTTGGTGATTAAAGGAAATAATTCTAATGATGAATTAACTACCCCTACTGGTGCCTGTATTTTGATTAATTTAACAAATATCGGTGTTGACTTTTACCCTTCAATGAAAATCGAATCTATAGGTTATGGTGCAGGACAAAAAGATTTCGATTCTTTTTCAAATGTCTTGAAAATTGTAAAAAGTTGTGATGATTCTTTTAATATTGATTCTGTAAAAATACTTGAAACAAATGTTGATGATATTTCTGGAGAAATATTAGGTAATCTAATTGAAAAAATTATGTTAAAAGGTGCTAAAGATGTTTCAATTTATAATGGAATAACAAAAAAAGGTAGACCCACAAATTTGGTATCTGTGATCTGTGATGATGTTAAAGTAGATGACATAGTTGATACCTTGATTCTTGAAACTGGAACTTTAGGTGTGCGAATTTTTGAATCAAATCGTTTTACTGTTCCACGTTCAGATCACGAGACTACACTAGTTTTTAATAATCAATCTTTTAAAATACATTACAAAAAATCTTCATTTAAAGGAAAAATTGATTTTAAAATAGAATTTGATGATTTGAAAATATTATCTAATTCAATTGACAAATCAATAAAAGAAACTGATTCTATTTTACGAAAAGAAATCAAAAAACTGGAGAATATCTGATGAGTAAACTTGATGAATTAAAAAATTGGTTTGGTGATAAAAATGAAGTATTTGTAGCATTATCTGGTGGTGTTGATAGTGCACTAGTTGCATATGCTGCATTTCAACAATTAGGAAGTTCTGCAATTGCAGTAACTGCTGATTACAAGACTTTGTCAAAAGAGGAATTACAAACTGCTAAGCAAGTTTGCTCAGAAATTGGTATTGAACAACTTTTCTTGGATTATGATGAACTTGAGAATCCAGAATTTACAAAAAATGATTCTACTCGGTGTTTTCATTGTAGATTGGAATTGGGTGATCATTTATTTGAATTAGCCAAAAAATGTGATGTTTCAATAATTGTTGACGGGACAAATATTGATGATTTAGGTGATTTCAGGCCTGGGATTGAGGCATTAAAACAAAATGGGATTAGAAGTCCTCTTGTTGAAACTAATTTTTCAAAATCTCAAATTCGTGACACTGCAAAATCTGTGGGATTATCCGTATTTGATAAACCGTCAAATTCTTGTTTGGCATCAAGAATTCCATGGGGACAAAAAGTTACAGCTGAAAGATTGGCTAGAATTGAATATGGTGAAATACTTGTCAAACAACTTACAAAAGCAAAACAAGTACGTGTACGTGATTTTAATGGTATTGCAAAAATTGAAGTTGAGAAAGAAATGATTTCTGTGTTTAATGCTGATATTTTAAAACAACTTGATGCAAAATTACAAATGATAGGATTCTCTTCAGTTCAAATTGATCCGGAAGGGTATAAACCAGGAAAAATTAATGTGATTGCAGATTGATTTATTTGGATAACGCTGCATCGACTAAAATCCATGAGGATGTATTGGAATCAATGTTGCCTTATCTTAAAGAACAATTTGGTAACCCTTCATCTATTCATCGTTATGGTAGATTGGCTCATAAAGCAATTGAAAAAGCAAGAAAACAAATTGCATCATTAATTAATGCTGATCCATCTGAAATTTTAATTACTTCTGGTGGCACTGAATCAAACAACACTGCACTAAATGGGGTGGTTATGAAAAGACCATCTAGTCAAATTATAACTTCCCAAATCGAACATGATGCAATTTTAGAACCATGTAAGAAATTATCTCAAAATGGATTTGATGTACATTATGTTTCAGTAGATAAATTTGGGTTAATTGATATTTCTGAATTAAAAAATCACTTTTCTGAGAACACTAGTATCGTTTCAATAATGTTTGGAAATAATGAAGTTGGTACTATCCAACCGATTCTTGAAATTGCCAAATTATGTCAAGATCATAACATCCTTTTTCATACTGATGCAATTCAAGCAATAGGTAAAATTCCAATAGATGTCAAAGAATTAGGCATAGATTTGTTGTCTATTTCTTCCCACAAACTTTACGGTCCTAAAGGAATAGGTGCATTGTATATCAAAAATGGGATTGATATTGATCCTGTAATTCTGGGAGGTGGTCAGGAATATGGTTTACGTTCAGGAACTGAAAATGTTGCAAATATTGTGGGTTTTGGAAAAGCTTGTGAAATTGCAAAAAACAATCTCTCTGAAAATCTTGCCCATATGGAAAAATTACAAAATTCTTTAATTGAAAAAATTTATGATACTATTCCAAAAGTAACTTTGAATGGTCATCCACAATTAAGATTACCTAACAACGTTCATTTCACATTTCTTGGTGTAAATGGAGAGGATTTGATCATCAAACTTGATGAATATGGCATTGCTGCATCTACTGGTTCTGCTTGTTCTGTCAATACTCAAAAAGCTTCACATGTTTTACAGTCTATGGGATTTTCACTTGAACAAATTACTGGATCTTTACGATTAACTCTTGGGATTTTTAATGATGAAAAAGAAATTGAACAAACTGTTGAAACCCTTAAAAAAACAGTTCAAGAATTACGAGCAGTTTCTCCGTTTAAAGAAAAATATTCTTTTACTTTTGAAAATTAAATTCTTATTTGGAATTTATTTCTGATGCTGATAATCATTGTCATTATTCCTACTACCAAAACTATCATTACCATTGTACCAAATTCTGGAACAACATAAGTACCAATAATCTCGATTTTTGAATCACCTTCCTCAAAATTGATTGTTATTTTTCTTGATTCTGATAGTACCACTGATTCTTCATATGCTACATCTATACCATCTATCAAAATTATAAAAATATCATCTTTTCCATCCTGTTTTTCAGCACCTATGAATTCTCTAGGTAAATCTAATGTAATGGATCCGTCATCTGTTGTTTCTATTTCTACTTCCAATGCAAAATTATTTGAATTTATTATGATATCTTTAACGATACTTCCTTTAATCGTATATTCTACATCAAATGTTCCTTTACTTCCTGCATTTACTTCAAAATTTTCTTTTGTTTCAACTATGTCTGATTTTGGTAAATAATTAAATTCTGTTTCTGCAATTGTCCCGCCCCCTACTTCATATGAAGATCTTACTACATATGTGCCTGATTTTTTCCACAATGGTCCTTCTGCAAGTACTGTATGTGAATATGTGCCATCTTGTGCTATTGTGATCTGTGCAACCTCTATCATATTTCCTTCAGTAAATAATTGTAATACTACATTCACTCCTTTGATAACTGTGTTCACCTTACCTGAAATTACAATGGTGTCTCCCTCATCATAATTTTTATCATCTGTTTGAACCGTAATTGGAATGATAGTTGACTCTGTATCCTCTTGTGCAAAAACTGTTCCAGTTGATAATATTATTAAAAATATGATGCCATAAAATATTCTAAGATCCATAAACCAATTTCCACATGTTTGTATATTTCCTTTACTATTAAAAATGAAAAAATGAAAAAAAGTTGTGATTTTAGTATCTTGGCATAATGCTGAGTCTTGATTTTGCAGATATTGCAATTATTGAAACAATTGCTACTGCTAGAATCATGGCTGCGATTGTACCAAATTCTGGAACTACATGGCTACCAACTATTTCAATTATTTCAGCGCCTGCTGGGA
>Ga0233439_10004511_pt1 | contig 13413 bp, 10 predicted proteins | sample SI_123_September_6_FD_182713 | JGI IMG/M metagenome (GOLD analysis project Ga0233439, IMG submission 182713) | Seawater microbial communities from Saanich Inlet, British Columbia, Canada - SI_123_September2016_100_MG | ecosystem: Environmental > Aquatic > Marine > Inlet | place: Canada: British... | reverse complement strand
ATTAGGCTAGTAGTTCAATTGGTAGAGCAACGGTCTCCAAAACCGTAGGTTGGGGGTTCGAGTCCCTCCTAGCCTGAGAATATAGGAAAATTTACCATGGTTGTTGAGTCGAAGAATATAGAGGGTAACGATAACGGTACGCCTCTCCTGTTAATGTCACTATTATTGCTTTTGGCAGGTATAGTAGCATTCTATTATTTCTCTGAAATACGTTTATTTTATCGTGTACTGGGGTTATTTGCAGTTCTTGGTTTATCTGGCTATATAACTTATCAAACAAGTTTTGGTAAGACTATATATACCTATGTTTTAGAATCTAAAGTAGAATTAAAAAAAGTTGCATGGCCAACAAAACAGGAAACTACGCAGACAGCGTTAGGGGTCATAGTAATAGTTGTTATCATAGGAATACTTTTATGGTTGCTAGATATGTTATTGGCATGGGCAATAGGGACATTATATGGAGTTAGATAAAGTGAAAATGAAATGGTATGTTTTGCAGGCCTTTTCTGGTTTTGAGAATAAGGTTAAGCAGACTCTAGAGGACACAATTAAACGTGAAGGGCTTGAGAAGTCTTTTGGTGAAATATTAGTGCCCACAGAAGAGGTGCTTGAAATAAAGGAAGGACAGAAAAAGAGAACTGAGAGAAAATATTTTCCTGGATATGTATTGATCAAGATGGATTTAAATGATGACACTTGGCATATGGTAAGAAATGCTCCTAAAGTTCTAGGTTTTATTGGAGGGACTGCAGATAGACCAATTCCACTTGCTGAGCATGAGGCAGAGAATCTAATTCAGTCTATGCAAGAAGGTGTGGATAGACCGAAGCCAAAAGTCATGTTTGAGCCAGGTGAAGTAATTAGAATAACAGATGGACCATTTAACGATTTCAATGGAGTAGTTGAAAAAGTTGATTTTGAGAAAAATAGATTAAAAGTATCTGTTTTAGTATTTGGTAAACCTACTCCAATTGAATTATCATTAACGCAGGTTGAAAAAGGGTAACATATTATGGCAAAAGAATTAGTAACTCAGGTTAAATTACAAGTACCAGCAGGTAGTGCAAACCCTGCTCCACCAGTTGGCCCTGCTTTAGGACAACATGGTCTAGATATCCAAGCATTTTGTAAGCAGTTTAATGATAGAACGAAAGATACTGAAAAAGGTTTGGCGTTACCAGTGATTATAAATGTTTATAAAGATCGATCATTTGATTTTGTAATTAAATCTACACCTGCGGCAATACTACTAAAAAAAGCTGCTGGCATAGATAAAGGTAGCCCTACTCCTCAAAGTAAAAAAGTAGGAAAAGTGACTATCAAGCAAATAGAAGAAATAGTTAAACAAAAAGAAGGTGATTTAAATGCTGCAGATATGTCTCAAGCAGTAAAAATTATTTCAGGAACAGCCCGAAGTATGGGAATAGAGGTTGAATAAGTATGAGTATAACTAAAAGAAAAAAATTAATTACTGAGAAGATTGATGCTCTAAAAGCATATGAGTTAATTGAAGCTCTGGAACTTATGAAAAGCCTTCCAAAGGCGAAATTTAATGAGTCGGTTGATATTAGTATTAATCTAGGAGTTGATTCAAAAAAATCGGACCAAAATGTTCGTGGTTCATCTTCTTTGCCACATGGTATTGGTAAAACTGCAAAAGTTGCTGTATTTGCTGACGGTGAGGATGCTACTGAGGCTAAAAATGCCGGAGCTGAAATAGTAGGTTTTGATGATTTAATTGCAGATGTTAAGAAAAATAAAGATTTAGATGTAGATGTTGTAATAGCTACTCCGGAATGTATGCCTAAGCTAGGAGCTCTTGGAAGAATTCTCGGGCCTAAGAATCTTATGCCAAACCCTAAGGAAGGAACTGTCACGAAAAATGTAGCAGATGCAGTGGATAACGCTAAAAAAGGTCAGGTAAGGTATAAAACAGATAAAGCTGGCATAATACATACAACAATTGGAAAAGTTGATTTTGAAGCAAAAAAATTGGCTGAAAACATATATTTCCTTGTAGATGACTTAATTAAGGCTAAACCTTCTACAGCTAAAGGTAAATATATGAAAAATATTACAATATCTTCTACAATGGGACCAGGAATTAAGGTAGACTTAGCGACAGTTGTTGAGAGAAGAAGCTGATATGCCATTGAATTTAGAACAAAAAAAAGAACTTGTTAAAGAGGTGTCGGGTATTCTAGCTGATGCTGACACTATTTTAACTGCAGATTACCGTGGTCTTACTGCAACTCAATTGGGTGAATTCAGAAAAATTGCACGCAATCCAGGAATACATATTAAGATTGTAAAAAATAATATGTTAAAAATGGCGCTTAAGGATTCAGACTATTCTTCGGTAAGCGAAAAGGTATTCGGCCCACAAATATTAGCTACATCAAGTGATAATCCAGGTGAGTTTGCTAAGTTGGTCAAAAACTTTATAGATGATCATGAAAATATTGAGCTGAAATCACTTGCATATAAAGGTAAAGAACTTGACCTAGTAGAAATTAAAAAATTAGCTGCATTACCAACATACGATGAAGCAATATCAATGCTGATGTCAATTATACAGGCTCCAGTCCAGAAACTAATGGCAACTATGGTCGCGGTTCCAACAAAAGTGGTTAGAACTCTTGACGCAGTAAAAGAATCAAAGAACTAACAATAAATTCAATAGGAGAAGAAAAGATGGCGGGAACAAACGATAAAATTTTAGACACAATATCTAATATGACTGTAATGGAAGTAGTAGATTTAATTTCAGAAATGGAAGAAAAGTTTGGAGTTAAAGCAGCAGCAGCAGTAGCAGCAGCACCAGCAGCAGCTGGCGCTGGCGAAGCAGCAGCTGAAGAAAAAACAGCTTTTAATATTTCTTTAGAAAGCTTTGGTGGTAACAAAGTTGCAGTTATTAAAGCTACAAGAACAGTTACTGGCCTTGGTTTAAAAGAAGCTAAAGAAAAAGTTGAAGCAGCTCCATGTATTTTAAAAGAAGGCGTAGAGAAAGCTGAAGCCGAAGATTTTAAAAAACAACTCGAGGAAGCAGGCGCAACTGTTGAGCTCAAGTAATAAACTTGCATAACGCATAATTTAAAAATTTATTTAGTAAAAATATTACTAATTATTTGGCGTGTTCCAAAGGAAAAGCATTAATGAAATATAGTTATACAGCAAAAAAAAGAATAAGAAAAAATTTTGGCAAACTAGGTGATATTTTACCTATGCCTAATCTGATAGAACTTCAGGTTCTCTCATATAATAAGTTTTTAGGTAAAGATGCTTTGGGCAAGCTTGATTACTCTAATTCTGCCCTAGATACCGTTTTTAAATCTGTATTCCCTATATATGATTATGCTAATAATTGTAAGCTTGAGTATAGTAAGTATACGCTTGGCAAAGAAGAATTCTCAGAAGAAGAATGTCGAATAACTGGGAAAAGTTACTCTGTTCCCATTAAAGTAGATCTTAAGTTATCTGTTAACATAGATCCTAAATCTCCGGGTAAGCTAGAAATATTTGAAAATAAAGAAGTATTTTTAGGTGATATGCCTATTATGACTAAGTTTGGAACATTCATAATAAATGGTACTGAGAGAGTTGTTGTGTCACAGTTACATAGATCCCCTGGCGTATTTTTTGATCATGATCGAGGCAAAACACATTCTTCTGGAAAGTTATTGTTTTCAGCAAGAGTGATACCTTATCGTGGTTCATGGTTAGATTTTGAGTTTGATCAGAAAGATATTATTTTTGCAAGAATTGATAGAAGAAGGAAAATACCGTCAACAATTATTTTAAGAGCATTAGGTTATAATACAAAACAAATCATAGATTTATTCTATGACAGCAACAAAATTACAGTTATAAAAGACCAATTCTTTATCGAACAAAAGCTAGATGATCTTAAGGGAAGTATTGCAGCTTTTGATATTCTACATGGCAAAAAAGTTATTGTGGCCAAAGGTAAAAGAATCAATATGCAGCATATAGAATTAGCTAAAAAAGCTAAAATGAAAAGCTTTCCAGTGCCGAATGAATTCTTATGGGGTAAAAGGATTTCTGACGATATAGTCGATAAAAAAACTGGCGAAGTAATCTTATCTTGTAATCAACAGATTACTCAAGAATTAGTAAGTACTATACTTGAGGCTGGATTAAATAAGTTTGAAATACTGCATACTAATGAGCTTGATAAAGGTCCATTCATATGTAATACATTAGATGTAGATCCTACCGTGGATCAAGATACTGCTTTGATAGAAATTTATCGAATGATGAGACCAGGCGAGCCTCCAACTAGAGATGCGGCATCTATGTTATTTATAAATTTATTTCAATCAACGGATAGATATGATTTATCTGCAGTTGGAAGAATGAAGTTTAATACTCGTGTTGGTAGAACTGAAACAGAAGGAGAAGGCATCCTATCTAATGAAGATATAATTGAAGTCTTACGAACATTAGTTAATATTAGAAATGGATATGACTCTGTTGATGACATTGATCATCTGGGAAATCGAAGAGTGAAATGCGTAGGCGAAATGGTTGAAAACGTATTTAGAATTGGTTTGGTTAGAGTTGAAAAAGCTGTAAAAGAAAGAATGAGTACTATGGAAATGGCTGATAGACTTCAACCAAAAGACCTTGTTAATTCAAAACCCATCACTGCAACGTTAAAAGAATTTTTTGGAACCAGTCAGTTATCACAATTTATGGATCAAAATAATCCTCTTGCTGAAATCACTCATAAAAGAAGAATATCTGCGCTAGGACCTGGCGGATTAACACGTGAAAGAGCAGGATTTGAGGTTAGAGATGTTCATCCGACTCATTATGGAAGAGTTTGTCCCATAGAAACTCCTGAAGGGCCGAATATCGGACTAATCAATTCACTTGCGACTTTTTCACGGACTAATAATTATGGTTTTCTAGAAACTCCATATAGAGTTGTGGAAAAAAATAAAGTTAAAGGTGAAATACAGTGGTTGTCTGCTATTGAAGAAAGCAAATATATAATTGCTCAGGCAAATACTGAATTAGATAAAAATAATAAAATAGTAGGAGATTTAATTTCTTGTAGAAATAATAACGAATTTATAATTTCGTCTCCTGAGAAAGTACAATTAATGGATGTTTCACCTAAACAAGTTGTATCAGTAGCAGCTGCATTAATACCATTTTTAGAGCATGATGATGCGAATAGAGCACTCATGGGATCAAACATGCAAAGACAAGCTGTTCCAATACTTAAGCCAGAGAAACCAATTGTCGGTACTGGTATTGAGAAAACAGTTGCTATAGACTCTGGAGCTTCGTTCACTGTGAAAAGAGGTGGAGTAGTAGATTATGTGGATGCATCAAGAATAATTGTTAATGTAAATGAAGATGAAGTATTAGATGGAGATGATACTGGAGTTGATATTTACACATTAACTAAATACACAAGAACAAACCAGAATACTTGTATTAATCAAAAGCCACTTGTCAGTACGGGCGATATTATAGAAAAAGGCGATGTGATAGCTGATGGTCCATCCACAGACTTGGGAGAGCTAGCGCTTGGTCAAAATATTCTTATTGCATTCATGCCATGGAATGGATATAACTTCGAGGATTCTATTCTAGTATCAGAGAGAGTTGTTCAAGAAGATAGGTTTACATCTATACATATTGAGGAGCTAGAATGTGTAGCTAGGGATACAAAACTTGGTTCGGAAGAAATTACATCTGATATTCCTAATGTAAGTGAGAACTTGTTAAATAAATTGGATGAATCTGGAATTGTCTATGTTGGAGCTGAAGTAAAAGCAAGTGATATCTTGGTTGGAAAAGTTACCCCGAAAGGAGAGAGCCAACTTACACCGGAAGAAAAATTATTAAGAGCAATCTTTGGTGAAAAAGCATCTGATGTTAAAGATACGTCATTAAAAGTTCCATCAGGGATGGATGGCACTGTCATTGATGTAAGAGTCTTCACGAGAGAGGGTATTGATAAAGACAAAAGAGCTTTAGAAATACAAGAAGAAGCTATTAAAGAAGCTAGAAAAAATTTAGAGGATGAGCTAAGAATTAATCAGGAAAACCTTTACTCAAGAACCAGGAAGCTTTTATTAAATAAACAAGTAACGAAGGCTCCAAGTAACATTAAATCCGGATCAAAAGTTACAGCAGCTATGTTGGATGATGTTGATAATTCGGAGTTATTTAAGTTTACTTTAAAAACAGAATCTGGAAATATCGCTCTTGCAGGAATTTCTAACCAATTTGATAAATTAGCAGAAAAATTTTCTGAAGACTTGCAAGAAATAACGCAAAAAATATCACAACATGATGATTTGGGCCCAGGAATACAGAAAAAAGTTAAGGTATATTTAGCGGTAAAAAGAACATTGCAGCCTGGTGATAAAATGGCTGGAAGACATGGAAACAAGGGTGTCATTTCGCAGATAGTTCCTGTTGAGGATATGCCTCATACCGCAGATGGTAGACCTGTTGATGTGGTATTAAACCCACTAGGTGTCCCATCGAGGATGAATGTTGGACAGGTTCTCGAAACCCATCTAGGTTGGGCAGCGAAAGGAATAGGTTTCAAGATTGCTGAAATGGCAGATAATAAAGCACAACCAAAAAAACTGAGAAGTTATTTAGGAGAAGTTTATTCTACGTGCCCAGGATTTGAAAAACATGATTTAAAAGCTTTTTCGGACGAGGAAGTTGCTACATTAGCAGATAACCTAAGATCAGGCGTTCCAATGGCTACCCCGGTATTTGATGGAGCATCTGAACATGAAATCAAAGCAATGTTAGAATTAGCAGATTTACCTTCAAGCGGTCAAGCAGAGCTATTTGATGGAAGGACTGGAGAGATGTTTGATAGACCAGTCACTATTGGTTATATGTATATTATAAAACTAAACCATCTTGTTGATGATAAAATGCATGCTCGTTCTACTGGACCTTATAGTTTAGTTACCCAACAACCACTGGGTGGTAAAGCACAGTTTGGTGGGCAAAGATTTGGAGAAATGGAAGTTTGGGCATTACAAGCATATGGTGCAACCCATACTCTTCAGGAAATGTTAACTGTAAAATCAGATGACGTAGCTGGAAGAAATCGTATTTATAAGAATATCGTTGATGGTGACTTTAGTTCTGAGGCACATGTTCCAGAGTCATTTAACGTTTTATTAAAAGAAATAAGATCTTTAGGTATCAATATAGACCTTGATCAAGATAATAAAGAAACATAAGGAGTTTATTATGAAAGACATGTTAAATTTGTTTAAAAAAACTACCAAAGAAGATAATTTTGATCATATTAAAATATCCTTAGCTTCCCCTGATTTAATGAGATCATGGTCTTATGGAGAAGTCCGTAAACCTGAGACTATTAACTATAGAACATTTAAACCAGAAAGAGATGGATTGTTCTGCGCAAAAATATTTGGTCCTATAAAAGACTATGAGTGCCTATGTGGAAAATATAAAAGACTTAAGCATAGAGGTGTAATATGTGAAAAATGTGGCGTTGAAGTTACCTTGTCCAAGGTCAGAAGAGATCGCATGGGCCATATAGAATTAGCATCTCCTGTTGCTCACATTTGGTATTTAAGATCATTGCCGTCAAGAATTGGTCTGATGCTCGACATGACGCTGAGAGAAATTGAGAAAGCTCTGTATTTTGAGGCATACATTGTAATTGATGGAGGTCTAACTCCTCTAGAAAAAGGACAATTATTAACTGAAGATGGATATCAGCAAGCTATTGCCGAATATGGTACAGACCTAAAAGTAGGAATGGGTGCTGAGGCAATCATGGAGTTATTACAAGAAATTGAACTAAAGAAAACGTATGAAGATTTAAAAGATGAGATTGCTAACACAAAGTCTCAGGCTAAAAATAAAAGAAATGTTAAGCGTTTAAAATTAATAGAGTCATTTATAAAATCTGGAAATAAGCCTGAATGGATGATACTTGGTGTGTTGCCGGTATTACCGCCTGACTTAAGACCGTTGGTCCCACTAGAGGGTGGAAGGTTTGCAACTTCTGACTTAAATGATTTATACAGAAGAGTTATAAATAGAAATAACCGACTAAAGAGACTTTTAGAACTTAAGGCACCAGAAATAATTGTACGAAATGAAAAAAGAATGCTGCAAGAATCAGTAGATGCTCTCCTTGATAATGGTAGAAGAGGTCGTGCAATAACCGGAACAAACAAAAGACCACTTAAATCGCTTGCAGATATGATTAAGGGTAAAGGCGGAAGATTTAGACAAAACCTTCTAGGTAAAAGGGTAGATTATTCTGGTAGATCAGTAATTGTTGTTGGGCCGACGTTAAGATTGCATCAATGTGGTATACCGAAAAAAATGGCTTTAGAATTATTTAAACCTCATATATTTGGTAAATTACATTTACGTGGAATTACAACTACAATTAAGGCTGCAAAAAAAGTTGTAGAAAAAGAGGGAGAAGAAGTTTGGGATATTCTTGATGAAATTATTAAAGAGTATCCAGTGATGTTGAACAGGGCGCCAACACTCCATAGATTAGGTATTCAAGCATTTGAACCTATTCTTATAGAAGGAAAAGCAATCCAACTTCATCCTTTAGTATGTGCTGCATTTAATGCTGACTTTGATGGCGATCAAATGGCCGTTCATGTACCGCTATCTTTAGAGGCGCAAGTTGAGACAAGAGTATTGATGTTATCAAGCAATAATATTTTATCACCTTCTAATGGAAGTCCAATAATTGTTCCATCCCAAGATATTGTGCTAGGAATATATTACATGTCTAGAGAAAAACCTAACGCTATGGGCGAAGGAATGATATTTAGTGATGTAGAAGAAGTTCACAGAGCATACCAACAGAAAGTTGTTAGCTTGCAAGCTAAAATAAAAGTAAGAATTGAGATAAAAGAAAGTGAAGATGATGATTTACCTGCTAAACCCAAAATTGTATCAACTACTGTAGGTAGAGCAGTTTTAGCTGAAATACTTCCTAAAAACATACCGTTCACATATATAAATAAAGATTTAGATAAGAGAGCTATATCCGCATTATTCGATGCATCTTATCGACTTGCAGGTCTTAAAGCAACAGTGTTATTAGCTGATCAAATTATGTATACCGGTTTTAAATATTCTACAATCTCGGGAGTATCAGTAGGAGTTGATGACATGGTCATACCCCAACAAAAAGAAAAAATGGTTATTTCTGCTGAGAAGGAAGTTACGGATATTGAAAAACAATATAATTCAGGCTTACTCACATCAGGAGAGAGGTACAATAAGGTTGTTGATATTTGGTCGCATACAAATGACCAAGTTTCTCAGGCTATGATGAAAGAGCTAGGTTTACAGAAATCAAAAGAAAAAGGTGGCGGAACAATAGAGCACAAATCATTTAATTCTATTTATATGATGGCAGATTCTGGTGCAAGGGGATCCGCAGCACAAATCAGACAGCTCTCAGGAATGAGAGGATTAATGGCTAAGCCTGATGGATCAATTATAGAAACACCTATTACTGCAAACTTCAGAGAAGGGTTAAATGTAATGCAATATTTTATTTCTACTCATGGAGCAAGAAAAGGGCTAGCAGATACTGCGCTGAAAACTGCTAACTCTGGATATTTAACACGAAGACTTGTCGATGTATCTCAAGATTTGGTTGTAGTTGAGGATGATTGTGGAACTGAAACTGGCATTCTAATGAAACCACTCATTGAGGGTGGGGATATAGTAGAACCATTAAGAGAAAGAGTATTAGGAAGAACATTACTGAAAGATCTGTATGTTTCAGATACTAAAGACATAATACTTTCAAAAGGCACACTCATAGATGAAAAGAATGTAGTTTTGCTTGAAAAAAATGCAATTGATGAGATCTGGGTTAGGTCTGCAATTACATGTGATACGAGACATGGAATATGTGCTAAGTGTTATGGAAGAGACTTGGCAAAAGGCAGGGAAGTTTCTGCCGGTGAAGCTGTTGGTGTTGTAGCAGCTCAGTCAATTGGCGAGCCCGGCACACAGTTAACTATGAGAACATTCCATATTGGAGGAGCTGCATCAAGGGCAGTAGCGGCTAATAGTATTGAAGTTAAATCTTCGGGAACAGCAAAATATCATAATCTTAGTGTAGTTACTAATACAGAAAAACATAATGTGGTAGTCTCTAGGTCAGGAGAATTAGGGATTTTAGATGATAGTGGAAGAGAAAAAGAAAGATATAAAATTCCATATGGTTCTGTCATTACTATTAATGATGGAGGCAAGGTCGAAATGGGGCAAACAACTGCTACATGGGACCCATATACAACACCAATTATTACAGAAACAGCTGGTATTGTTAAATGCATAGATTTTGTAGAAGGGGTAAGTGTAGAAAAAATTACTGATGATTTAACCGGAATATCTTCAATACTTATTAAAGATCAAACCAGTGTTTCATTTGATAAAAATTTAAAACCTATGGTTACATTAGTAGACAGTAAAGGTATGGATTTAAATATTACAAATTCAAGTTTACCAGCTCACTATATACTACCATCAAAGTCTAATGTGTCTTTGACGGATGGAATGACTGTTGGGGTGGGTGATACAATCGCTAGAACTCCAAGAGAAACTTCAGGTACAAGAGATATAACAGGTGGTCTACCAAGAGTAGCTGACTTATTTGAAGCAAGAATACCAAAAGATAAAGCTGAACTTGCTGAGATGACAGGTATTGTCTCATTTGGCAAAGAGACCAAAGGCAAGAGAAGATTAGAAATAACGTATACTAATCAAGACGGTCTTGAGGATAAACATGTTCAAATGATAGCAAAAACTAAACTCTTGAATGTATTTGAAGGAGCAAAGGTTGAAAAAGGTGAAATCATATCTGAAGGAGCTTTAGACCCACATGATATTTTAAGATATAGAGGTGTTACCGAGCTAGCAGAGCATATAGTAAAAGAAGTTCAGGATGTTTATCGTCTACAGGGGGTAGGTATTAATGATAAGCATATTGAAGTAATACTTAGACAGATGTTGAAGAAAATTGAAATAGAGTCAGCTGGTGATGCAGATTTGATAGTTGGTGAGCAAATGGAAAAAGCATCAATGCTAGAAATTATAGATGATCTTAAGTCAGCAAATCCAAATGCGATGTTGCCAACCTTTAGACCTATATTACTTGGTATTACTAAGGCTTCGCTCGTAACTAATTCATTTATATCTGCTGCATCATTCCAGGAAACAACAAGAGTCCTAACGGATGCAGCTGTGAATGGCAAAAAAGATTTCTTGAGAGGACTAAAAGAAAATGTAGTTGTGGGTAGATTAATACCATGTGGTACAAGCCTATCTACCAAAAGAAATGAAAAGACTAAAGATGACAAAACAGCTCTTATTGAAAAAGAGCTTGCAGAAGAAATGACTGCTTATACTGAAAATAAGACTATGGTAGCTGACGAAGAAACACAGGCAGATCCTACTTAAATGATTATTTCATCAAACCAATGGTTAAAAAGCTAAGGTTTGATGAGATGTTTGTTGCAATATCTGCTTGACAGCTATATGCTGTGCGAATAGAATTTTTGAATTAAATAAAAGAATATTATGACTACAATTAATCAACTTGTAAGAAAACCAAGAAGAGATAAGGTTTATAAAACTGCAGTTCCAGCATTGGAAGCATGTCCTCAAAGAAGAGGGGTATGTACTCGTGTTTATACAACAACTCCAAAAAAACCAAATTCAGCTTTAAGAAAAGTAGCTAGAGTTAAACTAACAAACGGTCAAGAAGTTACATCATATATCGGTGGTGAGGGCCATAATTTGCAAGAGCATTCTGTTGTGATTATACGAGGCGGTAGGGTAAAGGACTTACCAGGTGTTCGATATCATGTTGTGAGAGGAAGTTTGGATACTCAAGGAGTAGAAAAACGCAAACAAGGAAGATCAAAATATGGAACGAAGAAGCCAAAAGCTTAAATAAAAACTATGCCTAGAAAAAAGACAATATTTAAAAAACATTTAAAGCCAGATCCTATTTTTAATAGTACTGTTGTATCAAGATTTACAAATATGATTATGTCTGATGGTAAAAAAAGAACAGCTGAAAAGATAATTTATGCTGCATTGGAAATCATGAGTGAGAAAAATAAAGCAGATCCTTTATCAATGATGGAAAAAGCTCTGCAAAATGTGAGTCCTTCAGTAGAAGTTAAATCTAGAAGAGTTGGTGGATCAAACTATCAGGTGCCGGTTGAAGTCAATCCAAGACGTAGATTATCTCTAGCTATGAGATGGATCTTAGATGCCGCATTAAAAAGAAATGATAAATCTATGAAGAATAAATTAGCATCAGAACTATTAGATGCATGCGAAGGCAAAGGCTCAGCAGTTAAAAAAAGAGAAGACGTTCATAAGATGGCTGAAGCTAACAAAGCTTTTGCACATTATAGGTGGTAATTAATGGCTAGAAAAACTCCAATAGAAAATTATAGAAACATTGGTATTATGGCGCACATTGATGCGGGTAAAACCACTACAACTGAAAGAATATTATACTATACCGGCGTGTCTCATAAAATTGGTGAAGTGCATGATGGTGCAGCTACAATGGACTGGATGGAACAAGAGCAGGAAAGAGGAATTACAATTACTTCAGCTGCAACAACATGTTTTTGGAGTGGAAGTACAGGTCAATATCCCGAGCATAGAGTAAATATTATCGACACACCAGGGCATGTTGATTTTACAATAGAAGTTGAAAGGTCCTTGCGTGTTTTAGATGGTGCTGTTGCTGTATTTTGTGCTGTAGGAGGCGTTGAGCCTCAATCTGAAACTGTTTGGAGACAAGCTAATAAATACGAAGTACCAAGAATGGTTTTTGTAAATAAAATGGACAGAGCTGGAGCAGATTATTTTAGAGTTGTTGAGCAAATAAAAACAAGATTAGGATCAACGCCAGTGAGTTTACAAGTACCAATTGGCGCAGAAGATCAATTCAGAGGTATTGTTGATTTATTAACTATGAAAGCAATAATTTGGGAAGAAGAGAATATGGGAATGAAGTTTGAAACTCTTGATATTCCAGAAGATTTACAAGAACAGTCAAACCAATTAAGAGAACAACTATTAGAGACTGCAGCAGAAGCAAGCGAAGAACTTATGGATGAGTATCTTACTAATGGTGATTTACCGATAGAAAAAATCATAGAAGGATTGAGAATTAGAACTTTAGCTAATGAAATAGTATTGGCACAGTGTGGTACTGCTTTCAAGAACAAGGGTGTTCAGGCAATGCTTGATAATGTCATTAATTATATGCCGTCACCAATAGATGTCCCTGCTATCAAAGGAATTTTAGATGACAAGGATGAAACACCTGCTGTGAGAAAATCATCA
>Ga0233439_10004510_pt1 | contig 13417 bp, 16 predicted proteins | sample SI_123_September_6_FD_182713 | JGI IMG/M metagenome (GOLD analysis project Ga0233439, IMG submission 182713) | Seawater microbial communities from Saanich Inlet, British Columbia, Canada - SI_123_September2016_100_MG | ecosystem: Environmental > Aquatic > Marine > Inlet | place: Canada: British... | reverse complement strand
GGGGAGAAAAAAGTCTTCTAGATTTTACAATTGAAAGTGATGATAGCGATTATGAATGGTCATCAGATGATTGCGATAGTGATGACAGTGAAGGCTAATTGCTAAAAGAACAATGCGCGGAATATCATAGTATTTTATTATTTATTATTTTTATTTATTATTATTATTTATTATTTATTATTATTATTTATTATTTTTATTTATTATTTTTATTTCGCGTAAAACACATATTAAGATACTATATATTTATGTATAATGAACGTAACACATGCGGAACAAGAACAATTAGATTCTACATGGATAACCGAATTCAAAAAATTAGAGACCGAATACAATGACTTTTATAAAGAAATACCAAAAGTTGTCAATGTATACAATTTATATATAAATACTAATAACAGCTTGGTAGCTATTAATAAAAAACAATTATCACTTGACAAAAAAGGGGTTGCCAGTAAAGACACGGTTATAGAAATGATACAACAAAATAAAAAGGGTTTACCAAATAAACAAGTAGAATTGCAAACTATTCTCAGATATAATTTTACACTAGATGCTCCCAAATTATTACATGTATTATCAGATGAGTTATCAGATGAGTTAATGAATAATAATTATTTAAAAGAAATCAAAACACTCGATGAATTGGTATTTAAGGAAACCATACATTTTTTTAGTACATTAAACGCGATTTATTTTATATATAAAGAAAAATCGCCGCACACAAAACACGCTACTACAAAAAAAATATATTTTAACGCGAGCACAAAATCAAAAAAGCGGAGGACTCGTTGTAAAAGAACTTAAAGCTAATCGCCCATCATAATGCATACGAATATGGCAGACCATTTAACATTGCCCGCATCAAACGCATCAGTATTATCAAACCCGCACTCTAATTTTGCACCCCTTCAACTTGGCGAAAACGGGCATTTAGAATACAGCTGGGTGAATGTTTTTCAGGAAAAGGTTTTACAGCTGTCATTTCAACTTGTCCGCACAAAATGCGATACCCAAAAGGGTATTCTTCGCCAAAAATACAACGAGCTTCTTCATGAGGCATTTTATTCGCCAATAGTTATCCAGGAACAGCGCGCCACATATATTTCTATTTTATATAGACTAATGTTACATGTGCGCGATATGATAAATGGTAAGGGAGAATATAATTTATTTTATATTCTATTAGGTGAATGGGTAAAACTTGGCAACCAACAATTAACCCAAGAATCCGACATGATTAATAATTTAGCAGAGAAGGCATTATTGTCAACGATTGAACTGGAAAGCTATGACCATGCATATGGAAGCTGGAAAGACATGAAATATTTCTTGCATTATCTTTATAGTGTGGATGGTATTGTTGGTCCTCGCCGTAAGTTACCTATTTTTAAGGCAGCAATTAAACATATAGTTTCACAATTAAAGAAAGACGCTATTGCAGAAACGCCATCGCTACTTGCAAAATGGATTCCTCGTGAGAAATCCAAGAAGTTTGGGTGGTTGGCAAAGTATATTGCATGCGAGTATTATTCTGATTGGTTTGTTAATAATCTACAGCCAGAAAAACGACTAGATATACATTATGATTCGGGTTGTGCCGCTGGACGCAAATGTCTCACGCATTACAGGAAGCTTATTGCTGCATTAAATAGAAAACTCAATACTGTGCAAATTAACCAATGTAATGGGGAATGGAGTAAGATCGATTTTGAACAATCTATTACTAGCAGAACATTATTTAACCAGGGCAGAGCGTTTGAGTATCTGGATCATTATGGTGCCCCACGAGATACAAATATTGACAGACTTCAATGCAGTGAAAATTATAAAGCATATATTAAGAAATGTGGCGAGGGTAAAGCTACAATCAAACACGCTCATACTGGAGTTATGGAACTTGCTCGGGCAGCAGATGATTATGTTAAACAAAAAAATGCTGGGCAAACAGCCGGGCCAAATGCTGGGCAAACAGCCCATCGCGATATGATTAATCTTCAATGGGAGGAGTCAGGGAATCTAATAGACGATTTTGAAGAAAGCACACTAAAAAACTGTATTGCAATGGTAGATACCTCGGCGTCCATGCGTGAAAATAATTCTGATGCCTTTTATGCCGCGATTGCACTTGGTTGTCGCATCGCTGAAAATTCGGCACTGGGAAAGCGAGTGATGTCGTTCAGTAATACTCCGGAATGGATAAATTTAAGCAATGCAGAAACTCTTACTGAAATGGTAGAAACGCTGCACAATGATAATACCTGGGGGATGAATACCAATTTCGAAGGCGCGCTTACGCGTATTCTTGATGCGTGTATTGAAACAAATATGTCACCGCACGATGTTAAAGATCTTCATCTAGTTATTCTTTCTGACATGCAGATAGACTTTGCCGACACGAAGGCGTCGTCTCTTCACCATCTTATTGAGAAAATGTTTGAAGAAGGCGGTATGCGCACCAGCCACAAGCAGCCTTACAAACCGCCACATATTGTATATTGGAATCTGCGCTCTTCTACTGGATTTCCTACGTTATCTTTTATGCCTAATGTTAGCATGGTTTCCGGATTCAGTCAAACTATTTTAAATATTTTCTGTAAAAAAGGCACGGAAGCTATCCAGTATTGCACGCCATGGGTAATGCTCAACGAACAGCTGAATCATCATCGATACCGTTGGGCAAATAACGAGATTCATAGTTTGGCTGTCACTGCCGGATGGATTGCTGATCCTGACAAATATGTTGATGTTATAACTAATACAAAGTCACAAGAAAAACAAAAAAGTTGGCTTGGTTTTTGGTAATATGTGAACTCGTTAAAATCATGATATAGAATATACCATATTAATATATGTTATATTATCTAGTAGGAATAAGCATTATTATTATATTTTATTTATGTTATAAATATAATATACTTCAATTGTTTAAATTATATACACATATTACACCAAATTATTATAATATAAAAGACTTCCCTCAATTTGATACATTATATGATAATTATTCTCTTATAAAAGAGGATGTAGAAAAAATAATTACAAATTCAATACATCCAAAACACAGAAATGGAGAGCTAATGTATGGGGTTGAAGATATGGAAAATTATATACAAGAAGTTAGTATGAAAGAACAATGGATACATGCATGGAATACAACTAATGAAAAGCCGAATGTAAACTGGTTAAATTATCCATTAATATATAATAATCAACCATTAAATAAGACACCAAAACATACGATTCGAATATTGCAAGATATTGGAAATATACGACTCGCTGGATTTTCATTAATGAAAGCAAATTCATCATTGGGGGAACACAATGATGATTGTGGGTTATTAACAAATTCGTTGACATTACATTATGGTATTGATGTGCCCGACAAATGTCATTTAATCGTAGATAATAAGAGTGAAAAAGAAGAAAATAATAAAATAATTATATTTGATTCTAACTATACCCACAGTGCTTATAACAAAAGTAACAAAGATAGAGTTATACTATATGTAGATTTTTTGATATAAATAATTGTTTAAATATCATCAATGTCAAATTCGTATTCATATGAGACACCAGTAATTTCATTTTCACCAGTAATTTCATTTTCACCAGTAATTTCATTTTCACCAGTAATTTCATTTTCACCAGTAATTTCATTTTCACCAGTAATTTCTGCACTATACTCCTGCGCTTTGTCATTTTTAAATACAACATCTTCGTCTTCCATAACGCCAGTGGTTTCCTCATTCGCCTTAATGAGCGCACGGAAATCGCATGTAACATTTTGTTTCAGCGTTTCCTTATCAATATCAGAATATACCGCTAGCAAATCGCATTTTTCTTGCGCATCACGGCGCACCTCCCATGAACGCACACCAATCAAAACCCATACACCGGGTTTGATGTAATTATCTGATTTGCAGCGCCCCTTAAATTTTGCGCGAATCACACAGCGCCGCAGAGTGCCATCCGCACACATCACATCACATTCATTTCCATAAAATTGAGTTACAATAGCATATCGTTCATCTTCATCAATTGCATAACGCACCGCTTTAGTTGATTGAGAATTCATATGTTTGCGCGCAACGCGCTTTCCACGATTACCTCCTTTTGTGTTTTTCACCATGCTAGTATAATATATAATATACGCTTTATTATATTATCAATTTTATACAAAAAATTATATGATATACAAAAAAATTATATGATATACAAAAAATTATATTACATGTAAATAATATTTATATGTAAAATATTCACCATATATAACTGAAATCCTCAGATAGAATAACACGAGGCTCCATATCAAATACTTTTTCATACCATGTGCGCCAACCACATTTTTCATCGTGAGTATACCCCATTTTTTGTATATTTAATGGTTGCTCATCTGGCTCAAGACCATACTTTGTATAAAATCGTTCTTCGTCATCTTCATTGTCAAATATAATAGATTGCGTATTCACTCGCCCACCAAAACACGTAAATCTATTTTTCCAAAATGTTGTCTGGGCAGCATAATATTCCCAATTATCTCGAATATCGCAACCAATTACATGAGATGGCGTCATGTATCGGTAGCGATCCAATTTAAATGAGGTAATTTCAGGACAAAGAACATCCAATCTCTTTTCGCGTAAAATGCGATAGGCCGGAATCCCATATACAGTTGATATTTTTGCAATATATGTCATTTCTACTTCGCTTGGTGGCTTAAATGTTATTCTTTTTACAATATTTTGTAGAGGCTCTAACATGCTGACCATAAAACTAAGCAGCATATGCTTATCGTCCGACCACATTCGTCGCTCCCACCGTGACCGGATAGTTGTCATGTTTTTTAGCGAAATATATCCACTGAAGTAATCAATCATCATAAAGTAGACTTCTTCACTTGTTATTGTTTCAAGCAATTTAGCAATATAGCATCCTGCATTCTGTATATGTCCCTTCTCCATCGCTACAAACAATCTGCACACTAATTTATGATACCCGCGCCACCCTCGTTTTTCCAATGTTTTTTTGTGTAAACGATATATACAAAGGCATTTCCCGCCATTTTCTACAAATTGTCGAAGATGAAATACTGTCGGGTCGCCCTGCAACGAAAACATGTTTTTAACAATAAATATAACGGGACGAATGTGAGGCTTTTCTACCCAAGCACGATGCTTATTTGCAAGACAAGTTTCTAATGTCGGGTGCCTTTCGGCATAAAAGTCAAAATAAATCTTCCATAGTATTTCAAATATTTGCGTTGGCTCGGTAGCATAAATTTCACATATCAAATAATAACAAGTATAAATATCTTTTCTCAATAAAAGCGCAGTAATCAATGAATATACTGCTTCATCATAAATATACAAATAACGCGTTAAGCGCAGCGGTTCTATCATTTTCTCTTCTTTAGGAAGTTGCATGAAATACGAAATACTTTTATGTAACTATTAATAAATATTTTTTGATTCAATTTATAATTAATTTATAATTAAAAATATAATTTTTTAATACTATTTTTTAATATAATTTTTTAATATAATTTTTTAATACTATTTTCTAAGTATATGTTATAATGGGAAAACAACCAATTACATGGATTGAGCTTATTCAAGAGCATATTAAAGAAAAAAAAGGAAATACTAATGATAAAGTTGGTGTAAAAGATGTAGTTCAAGATGCTCGAAAAGTTTGGTCAGAAATAAAAAATGGAGACCATGACAAATATATAAAAGGATCATCAAAAGGAAAGCCCAGATCATCCAAAAAAGCCAAAAAATCCAAAAAAGGCAAAAAAGGTAAAACTGAAAAAAATACTACACCGGAAAATGATAATGAGGAACCGGAACCTGGACACAAAGGCGCACCATCAAAAACTCGACCAGGACACATTGATTTCAGAACACATAAAGGAGATAAATACTACAATCGCGATGGACATAGACAGACTGCTAATAGAAAAGGGAAAAAGGGGAAACCATACAGCGGGAAGAAAACGAAAAAAAATCGTGGGTGTAAAAAATGTGACGAACTTCAAGAACAAATTAATATATTACAGGAAGAAGTAAATCAATTAAAAGAAAATACGAATGAAAATTAAGAATGATAATAATGATAATAATGATAATGTCAATATACAAATTTGAATTTACCCATTTTAATTTAGCCTACTCGATGGTGTGCTTTATTTTTCATACTTTTTGTTAATATATGTTGCAACTGCATTATATCTTCATTAATTTTTCTAGTTTCTACAGATTCATCATAGTCCATTTCCTCAATAAGTTCAGTATACTCCTTGACTTCTCCAATCATATAAAATATGTTGTTAAAAGTCTCTTTTGTTTTCGCTATATCATATCTTTTTGCGGGATCGGGGTGTATGTTAAAGAGAAGTATCTGCGAAAAAAGAATAATAATTTGATTTCGGTGAAAATTATTGGGAAACATATATTTGAATAATCTAAGAAATACAATACCCAATGAATATAAATCCCATGTTTTATAATTTGCAAGCATCATTTTAATAACTTTTTCGCGCGGTATACCCAATAATGTTTTTAGTTGTCTAAGGCATAATTCTTGATATTGATTACGAAATTGTGGGGAAAACACGTCTAAGCCTTTATTTGTTTTCACAAATAATGTAGATATCTGTTCTGCATCACTAATGGTCAGTGGTTCGCGTGTCTCATAAATAAGATAATTAATAATATGAATATCCAAACACCAAATATAATATTCTGGTATAAATCCGTAAAAATACTCCTCCATATTTTTATCGTTTAGTTTTTTCATCGGTATACTGATACCAAAATCTATCATTAATGGAAACCCCGTCTTTAAATTATATAAAATATTTCCGCCTTTTAAATCAAAATGCACAATTTCGATAAGAAGCAGTTTTTCAGTTGCTTCAAGAAGATATGTAAATGTTTCAATAATACTCAAAATTGTTTTTTTTCTACCCACTTTTCCATGAGAATTGGATATTAATGATTTATAAAAAGCATTGCTTTTTATATATTTCATTTTCATAAGAACATAATCGTTTGTTGCACTATTGATGACATCACATTCCTTTATTGTTTTTATACCCTTAATAGATCGTAAATCGATTTTGCATTCCGATTCTACTGGAATAAAATATATATTATAATTGGGAATTTCTGCTATATATTTTCCCACTACAACCTCATTACGAGAATTGAAATTGGTTTTTTGTAATTTGGAAACAACCTTTTTATCTTTTTCAGAGTGACCATCGCAAGTAATTCCTGGATAATATACACAGCCAAATCCTCCTTGACTTATCAATTTGCTCATATATTAAACTTTTAGAAAAAGTTTATTCAAAAGAAAACTTTTAGAAATTCAACTTTTAGAAACTCAACTTTAAAAAAGTTGATTCAAAAGTCAACTTTAAAAAAGTTGATTCAAAAGTCAACTTTAAAAAAGTTTATTCAAAATTCAACTTTAAAAAAGTTGATTCAAAAGTCAACTTTTAGAAAAAGTTTATTCAAAAGTTAAACTAAAACGCCTTCAAAATTGTTCAGATGTTTTACTGTTTGCGAGTAAGAATAAAGTATCGATTTTTATAAGTTTTTTTAATTTTCTTTGACATTTCATCAGCATCGAGCTGTACTTGAGTAAGAGTAATATTTATTTCGCGTGAAAGAAGTTCGCGGTAATTTTCACAAAAATCATCATATCCGTCGGATGGTTTAAACTCCTTTCTACAGCCCCCCATTTTAATATGGGCATCCATCGCACAAATAAGCTCTTGAGAAGTGGGAATGTATTTTCGGCGCTTCGTTTTCTCTGCATTATCACTGGAACTCTTATTCCTAAAGTAATATCGCCCAGCCTTATACATCTTATCCTCAACATCCCCTTGGTATCCCAATTGATTAAGGCGTTTTCGTTCGGTGAAAATCATGTCGTCATTTTCATCTACCCACTCCTTCCATGCTTCTTGATAATCATCCCGCTTATCATATTGGTGGATTTTTGCGAAATTTGTAATTTGAGAAACAACCTCTTCGGCGAATTTGAAACGAAAGACCGATGGTTTATTCAAAATTCCTGTATTACCAACGACATCATCGGTTGCCACAAAATTGTGAGTATGTTCCTCGCTCATAGTTTACTAAAAGTATTTTAGGCTATATTATCACTTCAATTTTTTTCCCTCGAACATTTTTAAAATATGGTATATATATGTATACATTAAGTTCGCAAACAATTTATGATAATGCCATCGAAAATTATATAAATATCTATGTTCTTGATAGAAAACCCGAGGGACATTTAGCAAAAATTGTAAAACCTCTACGAATTGCGAAATTATCTCCATTCCAAGACTCCAGAGACAATCACTGTGGTCCTTGTAAATGCGCGCAAGCGGTTTATAACCCGCACCAACCATCAGAATTTCTATGCATTGACGACATCGCTGTACTGTTTTCCTGGTTAATCGAACATGATTACACCATAGACACGTCATTAACACAAATGATGAATGAGTCTAAAGTAAAATTTAAAAAACGGTTTGTATGTTTTATAAAACATAATAAACCTACATAAAAATAATACAATAAAAATAATACAATAAAAATAATACAATAAAAATAATACAATAAAATTGATTTAATTATAATAAATAATTACATCAATAGTAATGGAAACAAAAGACACTAATCCGCTTATCGCGCTCTATATTGAACAGATGTCGCCACAAGAAAAACTGGTATTAAAGATAGCAACAGAGCATTTGGAATCATCATTTGATATTGAAAAAAGTATTGGATTTAAAGAATGGTGCGATAAATACGAAGATTAACGTGTACGGCGTTTATGTCTCTTCTTTCGGCGTATCGTGCGCCTACGCGGTTTTTTTTTGTTTCGGCGGGTTTTGCGTCGTCGTGATCGCGTTCGACTTCGACGGCGACGAGGTTTGCGAGTATAAGACTTTGCGCCGCCGCCGACGTTGTGTCCCTTGTCGTACTTCGCGCGCGCATTCTCGTCCGAGAGTGTGGCGTACGCATTGTTCACGGCTTGGAAGGTGGCGTTTGCCTCGGCGTCGCCGATGTTCTTGTCGGGGTGGGTCTGGAGCGCCTTCTCGTGGTACGCCTTCTTGATCTCCGCGTCGCTGGCGCCCCGATCGACGCCGAGCTCCGCGTAGAACCCCTTGTGGTCAAGGGGGTCATCGCGCTGAATTGTTTTTTCATTTGTTTCACCAGCAATCCTATCTATTGCGGCGGAAGCTTCCTTTGCAACATCGTATGCGGTATCAATTACTGCTGTTAATTTTGGAATATTTTCTTTACATTGCTCGTTTAACAAACCATTAATAGCATTATCTATTTGTGTTTTCGCTCCTGCTATTGCTATAGCAGCAGGAGACGAAGAGGTATATACTTTATACAGGTCTTCCACTGGCATAGTTTTTAATTTCTCTTGTATTTCGGCTAAAGTATCTTGTATACACTCTAATTTTAGTAGATCTAAAGGAATGCTAAGTGCACTATTTAATACTTCTCCAGATAGTCTTGCAATATCGTTTTTAGTAGCATCCATAATTCCAGAAATTGCATTTGTATATGCATTTTTTTTTTCTATTAATGTTACAATATTTGTCTTGAGGCCGGACGAGGATGGCTGGTTTATTATTAATTTGAGAAACGATTGCATTTTGCTTAATTCGCCTTTATTTAATCCAAGCTCAGTCATGATGAGCTCATTTTGTGCTGCCGGGACGACGAGAGCCATATTATATTATTGTTAGGTTTTATTTCTCAATAATATAATTGTATTTTGATTACTGTGTTTTATTACTGTGTTTTTATTTTGTCATTTTCTAAACTTTTTTTATATTCTGCAAAAGAAATTTTTTGCATTGGTTCACGCTGCTCTCGGTCGTCATCTTCCACAATATCTCCTTTGTATGTGAACCGGTTTGAACGCTCTACAGTTACTAATTTCTTAGTTTTTTTCGCTACTTTATTATAAGATTTCAGTTTCACATAAATAGATGGGGTATCTTCTTTAGATTCGTCTTTATCCAGACATTCTGTTGATTTTTTAACAGCAGCGTTATTTATTTTCTCGACTTCTTTGCGATAATTTATACAAATCTGTGAACAATTATGCTTCACTGCATACCTACGCGCTACTGCGTCTAGTGTAGGATATGAAATATTCTTATTTTTGCTATAATACCAAAATGTTTCCGTCTCACAAGAATAACAAATCTTGATTTTTCCAGATGGCGTATCTTCTGTAATATAAAGCTTTGCTAATTTGTCCATATCTGTTTTTGTCAAATCAATATTTTCTAGAGATTCAAGTTCTTTATAAAAAGACCCCTCATATACCCTCTGTTTAAAACGCTTTTCCATCTCCGCCTCCGCCTCGATAGATAGCACTTTTTTAGTTATCTCATCCTCATGAAGCACGTGTCCTACAACTGTGCAACTAAATAATAAGCCCATTGCAAAGATACCGCCTAATGCGAAAATATAAGGGATTTTGTCATATAAAAAATCCATCGTATAATTATAAAATAACATAAATGTTTAAGTCATAATACAACATATTTCTACTGACACATTTTCAGTTCTCTCAAACGCATTTCAAATAGATCAGAAACCTCGGACTGAAGATTGGGCACGCGCATCATTTGATAATTCTTATTTTCAGGATAAAGACAGACCAAGAACAGGTCTGTGACCTTCTTACCGTAATTCTTCTCAATGAGAGCTTTGTACGTGTTTAATTGGAGCGAATAATGCCAGAAATTTGTATCTGGAATATGTTCAATGCATTCGGTAGTGGACGATTTTGCCCATGGTGTGGTTTTGACAATTCCCTTTGACCGCTTCCAATCATAAATCATCAGCGAACCATCAGGATTTTCATACACCATATCAATTGACCCCGCTAATTTAAGCTCCTTATCCCAGATCATCCACTCGGTGCGATAAGGACGCAAGTCCGGAAACGCCGCTAAGAAATTTTGGAAGTACGTATATTCAACAGAGTTATTTTCATGTGGAATATCATTATAGTAACATTCAATATCGTAGTGCATCTTGGTGCCTGCGGTAGCCGCGGCATCACGGTTAGCTTCCCAACCTTCCTTAATTTGTTCGGGCGTTTGCCCAAAATATTTACTATTGGGCCAATTCTTCCTGGACATCATTTTTGTGATAATTGCATCCGCATCAAATGCTTCAAAATGTCTGTGATTGAACGTGGTTACCGAGGTGTAATCGCTATCACCGTCAATGGTATAAATATGTGGTCCTTCCTCAAATGAAATACATGCGTCGCGTTCGTGGGGGTTTTTATGTGCAAGCATGATTGATATTTGAGGGATTGTAATATTATTAAAAAATATTGCAATATCAATTTTATTTTTTATCATTAAAATAATTGGTAATTTAGTAATCTTTAGATAATATAATGGGGTATACAGTAGAGGTCTCGTTCGATATCAGCAAAAAATCCGCTCTTACCATGTTCCGTGACGAACAACGCACAATCGCGAAAAATAACGATTGTGAGATGCAATATTTTATTCATGATATTTATGGTAATGGAAAAAAGATCAAGCGATGTGACTGTATACATGTTGTTATTTTTAATGATAATAGCTTTGATAATTTCATACAATATATAAAATATATAAAGAATAACAGACGAAATGGGTTGAATATTGATTGCATATATCATGAAGAAAAAGAGTGCGATTTATTATATGTTTCAGGACGATATATGCAGCAAATGGAAAAATCCGAAGCGAAGGAATTTAAACGGGTTCGTCGAACCAGAACGCTAAGCGACGAGCGTGATATTGAAATTCTTAGGATTATTCGGCGACATTAATATGCACTAACTTATTATGTTAAAAATTAACTTGTTGTCTTCTGGATTGTCTGCATGACCGCCGCCTACCATAATTTCTACGCCGCGTAGAAGATTTTGGTTGTTTACGCATGCGTCGACGTCGCGTGTTTATTCCGGCTGGACATCGTTTCCGTTTGTTACCGCGAGTTTTTTTTCTAACAGTCAGTATTCTACTTAATCTTTTTTCTAAAGGAGTTTTATTACATGAACGACCTAATATATTAATAATATCTGTGTTATTAAGTTTCGTAGACATGTTATCTCCCCTGAGTGGTATGTCAATATCCATTGTATTCCCATCCCATGAGGTTTTGTTAGAATGTTTGTGTGGTAAGATGCCATTCCTCTCTCCTGCAATTTTATCCATTATTTTGAGATATATTGGCATATAAAATATATAAATATTATTTTATATAAGTGCTATTTTATATGAGCGCAATCTTGACATTTTGCAAACACGCTCGAGGAGAGCTACAATATTTGTCGAAGAGGTTAAACAATAGCCCACTCTTAATTGGCGTGAAAGGTGGTGGATGTAGTGGATTAGAATATTTTATTAAACCAATAAAAACCACTCCCAAAAAAAATGATGTTGTCATCGATGTTGATGGCACAGATATAATTGTTTGTGGAAAAAGTGCTAAATATATTTCTGGTACAGAAGTCACATTTATACACGATACCATGGGTTCGCGGTTTGATTTTAAAAATCCTAAGGCAAAAGGTGGTTGTGGATGCGGAAAAACGTTTTCTGTTACAAAATAATATATACATATATGCTATATGCCACCTATAGGCAAACCATCGAAAGCAAATGCTTCTTCCAAAGAAACTGCTAAGGTAAGTGTGCCGAAAACCACATTTTTAAATAATTATTATTCAAAAGAATTTATTAAGGAATATTTTAGTCTGAAATAAACTACACAAAATAATAATATAAAATATTAATAATATATATATGGTTGGAAAGCAACGACGAACTGTAAAAAAACTGCATAAAAGGCGAAATATTTTAAAAGGTTATTCAAAAAAAAAACCGCATTACATTCAAAAAAAGTCTCGTAGGAAAAAAACATCTTATAAGCGCAGGCGGTCAAATAAACGCACAAGAGGGAAGCGTAGAAAATTTATATTATCTGGGGGGATGAGGGGGGATGGAGAAGTTTTTGGGCACGCGCTGGAACTCTTTGCGCAGGGGGCCCCGAACCCTCAGTATCCAGAAGCCTTTCGACGTGCGCGGCAGCGGCAGTGGGCCGACCAATACACGGATGGGTCGATGCGCCCTTTTAGCGAAGCAGCGGTGGCGGCGGCTGCCGCGGCGAAACCCGGTGACAAGGTGCAGAGGTTGCTTTCTGACGGGAGGGGGAGGATGGCGGTGAGGGCGCGGGATGATCGGTGGCGGCGGGCGGAGGAGATGCACGCAGCAAACAGTGCGGTGGCGGGGGTGGAGGAGGGAGTGGTCGATGTGCAACCCGGCGTCGCAAGGTCGCTTTCGCCAGACAAC
>Ga0233439_10004499_pt1 | contig 13443 bp, 17 predicted proteins | sample SI_123_September_6_FD_182713 | JGI IMG/M metagenome (GOLD analysis project Ga0233439, IMG submission 182713) | Seawater microbial communities from Saanich Inlet, British Columbia, Canada - SI_123_September2016_100_MG | ecosystem: Environmental > Aquatic > Marine > Inlet | place: Canada: British... | reverse complement strand
CGAGCGGCCAAGAAAGGTAACCCTTCTGCACAATTTAACCTTGGGCTGATGTATGACATTGGGGAGGGTGTGGCCCCTGATTATAAGAGAGCGATAAAATGGTATCGTTTAGCGGCAAAGCAAAACAACTCTCAGGCTCAATTCAATTTAGGCCAGTTGTATGAGTCTGGAGAACGGGTTCCTCAGAATTACAAAAGAGTGATTAAATGGTACAAGGCCTCAGCGAAAAACGGGAATGAGTTGGCCCAGTTTAAACTTGGTACTTTGTTTGAAAAGGGGAAGGGAGTTACCCAGAGCTACAAGAAGGCTGTCAAGTGGTACAAACTTGCCGCCCAGCAGGGAAATGAAGTTTCCCAGTTTAATCTTGGCTATATGTTTAGCCGAGGTATAGGTGTCCAGCGAAACTATAAAGAAGCGGTCAAGTGGTACCGGCTTTCTGCGGCGCAGGGCAATATTATCGCCCAGTACAATCTCGGTGTTTTCTATATTGAAGGGAAGGGTGTTCGTCAAAGTTATTCCAAAGCCGCCAGTTGGTTCAGACTGGCCGCAAAACGAGGGGATTCTGAGGCTCAATTTCGTCTTGGGATGATGTACGAAGATGGCGATGGAGTTGAAAAAGATCCAGAAAAAGCTGTTAGGCTCTATAGATTTGCGGCAGACCAAGGTCATGCCCTGGCCCAGGGAAATCTGGGTTGGATGTATATCAACGGAAAAGGGGTTGAGGAAGATCTTGATGAAGCGGCGAAATGGTACCGGCGTTCTGAGCAATCCAGCAAAAATAAGCAGAGTGGACAACCGCTTACCTCCCTACGGTAATCCGGGTCGATTTTAATTTAAAGTCAGAAAATCGTAAAAACTTTTATCGCGTCAGGCTTTCAATTTTTTCCATATACTCTTCGCCATAAATTTCCAGCATAGTATGGATATTTTGCCTTTTTAAATCTTCTTCAAAACTAAACTTTGGATAGGTCTTGGGTGGAACTTGTGTTTCGTTTTCCTTTTGATTCTGTTTTATATCTTCCATGATTTTTATCCTGTTGAAACTTTATCGATACCTTACTTATCGGCCTGTAGAAGCAAGACCTGTACCCGCATTGAGACCAAAATTAGAGAATGGCAGAAATTCGCCCTGCCGATAGTTCAGTGAGGAGGAGATAAAATAGGCTTAAATGGGTGGCAAACACGTATAATAGTGAAGAGGCTATCCAAATGTCATATTGATACTTAAGATTGAAAAAATAAAAAAATGAATGAATTTGATATAGATCAAATATCCGGAATGAAAATTCTCATAGTGGATGATGTTCTGGAGAATGTGGATATTCTGGGTCATATTTTACAGCGAAGTGGTTTGGAGATTTCTATTTCTCCTACGGGTGAAAAGGCTCTTGAGATTGTCAGCCAGAATAAGCCAGACCTGATCCTAATGGATATCCGTATGCCCGGCATGGATGGTTATGAAGTTTGTGCCAAGCTGAAAGGGGATGCAAAAACCAAAGATATTCCTGTGATTTTTATCACTGCCTTGTCAAGTCCGGAAGACCTGGTCCGATCCTATAATGTGGGGGGTATCGACTATATTGCCAAGCCATTTCAAGAACAGGAAGTTGTTTGCAGAATTACCACCCACCTTAAACTCAAGAAAGCTCGAGATGAAGTAATACGCCGGGAAAAATTTTATAGGGTCATCGTGGAGAGAGTGCCAGATCTGATATTCCAGTTGGACCCGGATCGGAAAATTATATTCGCGAATCCAGCGTTCCGCCTACTGGGTTATGAACCGGATGAATTAGTTGGTAAACCTATAGGAGACTTGATCGAATCAGAGGATAAAGAAAGTCTACTGCAAGATCTAGCTACCAGAAATGTTGGTCCTCTGGCGATCAGCGACCTTGAAGTTAATTTGAAAATCAGTAATGAAGTGAGCCTGGTAACAGAAATGCCTAACCAGAAGATTCTGGTTGATTGCGTTGGACTTTGGAACGTTTCCGATGAAGACGTTTTCAGGGAAAATGTGGATAAGGAGTTTTTAGGAACTCTCTGTGTGGGGAAAAAAGCCGAATAGGCTTTTTGCCTTATTTTCTTTCCCTCATTTATTTTTATTTGCCTTAACTTCGGCGGCATGTGCTTTGGCCCGTTTTAACATTGCCGCCCTTTCCTCTGCTGAGAAATCGCTTCTGGGTTTCGGGCCTGGTACAAAACTACCGGCTGGTTTCGGGGGAGTTGGAGGCTTGACCGGTGCTATTTCTGGCTGAGTAGAGGGTGCGGGCTCAGCGGAAACGTCTGCTGTCGCCTCGGTTTCTTCCTGAGTAGCGGGAACCTCATCGGAGATTTGTTCCGGTTCAATAGTTGCTTCCGGTGGAGCTTGGGCCGCGGCAAGCCTTTCTTCTTCCAGCCTTAATAATTCTTTCTTTTCCCGCTTAAGCTCCTGAATTTCCATGGCACGAAGAAAGGAGTCCTCGTTGTTGGCCATTTTGGCTTTTGAGCCACCCCCCGTACGAACATTCACATTGAAATGAAAATCCCTGACCTCCTCACTCATTATTCTTTCCCCCTGGGTATTGAAATCCTCGTATTTTGTTGCCTTATATTATAAGAAACTTTTTGGAAGTGCATGTTTATTTTCCCTGCAATCGTTATTTTGATCCAATATGTCATGCGCTCCTGCGTCGAGTGATTAGCAAAATTTTTCGGCTGGGATGAATTCTTTGCCCAGGGCTTTGGCAACTTCAGGATGGGTGACAGCACCCAGACAAACATTGAGCCCGGCTCTCAGAGCGGGGTCTTCTTGCATCGCTTTCTGATAGCCTTTTTCGGCCAATGCCAAGGCATACGGAAAAGTAGCGTTGGTGAGCGCGAAGGTTGATGTTCGAGCTAGAGCACCCGGCATATTGGCTACGCAGTAATGGATAACTCCTTCGACCTCAAAAATGGGATCGCTATGCGTTGTGGGACGTGAGGTTTCGAGGACACCCCCCTGGTCAATTCCAACATCAACCACTACCGATCCTGCTTGCATGTGGGTCAGCATTTCCCGGGTAATGAGGCGTGGAGCTTTGGCTCCGGGAATGAGAACAGCACCAATGACCAGGTCTGCGGTACGGAGCGATTCCATTAAATTGAACCGGTTGGACATCAGGGTTATGAGCCGGCTTCCATGGATATCATCGAGATAGCGCAGACGCGGCAGGTTGACATCAAGCAGGGTGACCTGCGCTCCGGTTCCAATTGCCATTTTCGCGGCATTTGCCCCAACAATACCCCCTCCAATGATCACCACATGGCCCGGGTCGACACCGGGCACACCGCCAAGCAGAATGCCCCGTCCCCCATTTTCCCGCTCAAGATATTTTGCGCCTTCATGCACGGCCATGCGTCCTGCTACTTCACTCATGGGGATGAGAAGAGGCAGAGAACGGTCGGGCAACTGCACGGTTTCGTAGGCAATGCCTACGATTTTTTTGTCCAGTAGAGCCTGGGACAACTCGGGAGCGGGGGCGAGGTGGAGATAGGTATATAGGATCTGTCCTTCCCGGAGAAGGTCATATTCTTCTGGGAGCGGTTCTTTGACTTTTACGATCATTTCTGATTGGGCAAATATTTCCTGACGGGAAACTATTTTGGCCCCCTGTTCTAAATAATCCTGATTGGGAATGCCGCTACCTTCTCCCGCCAAGTCTTCCAGTAATATCTGATGGCCTCGGGAAACCATATCGTGAACCCCGGCGGGGGTCATTGATACCCGATATTCATCAGTTTTAATTTCTTTGGGAACTCCAACAATCATTTCTCTTCTCCAAAATGTTAAACCTCTTTAGCCTCATTATAAATGAAAGCAGAACAGGTGTTTGATCTTTTAAATAAAATCCTTTAGAGTAATCAATACTGAAGTACCCTGAATCTAAATCATTGATAAACTTGTAGGAGCCATATTCTGTTGGAAGAAGTCGTTAAATTTGAACAAACCATTCTGGCCAATTTGACCGAGGATGGGAAATTACTGGATTTGGAAGATAAAAATATCGGGCCGGAGGAACTGCGCCTGCTTGGCGAAGCGGAAGACTTGTCTTCGGTGGAACAACTCTATCTCAGTCAGAATCAGCTTTGCGGCGAATCTATTGAGATTCTCAGCCGGGTGAAAGGGTTGACCGGTCTCAGCTCTCTATATCTCAATCACAATATTATTGGCGATGAAGAGGCCAAAGTGCTGGCCAATGCTGAATTATTGCAAAATTTGAAATGCCTGATGCTGGAAGCGAATAATATAGGACCCCAGGGTGCCGAAATGCTGGCCCATTCTCCCAACCTGAAAAACCTGGAAATCCTCTTTCTGGATTCGAATCCCATTGGCCCTGAAGGAGCAAGGGCCGTGGCTTGTTCAGAACAACTGCCAAGCTTGCAGGCCTTGCATTTAGATAGCACCGGGATCGGTGATGAAGGAATCCGGGCGATTGCAGAAAGCCCCCAATTAACTGGGCTGAAAAAACTGTATTTATGCTCGAACAAAATGGGAGATGCAGGTGCCATGGCTTTGGCCAAATCTGAAAGTTTGAGAAATTTAGTAGTTCTGAGTATCTGGCGCAATGAGATAAGGGATGAGGGCGGTAAGGCCCTTGCAGAATCACCCAATTTTATGAATCTGGAACGGCTTTATATGAGTCTAAATCTTTTTGAACGTCCTGTACGCAAGATAATCCGTAGTTCCGAACTGGCAAAACGTTTAACCACCCTGGTGATGGACTGATTCATGACCGAACCGAAACAAGAATATAAATTCACATATAGCCGATTCTTCAATGTGTTTTTTCATGTTGGAGTGATCTTCAATGTCATTCTGGTAATCTGGATGATTCTGGTGTTCACCGAAGTTCTTTAACCCTGCTGTATTTCATTAATAACCTGGACTAAAAATACAAGATATTCCAATCTTCTGAATAATGCCGCATTTTTTGTTTACTTTTCATAATATTTCTATATTATTGGAAATATGGAATTATTAAATGCGGTGAATGCTTTATCTGCCCTGGCTCAAGAACATCGACTGGAAATTTTTCGGCTTCTCGTCCGGGAAGGACTCCAGGGACTCCCAGCTGGGAAAATTGGAGAGAAGCTGGGCATCCCGCTTTCAACGCTTTCTTTTCATTTAAGCCAATTGAAAAATGCGGGACTGATCAAATGTCGCCGGGAGAGTCGGACCTTATTTTATTCTGCCCATTATCTTTCCATGAATGAACTCATGGCCTATCTCACCGAAAACTGTTGCGAGGGAAATCCGGAAACTTGCGATGACACAATTGCATGTAACTCCGGCACCCCTATTAAATAAAAAATGTCCAATAAAACGGTAAAAGCAGATTTAGGATTTTTTGAAAAATATCTTACCCTCTGGGTTTTTCTCTGCATTGCAGTAGGAATCGCACTCGGTAATTTTATTCCGGAATTCTTTCAGGCCATTGGCAAAGCTGAAATATTCAAAGTTAACATTCCTGTTGCGGTCTTGATCTGGGTAATGATTATCCCCATGCTCTTGAAGGTGAATTTTCAGGCATTGCATGAAGTGCGTTCTCACTGGAAAGGGATAGGAGTCACTGTTTTCATTAACTGGGCTATCAAACCATTTTCCATGGCCGCGCTGGGTTGGTTATTTATTGCTCACCTGTTTGCACCGTACCTACCCGCTGACCAGATTGATTCCTATATTGCAGGGTTGATTATTCTTGCCGCCGCGCCATGCACCGCCATGGTATTTGTCTGGAGCAACTTGTGTAACGGTGAACCTAACTTCACCTTGAGCCAGGTAGCTTTAAACGACCTGATTATGATATTCGCCTTTGCGCCTATTGTGGGCTTATTGCTGGGTCTTTCCTCAATCATAGTCCCCTGGAAAACGTTATTTTTATCTGTGATTTTATATATCGTTATTCCTGTAATTGTGGCCCAGGTTTGGAGAAAAGTTTTGTTGAAAAATGGTGGAGAATCCGCTTTGCAAAAAGCGATTCAAACCATAAGCCCTTTTTCACTTAATGCCCTTTTAGCGACTTTAGTTTTATTATTTGGTTTTCAGGGAAATCAAATTCTCTCTCAACCCATGATTATTGTATTAATTTCCATTCCCATTCTTATCCAGGTGTATTTTAACTCAGGACTTGCATACTTATTGAATCGCCAGCTTGGAGTGGCTCATGGCGTAGCGGGTCCTTCCGCTCTTATTGGGGCAAGCAATTTTTTTGAACTGGCGGTAGCGACGGCTATAAGCCTGTTTGGGTTTCAGTCTGGGGCGGCACTGGCGACAGTCGTTGGAGTCCTGGTAGAGGTTCCTGTCATGTTATCTGTAGTTCGGTTGGTGAACTCAACTCGGAGCTGGTACGAAAGTTCTCCAGCATTCGGCGATCACACCACTTTGTCAGAAGTGAAATAAATACACCCTGATTTTGGGGACTAACGAATGGCAAGGTACCATTTGGTCAGGATATGAGGGGGGAACCCCAACCCAAATAAGATAGCGATTAGAATATTACGGGCCGTAGTGAAAAATATTCCTTCCTTAATCCAGCGCCTAGGGGATGTATACGCCTTCTCTTTTAACAAAATAACAGACCCTTTTTTCTTCAGACGTTGATAGAAATCAAGATCCTCGCAAATAGGAATTGGAGAGAATCCCTGCAATTCTTTGAAAATTTCTTTGCGGACAAAAAACCCCTGGTCTCCGTAAGCAAGACCCAAGTATTTTGAGCGAATGTTTGCGAGTAAGGTAATTAATTTGAGCGACCATTTCCCAGAATCTATGCCGAGCGTGAAGGCTCCACCAACCCATTTAGGATTCTTCATGCACTCCAGCATTTTTTGGTAACTTTCTGATTCGAGTCGGTTGTCGGCATGCAAAAATAGCAGGATATCCCCTGCAGCTTCTTTGGCACCGGCATTCATTTGTAAAGAGCGCCCGGGAGGGCTGGCGATGACATGCAGGTTCAGCCTATTGGCAATTTTGCATGTATCATCTTTGCTCCCTCCATCAGTGACAATCACCTCATGAGGGGATAGTTGTTGAATCTGCGACAAAGTTCCTTCCAGAACCAACTCTTCATTCAAGGTGGGAACGATGATCGATACTTTCAAACCGGTAATTCTCCTTAAGCGAAGGGGACAGATAAACTTTTGCGTACATGGAAGTTTCTCGCTTTTTCGATTCTGTCCACGCAAGCAAACTGCGAGGGAAGTAAATCACAAAACCGGCATAATTTCAAACAGCATGAACCCAACTGCTTTGGAACAGGAAGGGAGTTCGATTGTTTCCTATCCTTGGGTGTTATCTGGCGAGAAAATACGATAGAATATCAACATAGTTCCTGGATAAATATTAAGGTTCCCCTCTTATTTAAAAGGGGGAAGGTGAATATGCTAGCCCATTTTATCGATTCAAGATCATTTCAGTGTGGATACTTTAAGGATCGAAAATCTCTCTTTGAAGAGTACCTGCTTGAGGATGTCTCTGAGATAGAATTTGAATACTTGCTGGCTCACGGTATGCGCCATTTCGGAGATTATTTTTTTCGTCCGCGGTGCCAAAATTGTTACCAGTGTATTCCTATACGTGTTCGGACCGATGAGTTCAAGCCGACCCGAAATCAGAAACGGGCTTTGAATTCCTGTAAGGATATTGAAGTTAGAATTGGAGAACCCCGATACACGGAAGAGAAGTTCGACCTTTATCTCAGTCACAAGGAAAGGTTTTTTCCCCTGCAAGATGATGTGGAAGACAAACAAAGCTTCAGGTTGTCCTTCTATGTCAACACACCCTTCGGAATTGAATTCGAATATTATCTTGATGGCAAGCTCCTTGGAGTTGCCCTGGCTGATAAAACTTCCCAGTCTTTTTCCGCAATATATACATTTTATAAGATTCCAGATAAAAAAATGAGCTTGGGAACTTTTAGCGTATTGAAGCAAATAGAATATGCATTGCAATACCGCATTAAAAATTTTTATCTTGGGTATTACATTGCAGAAAACGCGTCCTTGGTCTACAAAGCAAGGTTCCGACCCAATGAGGTTTATATGGACGGGGAATGGCGTCCCTTCCGAAATGCCGAGGGCGACTTTCTCATTCCGGCAGACAAGTTGCAATGGAAGAACTTTGATCAACTGGTTAAAGCCACAACTCATATGGAGATAACCTGACCGTGGACCTTTGCGGTTTTCCGACAAATATTGAGGCGGGAAATGGGGTTGTATTGAGGTTCAGCAGTCCATATAATCGAATAGACAATCATGTCGCATTTAACGGGTCTCCATTGTTATCGGTACTATGAGTAGAAAAAGCTCCAGCGGAAAGTCATCCTCTAAAATGAGTAAAAAGCGTATATCATCTATTGCACTGGGCCTTTTGGTTTTCGTGTTTGTGGGGGGTGTATATGTTTCGACCAAGCCGGAGGTCAAGGTTCCGCCAGTGGCTCCGGCAACAGGTTTTTTGATTGAAACCCGTCCGCTACTTTCCGATGCTGTTTTTACGGGGCGGGTGGCCGAAGCCTACCGGATCGCCGCAGAAATTCCCAAGGTAATCGACAGCCTGTTTTGTTATTGCTATTGCAAAAAAAATCACCAGCATAAAACTCTGTTGACCTGCTATACCAACAAGCATGGCTCCAAATGTGATATCTGTATGGGAGAAGTATTTTACGCTTATGAATTGTATAATCAGGGAAAGACCCTGGATGAAATTGTAATTGCCGTGGACAAAAAGTTTTATCGGCCTTATCGCAGAACTTGAAATAAATTATGGAAAACGTAGCCGAAGATAAACCCATCAGTATTTATATTCCCTACACTTTTTTGGTGGCGGCACTATTATCAGTGTTCGTGATGTCGCTCAACAAAGTGGAGTTGAAACCTTTTGAGACTGAATATCCGGCAGAGGCATTTTTGTCACCCCAGTTTGAATTGCCTTCTCTGGCAGGAGGGAATGTTAAGCTTTCTGATTACCGCGGAAAAGTAGTGTTCATCAACTTCTGGGCTACATGGTGCGGAACTTGTGAAGTGGAAATGCCTTCTATGGAAAAACTGTACCGTAAATATAAAGACTTTGGATTTGAGATGTTGACCATCAGTGTGGATAAAGACCAGAGCCTGATTGAACCTTTCATGAAGAAATTCAATCTAACGTTTCCGGTACTGCTTGATCCAGAAAGTGAAGTCGCCAAGAAAGTTTATAAGACCACTGGCGTACCAGAAACTTTTATTGTTAATAGAGAGGGCCTCATTGTCCACAAAGCGATTGGCCCTCGGGATTGGGCCAACGATGAAACTCTGGAAGCTTTTTCCCAAATGGTACTCGGGAGTTAATTATGAATTCTTTCCGTCATTCCCTGGCGGTTATTCTGACCCTGCTTTTTCTTTTCTCCGCAGTACATTCTTTTGCTCATGGTGGAGACCATAAGGCAAAAAAAGAAGAAATCGTCACGCCAGTAGATTCGATGTACTCCAACACAGAGAGTGAGAAGGACCTCCTTTCGAGTTCCGGCGATAGCCTCGATGATATGTTTTCTCCCACTGACTTGTTCACTCAGGATGAATTGGTCTCTCCGGACCCTATGCCAATGAATGATGAAAAAATGGAAGGGGGACATGATGCACATGCGGAACATCAGCAGATTATACTTTCCCACCATGAACGGGTTTCTTTTTCCAGTAAGGGATTCGGAACCGCTGTAGGCATCACCCTGCTTGCCGGGATGGTTTTTGCAGGTCTAACATTCATGCGGCCAGGAGAATGACCTGATGGCTAACGGACTTTCAAAAATTTTGCAAGACCGGTTAGGCCTCCATCTTCTTGATTATGACATCCCTGAGCATTCCAACTCTATAAAGTACTCGCTGGGGGGGATGACTCTATCGGCTTTCACTATTCTGGTTCTCAGTGGAATTTTGCTGGCTCAGTTTTTTGTGCCTGATCCAGAACGCGCCAATCGAAGCCTGCATTATCTTGTCGATCAGGTTTATCTGGGTTGGTTCCTGCGAGGCATTCATTTCTGGGCGGCGGAAGTGTTGACCGTGACCATGACATTGCATGTGATACGTGTGTTTTTCACTGCGTCCTATAAAAATCCTCGTGAAATAAACTGGTTGATCGGAATTGGTCTAATGTTGTTGATGGTGACTTTGATGTTTACCGGCACGGTTATTAAATGGGATCAGGAAGCTTATGAAGCTTTGGCACATTTTCTCTGGGTGGCTGAGCAAATCGGCATTTTTGGCCTTCCACTCACCGAAGAATTCGCGCAGGGAGTTCCATTGTTAAACCGGATTTATATGGCTCATATATCCTTGCTTCCGATCATCACTCTGCTAATGGTGGGTCTGCACCTGTTCTACGTTAAATACCATAAATTGTCGTCTCTACCGGAAACTCCAGAAAAAAGTAAAAATATGCCTTTTACCCGACACATGGCATACCTTCAAAGGGCAGGAGCAGGAGTGTTCCTGGTGATCTGCCTTTTAGCACTCACCATTGCGCCACCTTTGGGAGAAGAACCTGTGCTGGGTATGGAAGTGACGAAACCCCCGTGGCAGTTTGTCTGGATTTATGCTTTGGAGAACCTGTGGGTGCCATCTTTGATAGTCGCTCCTCCATTAATCGTTTTATTTCTAGCGGCTATTCCCTTTGTTGACCAAAATAAGGAACGGTACTGGAAAAAAAGACCGCTTGCTATGCTGGTACTGGTCAGCTTCATCCTGCTTTTCGCTTTCCTCATTATCTGGGGCAAAGTAACCACAATGACTCATTCTATGTAGCCGGCCAGCGGCCAGAAGCAAAAGGACAATAGCCCGTTGAGCAGTCATGAATATTTGCTCGCCAGAAGTAGTCGTTGCTATTTGCCTCTCCTGCTAAGGGGCGTGGGGCCAACGAGCAAAAATTTTTCGGGTGAGTGAGGAGTCTTCCCGGCTTAAATAATCCTCCCCCTGACAAGGGGGATTGAGGGGGTTAAAAATCATTCCAATACAAATTGAAATTCTGACTAAAGCAGATTGCTGTCTTTGTGATGACGCGAAGGCTATTGTTGAGCGTGTGCTCCCTGAATACCCTGCGACTTTGACTTTGACAGATATTGAATCCGATCCTGTCTTATTTGAATCTTATAAGGAACGCATACCGGTGGTGCGGATCAATGGCGAAGATAGCTTTGTTTATAAGACGCATGAAACCACTTTGCGTAAAAAGTTGGATAAATTTATGGAGTTGTGAAAATGGTCGAAAAAATTGCCCTGACTGAAGAGGAACTGGAAGACAAGTTAAAAGAGATGGCACCGGAATGGAAATCTGGAAAAAACGAAAAAGGTGTTTCGTATATCCAGCGGGTACACCATGCTTCAAAATTTATGGGGGGGATTACTTTTGTGGGAAAGGTCGCTGAGGCGGCGGAAGCCAATAATCATCACCCCGATATTATCATCAACTACAAACGTATTTCTATTCGTTATTGGACCCACACTGCAAGCGGAGTTACCTTAGCCGATGTTCAGATGGCCCAGAAAATAGACCCGCTGTTTTAAAAGCATCTCTATAAAAAAGGTAATTTATGTTGAGGCAACGGCCCTTATTTTGTAAGAGCCGCCCCATAAATTTATTTAACGTTAATCGTCATGATGACAAACTCTTTATTCATTCGGGTTCCTTGATGTGGTTCTACATAGGTTCCATCATAATAATACCATTGCAGAGGAACCATTTTCCCAAGTTCTGTAGGCTGTTTAGGAAGCTTGCTAACATCCAAACCATTTTCAATGAATGTTTTGGGGTTCAGGTAATACACAATATCCTCATGCGTTTTTTCCGGGTGACTGGAAAAATGAGTCATGTTGTGTTTGGTTACAGTTTCCAACATGCAATACTCCCCGCTGGCTTTTGTGATATCAATTGCCGCAAGTTTGGAGCCAGGGGAAAGCAGGTTTGCGATAGCATTGATTTCTTTTCGTTTCACTCCTTCAAGCTTTAAGACGGAACCGAATTCATTTTTAATTGTTTCCAGTTCTTTTTGAGTATCGTTTGAGGCAGAGGCTACGCCTCCGTGACCCAGTGTAATTAGCAAGCCAATTACGAATATAGATGTCAGTAAAATTGGGTTATGCTTAGCAACTTTGTTCATGGTTCGCCCTTTCCAAAGATTATTGTGATGGATCGTATTAAATATAATTATGGATGATGGGCAAAAAATATTGTATCGCTGTGCTTAGGGTTTTAGGGGTCGAAAAATGTGGAATTGACTTGTAGTATATATTCGAATTGATGCTTGCCTGTACCTGAGCCTGTCAGAGTTGAAGCGGGGAAGAAATTCAAAAATTCGGAGCATTAAATGCCGGAAGCAAATCTGCCCTTTTGCAATTTGGGGCTATCGGTATTGATATTTACCTGATTTCTTGTCTAAAGAAATCATCAATGGGTGAGTCGTTTTGAACTGTGATAGGCAAAATAATCAAAGTGGGGGTGGTTTCCTTTAAGGGTTAAAAAATAGAAACCAGTTATTCCCTATTCCTGAAGTTGATTTAAGGTTTGTCAGTTCAAAATTAGGGAAATGCTGTTTCATAAAATCAGAAACCTCATCAGTTGTAGCGAACTCGTAAGGATAACCACCGAGCCAGTCGCGAACATCTGTCATGAAATCCATGCCTCGTTTTGATTGATAGTTTTTGATTTCTGTGATTGGATTTTTCAGTTTGATGAGCTTTGCCAGACAAAACATAGCTGTATAAAGAATTTCAAGAACTCTTTTTCCGAGGGTCGGAAGAAAGTTATATAGTTTTTTTATTTGCAACCAAAGTAAGGATCCATTCAAACCGCTGGTTTTATTGTATAAGGCTATGTATAAATAACCACCCCGATGTACCAGACGGGCGGCATTTTTAATAGCCTCCCACATGTTTCCTGTATGGTGTAAAACTCCCCAAGAATAAACGATATCAAACTTTCCCAGACTATTTAAAAACTTAGAGTCCAATATCGACCCCTCTGAAATACTCCAGTTATCGGGACTGCCTGCTTTTTGATGCATGTGTTTACAGCATTCAACTGAGAATGGGTCGACATCGAAACTGACAATGCGGTCGGCACCCAGTCGATTTGCGGAATATGAAAATAATCCACTGCCGCAACCTATGTCCAGGAACTTTTTCTCCCGCAAACTGCTGATCTTTAAAAAATCTACTATGGATTGCTCCGCTACCTGGATTCTATTATCTGTTACACGATCCAGAAACCGAAGCCAGTTTTTTCCAAAGGAAAATTTAATATCATCTTTCATAAAGCAGTAGAGAAATTTTAATTTAAAAAAAATTATATGGACATCATATATGAGTATTACGTTCGGTTGAAGTCGTCATGACTTTGCAGTTCTACTGCTACTTCGTTTCTTGATGTAAGATGTCATCGAGTGTCTGACGGCTTCGAGTCTG
>Ga0233439_10004495_pt1 | contig 13450 bp, 16 predicted proteins | sample SI_123_September_6_FD_182713 | JGI IMG/M metagenome (GOLD analysis project Ga0233439, IMG submission 182713) | Seawater microbial communities from Saanich Inlet, British Columbia, Canada - SI_123_September2016_100_MG | ecosystem: Environmental > Aquatic > Marine > Inlet | place: Canada: British... | reverse complement strand
AAATCGCCGCCGACTATGGCCCGCAACAGATCATCTGCAATGCCGTCGCACCAGGTAAGATCATGACCGGCAAGCCGCCCCGGGCCAATGAAGCTGAATTGATCGCCTATTCAGAGCGGCGTACGCCTTTACCCCGTTTGGGGCGACCCGACGATGTCGCCTCGGCCGTGGCTTTTCTGGCCAGTGATGAGGCGCGCTATATTACCGGAGAGAATTTGATGGTGGACGGCGGGTGGATGGCAGCATGAGTGCGAATATGGCTGATGATTTGATTTATCATTGTTGCCCTGCAGATGCATGGGCCGAGGCGCAGGTATTGGGCGCATACACGGGCTCTGCCGATGATGCCCGGGACGGTTTCATCCATTTTTCCACTTTTGCCCAGGTTCGCACCTCCACCGCCAAACACCGATCCGGGCAGGCGGGCCTGGTTCTGCTGGTGGTTAACGCGGAAAAACTGGGCGACACCCTGAAGTGGGAGCCTTCAAGGGGCGATATGCTGTTCCCCCACCTCTATGGCGCACTCCCCATAGACGCCGTCACACAGGCTATAGACCTGCCCTTGGACCCAGACGGCATGCATGTTTTTCCAGACGGCTATCCCGCCCTGGAAGAAGGCTAGAAAACCCTGCCTAGTCCTTATAGTCGGGCTGTTCCCGATCCAGCATGCGCTTCAGGGCATCGAAATGATGCTCTGAATTCGACTTGCCATAGTATTTCGGCGAATTCTTGAACTGGGCGATGGTTTTGTCGATGATCTCTTGCGAGAGAACATGCAAAGGCCGCCCCGTCCACATGGCGTGTAGCTGTACCTGGGCCACACGTTCCAGATAATACATGCGGTCATAGGCGGCAGCGACCGTCTCGCCGATTGTCACGGCACCATGGTTGGCCATCATCAGGATGGATTTATCACCAATGGCACCCAGTAGACGTTCACCCTCTGCCGGGTCAAAGGCCGGGCCGGTATATTCATCGTCATAGGCGGTCTGCATGGAGACGCCCAATTCCGTCTGCCCGATCGGCAGGATGCGTTGGTCTTCCAGGCGGGTCAGGGCAGAGGCGTAGGGCATGTGCGTGTGCATGACACAGGCGGCAGCCTTCGACAGACGATGCATGGGTGCGTGGATGCAATAGCCGGAGCGTTCAACCTCGCCCTCGCCTTGCAGGACATCGCCGTCATAGCTGACTTCCATGATTGAGGATGCTGTCACTTCCGACCAGTGCAAACCGAACGGGATCTGATAATAGCGGTCATCCGTGTTGGGTACTGCCAGGGTAAAGTGATTGAAGATACCTTCATGCAGGCCATGAAATACGGCCAAACGATGGGAGGCGGCCAAATCGACACGGGCCTGCCATTGCACGGCATCCCCCCGGATATCGCCAGAGGTATCCTTCGACTTCAGAGTTGATACGTTCATGTCTGTTTTCCTTTCAGATCACCCCTCAGGCATCAGTTGTGCCTGGCACGTGAATTAGACGGTGACAAATTCTCTATGAATATTCCCTGGCGCGATTATGGCACCTGAAAAGAGGCCCCGTCTAGTGCCTCCAACTGTTGTGACAGTAGATTCAGACGAACTGTAATTCCATAATAAAGAAACCTCTAATTTTCACCGACAGGTGATGCCCATGTTACCGGTGCTTAACTTCAACTTAACCTCATTTCACCATTATTGCAGGGTCTTCGGGGGAGGTCGTGCGCGTGGTGCCGGTTTTACGTCTTCGGGACTGTAAAAATGGGGATAATTATGAAGAATAAGAAAGCAGGTCTTTTAGGCTCTGTGATGCTGCCATTGGCCATTGCATTGACACCATTTACGTTAGAGAGCTCTACTGCGGCGGCAATATCGGGAAAATCGGGCAAACATGAAACGGCCAATCGAACCGCTTTGCCGAAAGCGGTGATGCGGGTCGCGGCCAAATGCGGTGCCTGCAAACCATGTAATCCGTGCAATCCATGTCGGGCAAAATCATGTGGCGCATGCAATCCCTGTAATCCCTGTAATCCCTGTGCCGGCGGCAGCGCCTCGGATAAATGCGTCGTGCCGCGTCTGCAACAGGCTGCTGTGAACCCCTGCGCGGTGAAAAAAAGCTGCAATCCATGTGCGCCGAAAAATGCCTGCGGCGGCTGTAATCCATGTGCGGCCAAGAAAGCCTGCAATCCTTGTGCCGCCAAAAAGGGTTGTGGTGCTTGTAACCCGTGCGCGGCCAAGAAAATGGTCTGTGGCGCGTGTAATCCCTGTGCCGCGAAATGCGCGGCTAAAAAGGCTTGCAACCCCTGCGCGGCGAAGAAGAGTTGCGCCGCGGCTAATCCCTGCAACCCCTGCGCTGCGGCCAATCCTTGCAATCCATGTGGCGGCGGCAATCCCTGCGCAGTGGAACCGCCAATTCTAACGAACGCGGAATCTGCTGCCGTTTACGATTGTCTGAAAGATGACATCCATCAGGCTTATTCGAAATCCTGCCATCCCGTGGCCCAGGCATTTCGCAGCTGGACGCGGTTTTCCATCAGTCCCTACCCCGCCGAGGCCCATGGCCCGCGATATCTGTTGAACTATGCCAACGGCATCGCCGCGCCACATTATAAAAACTATGAAGATATGGAGAAAATGCCCGTTGGCTCCATCGTGGCCAAAGAAGGCTTTCTGCAAAAACATGATGGCAGCAATGGCGTCGGTCCTCTGTTCATCATGGAAAAGAAACAACAGGGCGGCCTGCCCAATGCGGGCGGGTGGATTTACACCATGATCATGCCGAACGGCCTGGTCCGCGCGGATAAGGCGCTGCAGACATTCTGCAACGATTGTCACATACACGCCGGCGATGATGACGATTTCATGATGTTCATGCCGGACGAATTTAGAGTGGGTGCAAAATGAAAAATATTGTCACACCAATCGCCGCCGGTCTGCTAACCGGCTTTTGCCTTGCCGCAACCATCGTTGCCGCGCAGGCGAAAGCTACGGATATTGTCATTTCGCAAAAGGGCAAGAAATTCGTTCCGGGCACAGTTCAGGCCAAGGTGGGCGATACCTTGACCTTTGTGAACGAGGAAAAGCGCAAACGCCATAACGTCTATACGCGATCCGCTGACTTCGAATACTTGAAGATCAAGAAACAAAAGCCCGGGGATCGGGATTCCGTGACCCTTAAGAATGCGGGCACGGCAATCATCAAATGCGCCCTTCATCCGAAGATGAAGTTAACCGTGGTCGTTACGGAGTAATTTAGTCTCTCACAAGTCTTTCACTAGGACCGAATAGTACATGCGTATTGGAAGCAAATTGGTTATCGGCGTTGCCAGCGTCGTTGTCTTATCCGCCCTGGCCAGCGGCTTTGCCATGGATGGCTTGATGCGGGTCAGCGCATTGACTGCGGAGATGTATGACAAACCGCTGTTGTCCATCAGCTTTGCCCGAAATGCCCTAACGAACTTCATTCGTGCGGATCGAGAGGTCAGCCAGATCCTTGTCACAACCGACGCCGCTACGCGCGAAGAACGCCAAGCCTTGGCATTGGAGTTGGAAGGGGAAACCCGCGAAGATCTGTCCGTTGTCCGTGAGCGGGTGACGGATAGCGAAACCAGGGAAGTTGTCGATGAGACCCTTGCACTTCTGGATCAATGGCACGCATTGACGGAACGCCTATTTTCTTCCGAATTAGACAATGCCCCAATACGGGAGGCTTTGGCCGCTGATAAGCAGGCTCTGTTGGCGGAGGTGGAGGAAAGCCTGTCCCTGTTGGTCGAATTCACCACGGAACAGGGCTTTAACTTCCGTGAAAGCGCAGATGCGGCGGCCAATCGAACATTTACAATTCAAATCGGTGGTGCGGCGCTGGTCTTCACCCTTGGGGTATTCATCGCCGTGATGATCGGCCGTTATCTTGGCCGGCCGTTGAACGTTATCTCGTCCCGTATGACGTCCCTGTCCAATGGCAATTATGATGAAGCTATTCCCTATCAGGATAACACCGACGAAATCGGCCATATGGCCCGCGCAATCGATGTGTTTCGGGAAAATGCCCTGGAAATCAAACGCCTGGAAGACGAACAGACAAGCGCCCAGGCGCTGGCCCGGGAACAAAAGCGTGAGGCGCGGGAGCGTATTGCAACAGAGTTTGAGGCAACCATTCGTCAGGTGGCATCCGCCATTTCAAACGCGGCGACGCAAATGCGGAATACAGCCGGTGATCTGAACGAGACTGCAAAGAAGACCTCGCAACAATCTATCTCGGTTGCATCCGCAGCAGAGCAGGCCACAACAAACGCCCAATCCGCCGCATCCGAGGCCGAAGGACTGACCACGTCTATCCGCGAAGTTGGTGATCGTGCCTCTGCCTCTGTCCACGAAACGGGTGGTGCCGTGACGGCGGCGCGGGATATCAGTGAGAAGGTTGCAGGCCTTGATGCGGCGGTGGGAAAAATCGGCGATGTGGTCGCATTGATTGACGAAATTGCCAGCCAAACAAATTTGCTGGCCCTGAATGCAACCATCGAAGCTGCCCGGGCCGGTGAGGCGGGCAAAGGCTTTGCCGTGGTGGCGGGTGAGGTCAAGAACCTGGCCAATCAGACGGCGTCTTCAACAGGCGAAATTGGCAGCCTGATCGCCGTCATCCAAAAGCAGACCGAAGATACGGTCGCGGCAATTCACGGTATCAACACCACAATCGAAAGCGTGGATGAGAATGCCTCTGCCATTGCCCTGTCGGGCGAACGCCAGGCTGAGGCGACGGGAGAGATCAGCCGCCATGTCCGTCACGCAGCAGATAGTACCCGGGAAGTTGGTGACGGCATGAACGAAGTTGCCCAGGCTGTTGGACGTACGGACGAAATGACCACGGACGTGTTGACCGCCGCCGATGGCCTGGTGCGTCATTCCGCCGATCTTGATAGTGAGATCGTGCAGTTTCTACAAAAAATACGCGCCGTGTAGTGCAGCCTATGGCGGTCTATTTGATCGCGAAGACGACGGATACCGAAACGCGAATTTCGTTTTCCCCCGGTGCAACCGGGGCTGCGGCGGCCATGGACATGGTCCGCATTTCACGCACCGGTGCTGCATGGGCACCACCTTCCCGAATGCGCATGACAGGTCCCAATTCCACGCCAGCTTCAGTCGCGTAAAGCTGGGCCCGGCGACGGGCGTCCTTGATCGCCAGTTTGCGGGCCTGGTCCCTAAGGGGATCCGGTTTGGCAATGGTAAATTGCAGGCCTGATAAATTGGTGATCCCGGCTGCGGTCATCCGATCCAACAGATCGCCGACCCGATCCAGGTCACCAAGGCGGATGCGTACATTGCCGCTGGCCCGAAAAGCGACAGGGATTGGCAGCGCGGGATTTTCATTTCGCTGGTTGCGGTTGGGATAGACCGGGTGCAGATTGATCTGACGGGTTTGTATATCCCGTTCGGCCAGGCCAAAGTTTTCCAACGCGGACAGCAAACCGGCCATGACCTTGTTATGTTCCGTCAGGGCAGCTTTTGCAGATTTCGCCTGAGCGGTGATGCCAGCCCGAATAATCGCCGTGTCAGGCCGCGCCTTGATCAAACCAAGGCCCTGCACAGCGATGGACCGCCACATACCATGTCCCGGGCGCTCCGCTGCCGAAATCGCAGATACCGATGCGGGTAAGATCAATGCCGAGAGAACAAGCCCGGCAAATAACTGACGTGGGCGCATACTCAGATGTCCCTGACGGGCGACATACGATGGTCTATGGTGCAGCGCAGCAATCGCCCCGGCTCCGATTTCACGGTATTTGCCGGCTCGCAGGAAACGTAAGCCGCATTCGGTTTTTCAAGAATATTATCAAGGGCATCGTTTGCGGCCAATTTCGGACCGCAGGCAATAGCCATGGCGATCAGGGCCCATAGTCCCAAAAGACCGACCATAACAACCGGGAACATAGCCCCTCGGTCATCAAATGCAGCTGTTCGTGCATTGCTGGTAAATACAGTCACTTTCGTACCCTCCCGATACCGTCGGCATGCTATTTTTATGAGCTATCTAAAGATGGCCCTATTTATCATATTGTTCGGCAAATATGGCAGCACAAGGGCTCAATTGTGGCTCAATTATGACGTTTTCGTGTCCGGATGGGCGCATGGGGGAGTGTTTTAATACTCCACAAAATCACTGATCATACCGTTCGTGGCCCTTTCCCAGGCGAAGGTGGACATATCACCATGGCCGGAGATGAATTCGGTATCGTCGCCCAGCGGCCACAACTTTCCGCGAATGGCGTTGACCAGGGCCATGTGATCCCCCTTGGGCCCGTCGCAACGACCCATGGAGCCCCGAAACAGCACATCACCCACCACCGCCAATTTGCTCGGCTTATGATAAAACACCACATGCCCCGGCGTGTGGCCGGGACAATGGATGACCGATAAACTGACATTGCCGAACGTCACTGTCTCTCCATCCGCCAACCAACGGTTGGGGGAAAAACTGCGGGCGGTAACCAGGCCTGTGCGTTGGGCCTGTTTGGCCATGGCATCGATCAAAAAGCCGTCATCCTTATGCGGCCCCTCGATCGGCACGCCCAAATGCTCCGCCAAATCTGCTGCGCCGCCTGAATGATCCGCATGGCCATGGGTGACCAGGATTTTTTCGACCCCGATGCCTTCTTCCACAATGGCAGCCTCTATTTTATCGAGTTCGGGACCGGGATCGACGACGGCCCCTATCATGGTCTCGGGGCACCACAATAAGCTACAATTTTGTCGAAAGCGTGTGACCGGTACGATACGATAACGCATGGAAGATCCTGTGTTTTGAGTTGCGCAATTGTAGCCGAGACGGACCGACAACGATATGACTGATGCTCGGGCCGGGGGGAGGGGTCACAAGCCCGGCCAGACCCGGCACTCTCGTTTGCCTGGCTCATTCACCTGGCTACGACCTCAAAGCATCTCTGGGGATCGTTAAGCGGCTTTGCGATAGACTATCAGGCCCTGGCCTGTTGGCAGTTCCAGTATGGTTTGGCCCCGTTGGCCCCACCATTCCAGGTGTGCCTGGCATAACTCGGCTTGTTCCTGACGGCCAAAATCATCCAGGACAACCATGGCACCATCACATAATTGCGGCAGCAGTCTTTCCGCCGCCGCTGTTTCCGCCGCTGCGGCGTTTAAATCGATATGTAGAAAGGCGATATTTTCGGGCAGTATATCATCAAACACTTCCGGCACGACGCCTTTGACCACCTGGATATTGGGGTAAATCTCGAAGCGATTTAGAACTTCGTCATATGTCCCATCCCATTGATAGACCGGGTCGACGCGCGCGCGCTCTGCCTCGGAGGACCATTGTGGTGACAGGCCTTCAAAAGTATCGAAGAGATAGAAATTCCTCGTTAAGGTCTCAAACTGCAAGTATTGCGCGATGACAGCCGCGTAAAAGCCTTTGTAGGTACCGCATTCGACAAAGTTGCCGTCCAATGATAGGGCGGTCCGCGCTGCCCAGCAGCAGGTGTGCAAACGCCACATCTTCGCGGTGTCGCGACCATCTTCCGCATTACCGAGAACGGCGCTTGTGAATGCGGTGTCCTGGACAAAATGCATATTGCGCATCAATGCAACCATGTTGTCCTGCATGAATGCGCTTAGGCTCTTTTGCGTGTAGATATCTTCGACCCTCTGAAGGCCGGATACTACGCCTGACAATTCTTCTTTGGGCGGTCCGTAGAAGCTCATGCTTGGTTCAGCCCTCGGTGGCTATATGGACGGTTACAGGAATATTCTATAAATATTAACTGTAAAAAAAGCCTAAACAATTGATGGGCTGCCGTTCAGGCTAGTCGCCGAGTGCCGTGGCACGGGCCGTCAACAGGGTGCCCCGCTCAACCTTTCCCAGGTTCTTTGCGCCGGGCGCGCGCCGGCAAAAGGCTTCAGGCATAATACCACCTTGCAATGATAGGAACCCATCACCGTTGAACTTGCCGGCCCCAACAAAAGCTACATTTTAGGCCCCGGCAAAATCAACGAGGACGAGGATCACATAAAAGGCACCGGTCAGTGCCATTGCCAGCTTGTGTACGATCATGCTGTATTATGGCAAAAATCCCATGCGGGAGGAATTAAATTAAGCCTCGTCGCGCTCAAACGATCAATCGCGAAATGACGGGTCCTTTTGGTCCATCAGGCGCATAAAGGCGGCGAAATCTTCACCGCCCGGCCCCTTGGTGCCATAGGTGGTAATATAATCGACCGTTGCCTTGGCGGTATATTCCGCTGCCTGTTGCGAGGCCTGGACGTAGGCACCAGCGGCACCATTGGTCATGACCTGGACTTCGCAGGCCTTGTTCAGGCGATACATCCACACGAACGCCTCCGCCACGGTTTGCCCGACCGTTAACAGGCCATGGGCCCGCATGATCATGGCCTTGTTGGCGGGGCCAAGGCTTTTGGCCAGACGGTCCTGTTCCGCCATATTGTGCTTGCCGCTGCCGCCTTCAAATTCGTGATAGGACAGGCTGTCATGAAAGCCCAAGGCAAACAGGCTGATGGGCAACAGGCCGTCCTGCATGGCGGCGACCGCCATACCGGGCAGGGTATGAGTATGCAGGACACAGTGGGCATCTTCCCGGCGCATGTGAATGGCGCTGTGAATGACAAAGCCTGCCTCGTTCAGGGGATTGTCCGTCTGTCCGCCGATGACATCGCCGTCCTGGTTGACTTTGACCAGGTCCGAAGCGCGGATTTCGTCGAACCGCAAGCCAAAGGGGTTCAGTAAAAAATGATGTTCCGGTCCCGGCAGCCGCATTGAGGTATGGGTGTTGATGGCATCTTCCCAGCCAAGATGGGCGTTGATGCGAAAGGCACAGGCAAGCTGTACCCGTTGCTCCCACTCGGATGGATCCATCCCCGCATCGATAGCGCGTTTACCGTTTTCACTGATCTCCATAAATTTAACCCTTCCAGACTAATATGGGCGTCTTAGTATGACCGGGGCATGCCCAAAACTTTTTCGCCGATGTAGTTCAGAATCAACTCCCGATTAATGGGTGCCGTGCGTAACAGACGAACCATGGAATAATAATCATACATACCGTATTCGTGGGTGAAGCCGTTGCCGCCGTGGGCTTGCAGGGCCGCATCCACGGCCATTATACCTGCCTCGGCGGCAGCATATTTCGCCATGTTCGAGGCGGGACCCGCTTCCTCCCCCAAATCAAACTGCGCGGCCGCTTTGCGCATCATCAGGGATGACAGCTCGATCTGAGTTTTTGCCGCGGCCAGGGGGTGCTGGACACCCTGATAGGCACCGATGGGGCCGTTAAAGACGGATCGTTCGGAAGTATAGGCGACGGCCTTTTCGATGGCGAAGCGGCCAACGCCGCAGGCCATGGCAGCGATTGTCACCCGTTCCGGGTTTAGCAGATCAAAAAGAATTTTGAAGCCTTCACCAACCTCTCCCAAAACATCTTCGGGGCCTAGGTCCACCTCATCGAAAAACAGGGTGAATTGTTCCTCCGGGTTCACCACGCTCATGGACAAGGCATGCATGTCGACGCCCTTGGCCTTCAAATCCACGATGAAGACCGTGAAGCCGTCGGTCTTGCGCTTAACCTGATCGTGCGGCGTGGTGCGCGCCACCACGACGGCATAGTCGGAGACATCAGCCCCGGTGATGAAGGTTTTCGAACCGCTTAATTTAAAGCGGTTGCCATCTGGTTTGGCGAGGCTTTGCATACGCATGGAATTGCTGCCGGCATTGGATTCCGTAATGGCAAAGCAGAAGATGGATTTACCCGTGGCCGCATCGGGTAGGTAACGGGATTTCTGCGCCTCCGTGCCGTGCATGTTGATATGGCCCAGGGCCATGGTGGGGCCGACCACATACATCAACAAGGGCAGGCCGTTGTTGCTCATCCCCTCGACCAGCAAGCCCATTTCCAACAGGCCCAAGCCACCGCCGCCATAAGCTTCATCGATCATCAGGCCGACAAAGCCGTCCTCGGCTGTTTGGTGCCACAATTCCTCGGGGAATTTGTTTTTGCGGGCATTCTCCAGCCAATAGCGATAGTCATACTTTTGCGCCACATTTGCGCCGTACTCGTAAATCATCTGTTGTTCGGGGCTGAGCGTGAAATCCATTTTGGTATGCCTCACTACGTGACTGTATAGGTAGCCATCATAGCGCAAATGGGCGCAATAATTCCATCGAACGTTTGTTAGATTAATCTCGCGCCATGGGGTAGGCTTCCCCGTACTGATTAGAATAGGAATAGCCTGCATGACCGAGACAGCCGCGCCATTGAATGCACCGCTGAATGCACCGCGACGGGGCCGCAAGTCGGCGTTGTCCCGGGGGCAGATATTGGATGCTGCCGCGCGCATGTTGCGCCGCCAGGGCTATGGCAACACCACCCTGCGCAAAATAGCCGAGGTGGCGGGCATTCAGGCCGGCAGCATCTATTATCACTTCGCCTCGAAAGACGAGATCCTGGATGCCGTCCTCGAACGCGGTGTCCGTGCGGTGTATGAAGGGGTGCGCGACGCCCTGGCTGCCTTGCCCGATAACGTGGGGCATCTGCAACGCATCGAAACCGCTGTTGCCGCGCACCTGCAGGCATTGTTGAGCCATGGGGATTACACCTCCGCCTCCATCCGCACCTATGGTGAAGTGCCGGAGGCCTTCCAGCAGAAAAGTCAGCCTTTGCGGGAGGCTTATGTGGTGTTGTGGCAGGATCTGTTGGCCGCGGCGCAGGCGGACGGTGCCATCCGCTCTGACCTGGACCCCCATATATTGCGGCCGCTATTATTGGGTTCGTTGAATTGGACCGTGGAATGGTACGACCCCGCCCAGCGCCCGGTGGCGGATATCGCCGCCCAGGCCGTGGATATGCTGTTTCACGGCGTCCTGCCGAAAGATTGAATAAGAGGGGAATTTACATGACGGAAACTGTTTCAGAAAGCCCCGTAACCCTGGCTGAATACGGTGCCATGGATATGGCTGGGAAGCGCCGGGTCTGGCTCGATATTTCCGATATTTCGGAAGCGGAGTTTGAGGCGACATTGCAGGAAGTGATTGCTTGATGGCGGAGGATGTGAGCGCGTTTCTGGAACCCGGGCCCATGGTCGAGAGCACGCACCCGGACGTGGTCGCCTTCGCCGCCGCTGCGGTAGGGGATGCAGTGGGCGATGTGTTGGACGATAGGGAAAAGGCCCTGCGTCTTTATTTCAAAGTCCGTGATGGCGTCCGCTATGACCCTTACGCCTCTTCCATGGAAGTGGACGGCATGAAGGCGTCGCAAACTCTCAACGCCATGAAGGGCTATTGTGTGCAAAAGGCGGTGCTGCTGGCCGCGGCCTGCCGGGCCCAAGGCATCCCCGCCCGCCTTGGCTTTGCCGATGTGCAAAATCATTTATCGACGGAAAAGATGCGCCGCAATATGGGTACGGACAAATTCTATTGGCACGGCTACACGTCCATCTATCTGAACGGCCAATGGCTGAAATCAACCCCCGCCTTCAACATCGAACTGTGTGAAAAATTCGGCCTGAAGCCCCTGGATTTCAACGGCGAGGAGGATTCCATCTATCACGAATTCGACAACGCCGGTAACCGCCACATGCAATACCTCAACTTCCGCGGCGAATTCGCCGAACCACCCCTGGCCGACATGCTGGAAACCTACATGGCCCACTACGCCCACTGGAAAACCGGCAAACGCACCGCCATCGGAGATTTCGATGCGGAGGTGGCTGAGGAGATGGGCGGGGCTTGATATGGGACCTGAGTTGCAGGTCGGGTCCGGAGTTAATTAAACCGTCACCGTAATTCACCGTAATTTCCGTCACCGTAATTTCACCGTAATTGTGACCTCGAACTCGCGCGAAATTGTTCAGACCGCGTTGATTCTCAGCCTTGCCAATGATCTTCAAGTACGTCAAGGTCGACGCAAATATATTTACGGGCCAGGGTCCGAAGAACTTGAGTAGAGGCAGATAGATCACGAACACTCTGAGCGTCGTCGGGATCAACTACTGGAGCCTTTGCGGCATGAGCGACGGCTAGTCTACAATTTTCGTATAGATATCTAGCCGGAGACAATCCATTTTCTCCTGCCGCACTTACGAATTTCTCCAAATAAAAGTCGTCAATTTCGCCTAGTTCCATGGCCTGTTGTAAGTGATGATCTAACCAAGTTTTGCGACCAGCGCCGCCTTGTCGGATTTCAAGTATCTTGAAATAACCGAGGGCCGCATAGGGAATAGACGAGATGTACTCTAACCAGACCGCTTCGCGGTATAGCGCTACGGCAAGTCTTTGGTCCGGATGAGCGAGTGGCGCACGATGATATGGCCAAGCATCGATAATACTTGTGAGATGCCCGCTTCTTCGCGTTCTTGCAAGAGGGTAAGCATCAGGCCCACCACAATCGCCATCTAATAGCGCTGCAGGAGCATCATCGCACCATGAACAGATGCTGAGTAGCCGGTTGAATATGGTCCGTGCGCCCACTGCACTGACCTTGTTGCGCGTGAGCTCAATATGAAGCGATGGTTCGTGGTCTCTCGTAGACGGAAACGCCAAAAGTTCCCAATTGCCAAATTCAACGATGGCTTGCTTTCGTGGCCAAGCGATCTCACCTGCTACGCCGCATCGACACCATTCAGCCATTTATCCCCCAGTGACCGAGTTCAACATAAAGGTGTGGCAAGTCTGGCTGAGGGTATCGCAATTGAACTACTCATGGTTCCTCTCTCGACAAAGGGGACGCTACCCTTTTTGACCTTGATCATCTGACCGTTCCCACTCCTAAGTCGCACTCTCCAATACCATGGCCGCTGCTTTTTCCCCGATCATGATGGATGGCGCGTTGGTGTTGCCGCTGGTCAGGGTTGGCATTATGGAGGCGTCTGCTACGCGGAGGCCCTGGATGCCGTGGACGCGGAGTTGGTCGTCGACCACGGCTTGTGGATCGGCACCCATCTTGCAGGTGCCGATGGGATGATAAGCTGTCTCGGCTGTTGCCTTGACCCAATCCAGCAACGCCTTTTCGTCCTGCATATCCAGGCCCGGGGCCATTTCCGTGGCGTTCAGGGCGGCCATGGCGGGGGAGGCCATGACTTCGCGCACGATGCGCATGGCGGCCAGGGTCAGCTCCCGATCATATTCGGCGGAGAGGAAGTTGAAGCGGATGATCGGGGCGGACGTCGCCTGGCCCGAGCCGATATGGATGGAGCCGGTGGATTCCGAACGCAACGGATGGGTAATCACGGTCATGCCCGATTGCTTATCCAGCTTGAAGCCTTCGGCCACCAAAAACGGTATCCACGATATGCCGATGTCCGGTGAGCTTAAACCGTCCCGGCTGCGGACATAGGCCCGGATGGGGGATGCGGGCAGGCCCAGCAAACCGGTGCCTGTCGTGGCGTACTTCAAGGCCTGCCAAACCAGGCCAAGTCCTTTTGCTTTGTCGTTATAGGTCAGGCCG
>Ga0233439_10004490_pt1 | contig 13458 bp, 8 predicted proteins | sample SI_123_September_6_FD_182713 | JGI IMG/M metagenome (GOLD analysis project Ga0233439, IMG submission 182713) | Seawater microbial communities from Saanich Inlet, British Columbia, Canada - SI_123_September2016_100_MG | ecosystem: Environmental > Aquatic > Marine > Inlet | place: Canada: British... | reverse complement strand
TACGGATATACCCGTCCAAAAAGGAATATACACCTAGAACGATTCGATGTTACACAAAATATTTCAGATATCAGGGAAAAATTCGGAATAAATCTTATAAATATATAAAGGAATTAGGGGTATGGCAAATTCAAAGTCAACAGAATATGTATTGTCTATTCTTAAAAAGACTTTTAAGAAGGAAAATTTCAAGGTTCTTAGCGGAACAACTAAATCACAAAAAATAAAAATTGAATCAGATGATAGGGATTCTGTATATACTCAAGTTCCAAAAATATTAAAAGAATATTCATTATCATATATCAAAACTGACGATGGTAGTGTTGGGTCTTATGATATCAAATTTGATAGTTTTACGGTAAGGTTATTATTTAAAAACAAATCTGGTGGAATGAGTGAAACAACTTTAAATTCTACAATCACAGAATTAGTTCCATGTATATTATTTATAGATAAGAAAACAAATCTTATAAAAAATAAAACAACTAAAAAAGATTTTCTTAAAGTTATAAAATATCTGAAAGACAACCCGAATTCAAAAGTTTATGTAGGTTCTGATGCAAAGCCTGGTATGGAATTTATTAAAGAAATGTCTGGTTCATCGAAATTTGTAGAGAAAATGATTAATGCTAGAGGGATATTAGATTATTTAGTTAAACTAAATGGGGAACAAGAGATCACAAACCTCTATTGGGCTTATCGCGGTAAACCAACTGGTGTTGTTAATAATCATAAAGGTGATGTTTTTGTAAAATTTAAAAATGGAAAAATGCTAGGTGTTTCACTAAAAGCTGGAACAGGAAAATCAGAAGAACCTAAATTAAATACTTATGTAAATGCAGTACTAGAAAATTTAAATGAAATTCAAGAGATAAAAAAATTAAAGAAAAAGGTTTGGAAAGAAATTCATTCTACATTTGGTTTAAGTGAAAACTGGACGATATCAAAAGATTTACCTGCTATAAAAAAATACAGAGAGGTAACACCACAGAATATTTTAGATGAACAATATAATAAAATGTTAGAAATATGTAGGGCTAGTATTGTTAAAGTATTCAACAAAGATAAAAATTCTACATTAAAATTTATTAAAGAACAAATAATTGCAGAACAAAAAGATGTTCCCTTAGTTGTTGTAAAGGGTCTTAATACTGGAAAGTATACAATATTAAATGAAGAGGATGAGCTAGAAACATTTTTACCAGAAGTAAAAACAGTTTCTTCTTATATAAATCCTTCATCAAAACAAAATTGGCATATAGATTTGATATCAAAAAAATCTAAATTAACATTAAATATGTCAATCAGGACTAATAAATCAAAGCCACATAATAAATTAGCTCAGGGATATAATCTAGCTATCAAGTTTAATAGTTTAACAAAATCATAATTAAAGGAGATACATAATGGCTTTACTAAAAGATAGCAAACCAAAAGATAAATTAAAGAAAGTAACATCTATTGGAGCTTCTAAAAGAAGTATGCCAAAGAACAAACATAAAAGAAGAAGTTGGAAACGATATAGAGGTCAAGGTAGATAAACAAGCTTTATCTGACCCAACCAACAATAGAATTATAACATAGAAAAAACACGAATACAAGGAACAAGTTAAGAAAATGCCAACTAAAATTTATACACAACCATTAAAGACTAATAGCCGAAGATGGACAGACTTGGATTTGGATTTCATAGCTCATCCTGTTACTAAAGATATTATATTCAAAACAGACGTTGAGGCAGTTAAACGATCCGTAAGGAATCTGATTCTCACCAATAGATATGAACGTCCATTCCAACCTGATATAGACGGGGGAGTGACACGGCATCTGTTTCAACTATCTACTCCACATACTAAGCATGACGTTAAGAGTGCAATCGAAACTTGTATAGCAAACTTTGAACCAAGAGCTTCTGTTATTTCTGTTGTTGTTGGTGGTGACTTAGATAAGAATGGTTTCGATGTAACAATAAATTTTAGAGTTGTAAATACTCCAGACCCAGTAACGATAGAATTATTCCTAGAGAGGTTGCGATAATGCCAACATCCAATAAACTAAAAATTACAGATTTAGAATTTGATACAGTCAAAAGTAATCTGAAAACTTTTCTCAAAGCACAAACACAATTTCAGGATTACGATTTTGACGGTAGTGGTATGTCGGTGTTGGTTGACCTGCTTGCGTATAACACTCACTATATGGGTTACTATGCAAATATGCTTGGTAACGAAATGTTCCTAGACTCTTCCTCATTAAGAGAGTCGGTTGTCTCCCATGCAAAACATCTCAATGTCATGCCGACATCAAGACGAGCTGCAAAGGCATCTTTGAATTTTGTTTTCACACCAACTGGCGCACCTCTCTCTTTGACAATTGCAAAGAATACGAAATTCACTACAAGCATTAGTGGTGTTAGTTATACATTCACGACAAACAAAACAACTTCAATTCCTAGAACAACTTTAGGAACTTATACTGCAACTGATGTAGAGATTGTCGAAGGAAAAATTCTAAACAAAGCTTACACAGTAAATGGTGCAGACTCTACACAAAGATTTGTTATTCCCAATGCAAATGTCGATACAACAACCATTACAGTCACCGTTCAAAATTCTTCAACTGATTCAACTGTTACAACTTACAAAGATGGAAATTCCTATGATGTAACAACTATCAAAGGAACTGACAAAGTTTATTTCTTGCAAGAGGTTGAAGGACAGAAATATGAAATCACTTTCGGTGATGGTGCTGTTGGTAAACAGTTAGCTGATGGTAATATTATTTTCATTGAGTATATTGTAACAACTGGAACGGATGCAAACTTAGCATCTACATTCAAAGCTGTTGGTAGTGTTGCTGGTTTAAATTCTGCAAATTATGTTTTGACAACCTATGCAGCTGCAACGGGTGCTAGTGATATTCAAACACTTGAATCAATCCAGTATCAAGCACCTAAGTTATATGCTGCACAGGGAAGAGCTTGTACTAAAGAAGATTACAAAGCAATTGTACTTGATGGAAGACCAGACATCGAATCCATTACAGTAGTACCTGGCGAGGATGCATCACCCGTACAATATGGAAAAGTTTTTATTGCAGTTAAACCTTTAGGCAATAATGTTTTCAGTACTGCATCAAAGGAAGCTATCAAAACTTCTATTTTGAAAAAGTCAAATGTTGTTACAGTACTTCCAGAAATTATTGATCCAGTTTTCTTTTACCTAAAGTTTAGTGTTGATGTTAACTATGATCCTGTTACAAACTTGACAGACGAAGCTACATTGAAAACAAATATAAATACTTCTATTCAGAGTTATCTACAAACGAACTTAGAAAAGTTTGACCAGAAGTTTAGGTATTCACAATTAGTTCAGGCAATAGATAACACTAATAACTCTATCAGAAATAACAGAACAACGGTTAAGTATGAGCAAAGGGTTTCGCCAGAAACTTTGAATACACCTGCAACCTATACTTTGAATTTCAATAATACATTGGAGAAAGGTTCGTTGATATCAACATCCTTTACAGGTACAGACGGAAACACTTATGTACTATGGGATGCTTCAGATGGTTATGTAAGAGCTACAAAGATGGTTAGTGGTGTTGTTGTTGAACCTAAAGAGTATTTGGTTCAGCCAGACGGTGGTACAATACAAGGAACGATTGATAACTCAACAGGTACAGTTAAGTTAAATAGTTTTAGACCGTTGGCAATCACAGATGGAACTACTGGTATATGCGTAACGGTTACACCTTCAGTAAACAATAGTGACATCACCCCATTGCGTGAACAAATCCTAACTTATGATGTTACAGATACAGAAACAATTTCTATTAACATGATAGCGGAAACAGTAATCTAATATGGCACTAGTAACTCCAAACCAACCGATTCATCCTAGCTTTGATGAACGTATAAGTGTAAAGGTCGAAGGGCAACTACCACAGTTTGTCAAAGAAGACCATGCTACATTTGTCGCGTTCCTTGAAGCATATTATGAATACATGGAACAACAGGGAAAACCTTATGAAATAATAGGCAACCTTGACAACTATGTAAACCTTGATAAGACTACAGATGAATTCCTAGATTATTTCAAACAACAATTTGGTAAAGATATTCCAGAAGCTGTTTTTGCAAATGCAAACAAACCATTTGTTCTAAAACATCTCAGAGATTTTTATCGTTCCAAAGGTAGTGAGAAAGCATTCCAATTTCTTTTCCGTTTACTTTATAAAGAAGAGATTTCTTTTTATTATCCCGGCGAAGATATGCTTCGCACTTCTGATGGTAAGTATAACAATAGTAAGATTATAAGAACGGTTGACACAAGTGGTACTGATATGATTTTCGGTATCACAGGTAAAAAGATTAACGGACTTACTTCTGGTGCAGAGGCTGTTGTTGAAATTGTACTGAATGAAAACATTGGTTCGTTTGTTGTATCAACTATTTTTCTTTCTGGTGTTGCTGGTGTATTTGAGAAAGGTGAGAGAGTAAGGGAAGAAGGTAAGTTGTGGTCGTTCACGGTTGGTGGAATGGTTACAGATTACAATATAACAAATCCCGGCAATGGATATTCTGTTGACGATGTTATTCCTGTTGTTGGTGGTGGTAGTTCTGCAGCGGGTGCTCTTGTTAAAGTTAAAGAGTTGACTTCTGGTTCAATATCTTCAGCAACTATTGTTAGTGGTGGAACTGGTTATACTATCGGTGACAAACTTAATTTTAATAATACTGGAACAATGAACATTGATGGAAGGACTGCTAGTATTTTAGTTAGGACTGTCAACAATTCTGGAACTATTACAAGTCTTGAAATTGAAAATCCAGGCCGAGGGTATTATGCATTTCCAATTATTTCTGGTGGTGGAACTGGAACGGGTGCTAATGTTACTTTGGGTGGATATGGTATTGGTGGTATTCAAACATTAAAAATTGCAGAGCAGGGTTTTGGTTTTGTATCTACACCAACATTTAATTTTGCAACGAAGGGTGATGGTTCAGCAACTGGTACAGTTGTAACAAGTGGTTATGAACCATTTTATCAAGCTGGGTTTTTTAGTAATGATGGGTTTTTATCGTCTACTAAATATCTTCAAGACAGTAACTACTATCAGTTATTTTCTTATGTAATATCTTCTGGTCAAAATATTTCTCGCTGGAGAGATACAGTAAAACGTCTGGCACATCCAGCTGGACTAGCATTGTTTGGAAACATCCAACTTATTTCTATGTTGGATTTGTCCATGAAGATCACAGGAATACCACAGAGAAAATACTATACTATTATTTTCCATGATGGTGATATTGTTCCTCCTGTTGTTCTTGACCTCAAGGTTGATACTTGTGAAGGATTAACTGCTCCAACAATTTGTCAAACTTATGAGATTGATTTAGGTATTCAGAAACTTCTGAATATCGGAGGAAAGACTGGCAACGATCAATCAGGATATGAAGATTATAATATGGTTACAGATGCAGTTGAAGCTTCACGTTCAGATGATTATGGTTTGATAACAGATGGAAGTATTTCAGAGTATATTGATTTTGAAAGAAAACAAAGTTCAGTTCGTTCAAGATTACCAGAACCAAATGAGAATAGACCAGCAAATCAAAACTTTACACATCCATTCAATGATGGTCATCATGTAACACAATTAAGACTCGGCCCAATCAGAAGGAATGTCGATAGACATAAGTGGAGAAAATATGATGCAGATACAACAACTCCTGCTTCGTATAGACCTCCAACTGGTTTGGGTGGAATGACTCAAACAATCGGTAATGTTGCTGGACAGATAGGACAGCCTGGTATGCAGATCGGAGATTTGAAGGATGAGCAGATTGTAGATTATGCTTTATTTGGTGGATTGAAAACCAGAAAGGTCAAAGGAACAACCACTACAAGATTTCAGTCTCCAACAGGAGCTCATTTTGACCTGACACAACAGATATCACCTCTACAGGATCAGTTTATGAGGTTTTTTCACGACAGAACAATCAATAATGCATAAAAAGATTTCAAAATAGTAAGAAAAGTATTATAAATATATCAATTAGTAGATAACAAATCTAAAAGGACTAGTAATTATGAGTGCAATAATCAACAATAGTTTTAGAAAATATAACGCAGATAACTTTATTTCGTCTATATCGAGCAATAAAGTTTATTTGATGATCGGAAAGAAGGAGCCGTGGGCGAATGCTGATCTAGGACAATACGTTGAAACTAGCCCTAGTGATATTGATGTTCCCGTTCCAATTGATACAACCGTATCACAATATATCCATTACAACGAAATGATCGCAGCTAAGTTGATTAACTCGACTAGTGTATCCCATGTTCTCAAGAGAGTGGATTGGACATCTGGCACAGTTTATCCAGAATACAACCAATACACCGATGACATTATTGACACAGATTTCTTTGTGTTCACCGATGCATTTCGTGTTTATAAATGTATCAGTAACTATGGTGGAGTACAATCAACTATCCAACCAACAGGAACATCTACAGGTATTATTGAAACATCTGATAACTACCGATGGAAGTTTATGTTTGAAGTTCAACAGTCTGATGTCTTGAAGTTCGTAACGACAGATTGGATTCCAGTTAACTCTCCAGCAAATGCATCAGCACAAGTTGAACAAAAGGCAGTTGAAGATGCAGCTGTTGTTGGTGCATTGGAACACATTGCAATAACATCTGGTGGGGCATTATATAAATCACATACTGCTCAAGGACAGGCAGGAACTTCTACAAGTATTACACTTGCAGCTACTGCTTCTGCAACGGATGATTATTACAATGCTATGACCGTTTATATTTCGGATGGTGTTGGTAGTGGACAGATTAGAACGATTAGTGATTACGATGGAACGACAAAGATAGCAACAGTTTCGTCTGCATGGACAACTAATCCAGATGGTACAAGTGTATATGAAGCAATGCCTGCAATTACATTGACCCCACAAGCAGGTGATACACCTATTGGTACTGGTGCAGTTGCAAGAGTTTCTGGTGTGACCAGCGGAGTAATTACAAAAGTTTCAATGGTAAGTGTAGGAACAAATTATAGATTCTTGACAGCAGTAGTTACAAGTGGAATGGCTTCGGGTGGAACAGCTGCAGTACTTGCTGCAAGAACAAGTCCTCCGGGCGGTCATGGAAAAAATGCTGTATCAGAATTAGGTGGTGCATTTGTAATGTTGAACATTCGTTTGATTGGAAATGAAGGTACTGACTTTCCTATTGACGATGACTTTAGAAAAGTTCATCTTGTAGCAAACCCAACAGCTGGTGGTTCTGCTGCAACAGGTTCAACTTATAACAATACTGAATTAGATCAAGATAGTGGAAACATTATCTATACAGAATTTCGTGGCCCGATTGTTCGAGCATCAGATTCTACAGAAGACATTAAACTTGTTTGTGAATTCTAATCTAAGTTAGATATAAATAATTAAAAAAATAAATCGAAGGTAATTATGTCAAATAACATTTCTATCAATACAAATCAAACACCTTACTTTGATGATTACGATGAAGATAAATCGTTTCATCAGGTTCTTTACAAACCGTCATTGCCGGTTCAGGCTAGAGAACTTTCTACTCAGCAAAGTATTCTAAGAAACCAAATCAAAAGATTTGGCGACCATGTATTTAAAAATGGAAGTAAGGTAACAGGTGGAGAGCTTGTTTTAAATCTTGATTATGAATATGTAAAACTGAAACCTCAATATAATAATGTTGATATAAATGTTACTGCTTTTGCTGGTAAGACTATCACAGGTAGTCAATCAGGAACGAAGGCAATGATTCTTGGTAACTCGGTTGTCGATGCTACAACTGGTGATCCTGATACACTTTATGTGAAATATATTACTGGTGGTGCTACAAGTAATTCGGTTCAAGGTATTAACATGACCAATACTGGTTCTGGATATACCGAACTTCCAACTGTAACCATTACAGGCGGTGGTGGTTCTGGTGCAACAGCAGTGGCCGTTCTTAGTAGTGGTTCAATCATTGCTATTAATATTTCTAATAAAGGTCTTGGTTATACTTCAGCACCTAGTGTTGCAATTTCTGGCGGTGGTGGAACTGGAGCTGTTGCAGTATCAACAATCATAACATCCCCAGCATTTCTAGGTGGTGAAAGAATTGTTGCAACTGACCTAAGTGTTTCTGCAAATGTTGTCGATACTACTCCAACCTATATTCAAACAATCAAAATAACAGCTGGTGGTTCTGGTTATACGGCAGCACCAACTGTTACAGTAGCTGCACCTACAAGTGGTGTGACAGCAACAGCAATTGCAACCATTACTGCTGGAGTTGTTTCATCCGTAACGGTGACTGTTGGTGGTTCGGGTTATACTTCAGCTCCGGTGATTACTATGTCGTTACCCCCTGCCGGTGGTGTTGTAGCAACTGCAAGTTCATACTTGGCAACTCCAACTGGTAAGGGAAGTTCTGCTTCTATTGCAGAAGGTGTATTTTATATCAATGGTAACTTTGTTAAAACACAAGCACAAACTGTTATTCTTGATAAGTATGCAAACATTCCTACATACCGAATTGGTTTATCAGCTGTTGAAACTATAGTTGACTCTGGTGCAGATACTACACTACTTGACAATGCACAGGGTTCTTCAAACTTTGCAGCTCCTGGCGCAGACCGTTTAAAACTTGCATTGACGCTTGGAACAAAAACTCTTGCCTCTGTTGATGATAGTGATTTCTATGAAGTCCTTAGAGTTGAAAACGGAATCAAAACAAAAGATATTAAAGTTCCAATTTATTCTGAATTAGAAAAAACTTTTGCAAGACGAACATTCGATGAGTCTGGAAGTTATACTGTACGCTCTCATAACATTCAACTCAAAGACCATCCATCCGATGCATCGAAGTTTCTTGTACGTCTTGACCCCGGCAAATCATTTGTAGAGGGTTATGAGTTTGAAACAATTGTAACAACTGATATAGTTGTTGATAAAGCTAGAACAACTGTAAACGTCAATAACTTTGATAGGTTGATGCAGTATGGAAATTTTGTTGTTACAAAAAACTACGAAGGAAAATTTGATATATCAAATCATCAGGAAGTTGATTTACATAATGTAACATATACAAGTGTTAATAAAGGAACACCATCCTCGTATGCAGCTAGTAAAATTGGAACTGCAAAAGTAAGAAACATTGATTATGTTTCTGGTACTGGTACAGCTCTGATTATTAATATGTATTTGTATGATATTAAAATCACTAGTGCCTCTTCAACATTTGCAGCGTGTGAGTGTATTCATGTTCCAGTAAGTGCATCAACAACACCTATTGTAACTTCAGCATTTTGTGAGATTGATAATACTGGTAAGGTTGGTGGTACTGCTGGTGGTGATGCTAAGTTGTTTGAGACATCTGATAACACATTGGTTTTCAAACTTCCACAGGATACCATTAATACTATCCGTGATGCTAGTTCAAATGTTGATACAAGTTATACAACTAAAAGAGTATTTGAAAATGTTGCATTTACTGCTGGAGTAGCAACTATTGCAACCGCTGGTGGTTCAGAAACATTTATGGGTTCAGGTGTTTTGAGTGCTACCAATAAAAGAGAGCATTATCTAACAACTGTTAAGACTGCTGGAAACTCTGGTTATTCAGTCAATGCAATTGTTCCTATGGATGGTAGTGGACAAACTGTAACAGTTAATGGCCCAAGTAATACTACGATTACATTTGATTGTAATATTGCTGGTAACTTTACAGCAGACATTATTGCAACAATCAATATTGATACAAAACAAGAAAAATCAAAAACACTTGTATCAAATCATGTAAAGAATTTTACATCTCCAAATACAACTGCTTTGTCTTATGACTTATTAGCAAAGTCTGATATTTGGAAAATCAAAGCAATCTATGATTCAGAAAATGCTGGAAGCAATGCTACCCTTCCTACATTGACCGTGACAAGTACGAATGAAACATTGACGCCAGGTGAGACAATCACAGGTATTCAATCTGGTGCAAAGGGAACGGTTGTTGTTGGAGCTAGTGGAACTACAAGTGTTACATACGTTCCTGTATCTGGAACTTTTATTGCTGAAGATGTTACTGGTGCAACATCTGGATTTACTAAAGCAGTTTCTTCTGTTGCATCTGGTGATACAGATATTACATCAAGATATATTTTAGATAACGGACAGAAAGATAGTTTTTACGATCACGGTAGAGTCCAATTGAAATCTGGTGCAACTGCAGCTTCTGGTAGAATTGCTGTTGTGTTTGATTACTTTACACATTCGGGTACTGGATATCTTTCAGTTGATTCATATACTTCAGCAGTTGGATTTGATAATGTTCCTAAGTTCACGAGCCCAGTAACAGGTGACGAAGTTGAACTAAGAGATTGTGTAGACTTTAGACCTAGACGAGCTGATGACGGAACTGCAATGCAGAATATTGAATTGCCTGTACCAAACACAAACTGGTCAGCTGACTACAGTTATTATCTTCCAAGAGTAGATACAATTTTTGTAAGTAGAGAAAGAAAGTTTGGAAGCAATACAGGTGTTCCATCATTGACCCATGTACCGCCTTCTAGGTTACAGGGTACAATGAACTTGTATACTCTTTATATTCCTGCTTATACATTCAAACCATCGGATGTTAGAACACAATATATTGAGAACAAACGATACACAATGCGAGACATCGGTGCATTGGAAAAACGTATTCATAATTTAGAATATTACACTTCATTATCTTTGCTTGAAAAGGATACTGAAGAGCTTGTTATTAAAGATGGTAATGGCTTGGATAGATTCAAAAATGGTTTCTTGATTGATGGTTTCAATGGGCATAGTGTAGGTAATGTTTTAAGTGATGATTATTTGTGTTCAATTGATTTTGACGAAAAGATTTTGCGTCCACGTTTCAACTCTAACATAACTGATTTAGTTTTGGATGAGAGTGCATCTTCTGGTGTAACAAAGAATGGTGATTTGGTTACATTACCTTATACATCAAAAGCATTTGTAACACAGAAGATTGCAAGTAAAGCAATCAATGTAAATCCATTTGCAGTATTGGCATGGATTGGTCGTGTTGACCTAGAGCCTTCAAGTGATAACTGGATTGATACAAACACCCGTCCAGAGGTAGTTGTAAATATTGGTGGACAGAATGATGCTTGGGAAAATCTAGTTGGTTTAGGTTTTGGTTCACAGTTTGGTGATTGGCAAACATTCGGTACAGGTAGAGAAAGGGTTGTTGCATCTTCAACTACAACTGAACGAGCTGGAAGAGGTTGGCCAATTAGAAGACGGACAACTCAAACGGTTGTACAGGATATTGCACAAACACGAACTGGTATCCGAACTGAAATTACTGGTGTTGATACTGTAAGGAATAGCATTGGTGATAGAATCACAGACGTATCTATTGTTCCTTTTATCAGACCAAGAGATATTACGATTAATGTTACAGGTATGAAACCGAATACAAGATTATATTCTTACTTTGATGGTGAACCTGTTTCTGCTTATGTTACTCCTAGTGGTGGTTCATTGGGTGGTGCAGTATTCACAGATGACGCTGGTTCAGTTGCTAACGTAACATTTTCAATTCCTAATACTGATACATTACGATTCCGAACTGGTGAACGTCAATTCTTATTTACTGATAATACAACTGGTGATTTAGTTTCTGCATCAACGTATGGTGAAGTAACTTACACAGCTCAAGGTTTATTACAGACTAAAGAAAATGTTGTAGTGTCTACAAGAGTACCAAGAGTTGAATCACTTGGACAAGGTAGTGCTACAGAGTTTCGTCAATCTACAAATACTTTTGACCGAGTTAATGTTGGTGGTTGGTTCGATCCATTGGCTGAAACATTTCTGGTTGATGAAGCATTATATCCAGATGGAATTTATTTGACAGACGTTGATTTGTTTTTCAAAGCAAAGGATGACGATGGACTTCCAGTTTCTTGTCAAATCAGAACAACCGTTAATGGTTATCCAGCACCAGTTGTTTTACCATTTTCCGATGTTAGTAAACTACCAGCTGACGTTAATGTGAGTGAGGATGCGAGTGTTGCAACTAAGTTTACATTCCCATCTATCGTTTACCTGCAGCCGGGTGAGTATGCAATTGTCGTATTGAGTAATAGTTTGAAATACGAAGCATGGATTTCTGAATTTGGTGAAAACATTATTGGTACTACTAGAAAGATTTCTGAACAGCCTTATGCAGGTGTATTTTTCAAATCACAAAATGCATCAACATGGAGTCCAGATCAGAATCAGGATTTATCATTTGTATTGAATCGGGCAGAGTTTACAACAGGTACAACTGCCGAGGCAGTATTCAAAGATGCTGGTTCTGCAGCTGAATACAAAGCAGATATTATTCAAATTGTTCCGCAAGAAGCCAAGATGAATCAGACTGCAGCAAACTGGTCAATCAAAATGACGGATCAAGGTACAGGTTTACTTGATACTGATTATACGAATATAGTTGTTAACACAAATTATTATTTAGATACACCTAAGAAGATTACAACTGCAGCTGGTAGTTATGTTGCCAAAGCAACATTGACATCTGGTTCAAGTCACATTAGTCCTATGATTGATATAGGAAGAAACAGTATTATAACAATTGAAAATATTGTTAATAATCTTTCTACGAATGAAAATAATTCTTCTGGTGGTGATGCAACTGCAAGGTATATTACAAGACGGGTAAACTTGAAGGATGGGTTTGATGCTACAAGTTTGAAAATGTTTGTTACTGCAAATCGACAAGCTGGAACATCTATCAAAGTTTACTATAAAGTTTTATCACAGTTTGATGCTGATACATTTGAGGATAGACCGTGGCAGGATATGAAAGAAATAACAAATTCAAATGCGGTTTCTGTTTCTGATAACAGGGATGAATATTTGGAATTAGAATTTGTTCCTGATAATAATGCTGAGTCAACTGACTATATAACCAGTAGTGTTACTTATGATAGTTTCAAAACATTTGCAATTAAAATTGTTATGAACTCTGCAACTACTACAAGAGTTCCATTACTAAAAGATATGAGGGCTATTGCATTAGCATAATTATGAAAACAGTAGATATAGATAATAAAAAACTTATTCGTGATTTAAATTCTAAAGCAGTACTTAGTACAAATATGAACGCATTAGAAAATTATAAAATGGCAAGAGAACAAAAACAAAAAGAAACACAAGAGTTAAAAGAAATGAAAAATGATATTGCAGAACTTAAAGAAATGATCCAAACACTTATAGGAAAACAAAATGGCTAAAGTCGTTCAAAGAAGAAGAGGCACAACCGCAGAGCATTCTAGTTTTGTTGGGCTAGTTGGTGAGATAACTGTTAACACAAGTTTGAAAACAGCTGTTGTCCATGACGGTACAACTGC
>Ga0233439_10004489_pt1 | contig 13460 bp, 11 predicted proteins | sample SI_123_September_6_FD_182713 | JGI IMG/M metagenome (GOLD analysis project Ga0233439, IMG submission 182713) | Seawater microbial communities from Saanich Inlet, British Columbia, Canada - SI_123_September2016_100_MG | ecosystem: Environmental > Aquatic > Marine > Inlet | place: Canada: British... | reverse complement strand
GCAGTTTCATAATTAATTGGTGCAGGTGTATTCATAGCAGCACCCATATTTTTAATTTTTAATTTTCCTTCTTCAGTCATTTTATCCATTGACCATGCAGGTTCCCACACAATATCGATTTTTACATTATTTACACCTGGAACTTTTTTGGCATATCTTGTTGCATCTTCAACCAAAGTTTCATGTAAGGGACAACCTTGTGTAGTCATTGTCATTTTGATATTAACATCATTATTTTCTGCAACATCAATACCATAGATTAAGCCCATTTCAACAATATTGAGAGGTACTTCAGGATCCATACATTGTTTTAGTGATTCTTCAATTGCTTGGGCAGAAACAGTACTCATAATGCTATGAACTATTTGAAAAACAATAAAAACTTTCTATTAATTAGCTTCAATTAACACAGGATGGCGCCATTGCATTTGTACTGGTATTCGCTTTAAAGCCTGACTTTGTGTAATTAATGAATCTGCTCTATCTAATTCATCTTGAAAAATTTTTGATTGATCATATTCAAATTTAAATTCCAATTTTATAGGATTTGTCATCTTAAAGTTTTCTAATAGTTTATCTGAAGAGTCCACTACCCAATTCTTAATATCATAATTAAAAACAAATTGTGGATTGGTTAAATCACGATTTTTGGATATGAGATTATGACCTAAACCAAAACAATAATTTTTAATTTCATAAAATTGTTTTTTTAATTCTTCATCTATTTTATTCTCCTCAAGTAAAGAATATGTAATTTTAAACAAATATTCAGTTAATTTGTCCATATGTGATTTTCTCAAAAGGAAATTATGATACTGAATAACATTCATAGCATCTTCACCATTCAGTAATTTTTGGAATTCACTTTCTTTTTTGTAGTTAGATATTATTTTTTCTTTAGAATCCCATAATTCACTAATCGTTTTATTCTTAAAACCGTCAAAAATATTTCGAATTTCTAATGGTAGAGTATCAACTTGCTTCATCATTCTAAAAAATAAATCAAATACATCTATATTATTTTGGCGTAAAAATTTCAAGATTGGATCATAGATAATTCCTACAGTTGAAGTCCATAAAACAAAAGCAAACATACGTAATTCTAAATATTCATCAAACGTCAATGCATCTGAACCTACAATAACTTCTTCAATTTCTATTATTTTATTTCCATTACTTATTTTAGAAAAATTTCCCGGAAGAACTCTAAACTTGGTTTTAAAATTCCATTTCTTTCTTTGTTGAGGTGTAGCCATTTCCGAACCATCTAATAGCATACAGGTGTAAACCTGAATGGAATCAAGTTTGGCATGAATTAATTTTTTAATTGTGTTTAAATGGGTTTCATATGTATCTCCAGGAAGACATAATATGACTTCTGATTCTGTTAATAATCCTGCTTCTTTTATCGAAGGCATTAAAGCTAACATAGCATCTACGCTGATATTTTCACGACGAACATTTTGTAAAACTTGTTCATCCATCGATTGAACAGACATAGTAAGACTCATTGTTCCATCAAGTCTTTTTATCGCTTGAATAATTCGCTCTTTCTTATTTTTACCAGTTGTTGTCAATACTCTTGTTGGATAATTATATTCTTTTTTGGTTTCATTAATAATGTCACATATTTCAAGATCTCTTGGAAACATTCCAAAATTTAAATCACTAAAATGTAAACTATGTATTTTTTGGGAAACATGTTGACTAATATAATTTAATTCTTCTTTTACACGTTCTAAACTAAATTGATTAACTTTTTGTACATTATCTAAACCATCAACACAAAAAGTACAGGTAAATGGACATCCTCTATTGGTTTGCATCATAGGTGTTAATTTTCCATCAAAAAATTTATCTAGAATTCCAGATGTGTATGGAGAAGGAATACTATCAAGTTTGGATGTTCGTATTACCGGATTATTATATTGTAGATCTCCGTTAGAATTTCTAGTAATACAACCATCTATTGGTTTTTCAGATATTTTTTTTGGTAATTCATATTCATATTTTGTAGATAATGCAAGTTGAACTATATTAGAAAAACCTGTTTCACCTTCTATTGGCACATAAACATCAACTTGTGAATTTTTCTTCATGAATTTTTTTTGATCTTCCATATCTATTGGAAAATTAGGTCCACCCCAAACTGTTAATGCATTAGGATTTTTTAGTTTCAACATTTGAAAAAATTCTAAACCAATATTATGACACCAAGCATAATTACTTAAACCAAGAATCGTGGGAGGAGATTCATTTATTGCCTTATCAAGATCTTCGACATATTTGAAAAGTGTAATATCTACATCTTGACCAAATTTAGAAATACAGCTAGATGCAATATATCCAATATTTAATGGAAATACGCCTGTATATGTTCCAACTGAATTATGAATTAAATCTCCTAAAAAAATTTTTATGGGTTTTTTCAAAATTTTTACCATATAATCAAAGACGTGTCTAATTACTAAATAATCTTTAGTAAACACTCCTAGTTGGAAAAGTAGTTATTAATTTCAATTTATCATTGAGTTTTAATTAAATAATCTAAAATATAGATCGTTACAGAAATTGTTGTTTAGAATAATTTTATACCATTTCAGATTACTAACATCAAACCAATATATTTTATGTTGGAATTTTTAAGATATAATGACTAACTCGGTCTGAATATATTTTATGTTTATATTTATAGTTAGAAATATTTACCTATGAATTATCTGATTCAAATAATTTTAAAAGTGATTCATCATATGGTGCAGTAGCCACACCTTTTTCAGTTATAATTCCTGAAATCAATTCAGGAGGAGTCATATCAAATGCAGGATTAATCACATCGATATCATCAGGTGCAGTCTTTTTATCTCCCATTCCAGTAACTTCAGATCCTTTTCGCATTTCAATAATTACATTTTCAGCTTTAGTTTCAAGATCAATTGTAGATAATGGTGCTGCAACATAAAATGGAATTCCATGTTGTTTTGCCAAGGTTGCTACCTGATAGGTTCCAATCTTATTAAACACATGTCCTGTTTTTACAATTCTATCAGCACCCACTACAACTTTATTCACTAATCCATTAGCCATACTATATCCTACGGCCGTGTCAGGAATTAAACTGACATCAAATCCATCATGTTTTAATTCAAAGGCAGTTAATCTTGAACCTTGTTGAATCGGTCTTGTTTCAGTTGCTATGACTTTAACATTTTTACCACTCTCTCTGGTTGCCCTAATAACACCTAATGCAGTTCCATATGCTACAGTAGCTAAAGCACCTGCATTACAATGAGTCATTATAGTATCATTGTTGTCAAAAAGAACTGAACCATTTTTCCCCATAGTTTTGTTTATTTCAATATCTTCATCTGCCATTTGTTTTGATTTGGAAATTATTAATTCTCTAATTTGTTCTACAGAATCACCAGTTTTTGCAACATTCATGATTTTTTCTAATCCCCAACCCAGGTTAACTGCAGTTGGTCGAGTTGCAAAAAGGATATTTTTTGCATTTTCCAAATAAGATAATAATTCATCTTTTACAATAGCATCACTTTGTAATGCTGCTAATGCTAAACCAAATGCTCCTGAAACTCCAATTGCAGGTGCCCCTCTAACTACTAACGTACTAATTGCATCAGCAACTTGATTAAAATCATCATATTCTACAAAGACAAGTTCATTCGGTAATTTTGTTTGATCAATCATAATTACTTTATCATTTTCCCATCTAACAGTTTTTAGTGAATTCATTCCTTCAGTCAAGTATCTTCACAAATCGTATGCAAGGTTAGTGATTTATTAAGTATTATATTGTTGATTGGTAGTTTGTGAGAAATGATAGATCTTAAAACTTTGAAAAGAATTGATACAAAATCAATGTTTGAAGTATATGATAATTGGGCAAAAATTTCTAAAAACTCATATAATTCAAACATCAAAATTGCTGAATTCAAAGATATCGATCATGTTGTATTTGCAGGAATGGGTGGATCAGGGACATTAGGAGATGTTTTTTCTTCAATACTTTCAAAAACAAACATACATGTTTCTATTGTTAAGGGATATAGATTACCTAAAACCGTAGACAAAAATTCATTGGTGATATTTACAAGCGTATCAGGAAACACTACAGAAACATTATCTGCATTAAAAGATGTAAAAAAGGAGAAATGTAATACAATTTCATTTTCTTCAGGAGGTTTATTAGAAAATTTCTGTAAAAAAAATAATTTTGAATATAGAAAAATTGAAAAAAATCATTCTCCAAGAGGATCATTTGTCACATATCTTTATTCGATGTTAAAAGTTCTTGAAGATATTATACCTATTAAAAAAAATGAAATCATAGATTCAATTAAAGAATTAGAAATATTAAGTAAAAAGATTTCTTCAAAGAATTTAACCAGTAAAAATCCTGCAATTAAATTAGCTCAAAATATTTCGGGAGTTCCTTTAATTTATTATCCATCAGGATTACAAGCTGCTGCCATAAGATTTAAAAATTCATTACAAGAAAATGCAAAAATGCATGCCATAGTAGAAGATGTAGTAGAAGCTTCTCATAACGGCATAGTTGCATGGGAAAAAAAATCAAATGTATTTCCAATATTATTACAAGGAAAGGATGATTATGTTAAAACCAAAGAAAGATGGGAAGTTCTTAAAACATATTTTAATAATAATGAGATGAAATACAATGAGATTTTATCAATTAAAGGTAATATTCTTTCTAAATTAACTCATTTAACATATTTACTAGATTATGTTTCAATTTACAAGGCAGTGTTAGAAAATACAGATCCAACGCCGGTAAAATCAATCGATTTCATTAAATCTAAACTATCATAACAAAATTAATTCTACAACTTTAAAAGGCCATTATGAAAATCTGAAATATGAAAATAGTAATTGGAATTCCAGCTTATAATGAAGAAGAAAATATTGCTGGAATTTTAGTAAAATTAAAAAAAATATCACAAGACATCATTGTGTGTGATGATGGTTCAAATGATCTAACAGCAGAAATTGCGGAGCAATTAGGTGCAATTGTAATTAAACATAAAAGAAATTTGGGATATGGTGCTGGAATTTGTTCAATATTTCTTAAAGCAAAAGAAATCTTAGCAGATGTGTTAATAACATTTGATGCAGATGGTCAACATAGAATTGAAGATATTAATTCTGTCTTAGAACCTGTAATTAAAAATGAAGCAGATATTGTCATAGGTTCTAGATTTTTGTCAAATGAAACTAAAATTCCAAAATATAGAAAGTTAGGGATTAAAACAATTACATCAATTACAAATTCATCAATAGGAAAAAAATTATCTGATTCACAAAGTGGTTTTAGAGCATACAATAAAAAAACTTTAGAAAAAATAAATCCATCGGAATCTGGAATGGGAGTTTCAACAGAGATTTTAATAAAAGCCTCAAAAGAAAAATTAAGAATTATAGAAAGACCAATTGTAGTGTCATATGAGGGAGACACATCTACACATAATCCTGTTTCTCATGGTGTATCAGTAATTCTAAGTACAATGAAGTTTACATCAATAGAAAGACCACTCACATTTTATGGAATTCCTGGAATGATTTTATTTTTAATAGGATTATTTTTCATAGTTTGGACATTACAGATTTTTTCTGAAACAAGACAAGTAATTACTAACATTAGTTTAATAGGAATAGGGGGTATAATGATAGGCACATTATTCTTAATGACAGCCATAATACTATATTCAACAGTAAGTGTAGTTAGAGAAAAACGAAATTGAAATATTTGTTAAAAATGATTTTTAAATTGATTTTTCATTAACACAAAATAAATTAACATCTTCTAAATTATCATTAGGGTATGTTTTCATTAGTTTAGAGACAGTTATTGGTGTTAATTTATCATAGGTTTCATCCACTACATAAAAAATAAATCCCAATTTTTCAAGAAAATTTAGATGAGAATCAGGGATTCTGTCATATTTTTTAATTGCTTCTGGCCACCATTCTTGAATGATTTTCAATTTTTTATTATTTTGTAAAGTTTCTTTCATTCCATCTATTGCTAAAACTTCTGCACCTTGAATATCCATTTTTACAAAATCAACTTTATTAGATTTATTTTTAAGGAATTCATCAATAGATATAGAATTTATTTCAATTTTTGATGCTGCTTCATCAGAATTATACATTCTATTTCCAACACTGTCTAATTTAGAAGTATAGAAATCTAAAGTTTCGTTTTTATCGGAAACTATATTTTGGAAAATCTCAACATTTGTTAAATTATTTGTTTCTACAGTTTTTTTTAACAGTTGGAAATTTTTGGGAAGAGGTTCAAATGCATAGACTTTTCCTGTAGAACCTACTAATTCAGAAAAAATAATGGTGTAATATCCAATATGTGCACCAATATCTAAAACAACATCTCCTTTTTTAATTTCTTTTTTTGAAAGTGATACCTGCATTGTTTCATGTGAAGATAATGAAAGAAATAAAGAATCACTTTCATCTAAAAATAGTTTTTTCCCATTAATTAGAACATACTCTAATTTTAATTTAGAATTTAATTTATTAATTATTTTTCGTGCAAGAGGATTTCTGGAGATATTTGTACCAGTAAACTGTTTAGTGAAAAATTTGTATAACGATAATAAAATAGCCATATGAACAGTAGATTTCATCCTATATATTCTGTAATTCGTTTTTCTTCATCACTAAAAATTACTCCAACAGTTCGAAGTAATGTTATATTATTTTCTTCACAATGAATTTTTAATTGATTCACATAATCTGAAAAAGTGGATGGATCTTTATTTTGTTTTAATATGTTTGAATAAAGATCATCATGATCTAACATGATTACTTTATCTAAAGAAGGAATATTGGTCATTATTTCTTCAATGTTAATAACACCTTGAGGACTTTCAATTTTAGGAATTATTGTAATATGTGTAGGAATAACTTTTACATATACATCTAAATCAGATTTTTTCCCAATATTTGATACGGCAAAATATTTTATATTTTTATGATTGGAAATTATAGGTATTAATTCATCTAAAGTGTATTTGTTATTTGGAGGTTTAATCCTACCCACAGGTAAATCAAGAAATATGGAATACTCATTATTTTTTTCAAGTAATTCTTTTAATTCAGATAAACTGTTAACCCATGCCAAATTAATTCGCAATATTACATCATCAGGTAACGGAATACCATAGTTTCTAGTATTTTGAGAAACAATTATCATGAAATAATTCAATATAGAGTATTAATAGATTTTTTGATAATCATTAAAAAAATATATTACAAAACAACATTTTACTTTAATATAATCAACATGAGAAAACCTGATTTTTTTATAGTGGGCCAAACTCGTTCAGCAACTACCACATTAGTAGATCAGCTAAAACAACATCCAGATATATTTATTGTACATTCAGGATTAGGTGACATACCTCAGTTTTTTGGATTTGATCCTACAATAAAAACAGAAGAAGATTATTTGAAAATTTTTGAAGGTGTGAAAAAGGAAAAAATGATGGGTGAAAAAGGAACAGATAATTTAATGGCTCCAAAAGCTGCAGAATCAATCCACAAATATTATCCAAATGGGAAAATTATCATGAATTTACGAAATCCAATAGACATGATGTTGTCATTACATAATTTGATGGTTAACGCTTCAACTGTGGAACCAATAACGGATTTTGAAGAGGCATTAAATGCTGAAAAAGGAAGATTACAAGAAGAATCAAAAAATCCAGGAACATATGATCCAAATTTATTTTATAGAAAAAATGGCAGATATGTTGATCAAGTAAAAAGATATGTTGATTTATTTGGATTAGAAAATATCCATGTAAGAATATTCGATGACTTCATTAAAGATCCAATTGGTTCATTTCAAAAAACTTGTAGATTTTTAACAGTTGATGATACTTTTGTTCCAATTACAGAGCATCATAATAAAAGAAGAGTTAATCGAAGTAGAAGATTGCAATATTTGGTTCTAAATATGAGAGGAACCAAGATTCACAAAATCGTAAGAAATGTGCCTGGAATTCAAAAAGGATATAATTTCATCAATAGACCATTTGCACCTAAAGATAAAACCAGTATTGAATTAAAAAATAATTTAAAACAAGAGTTAATTCCAGAAATAGAATCTTTAAGTAAATTAATTAAAAAAGATCTTTCATTTTGGTATAAATAAAATTAAATTATATAGTTAACATTTTTAATGGTTTATTCTTAATTTTGATATGAAAAATAATATATTTTTAATTGTATTGGATTCAGCTAGAGTAGATAAATTTACTGGAAAAAATAAAACATCAATTACTCCAAATATAGATAAATTAATTAAAAAAGGGGTTTATTTTGAGCAAACAATTAGTTCAGCAGATTCAACATTATTAGCAATTACAAGTTTATTTACAGGAAGATTATCATTTAAAACTGGAATTCGTTCTGAAAGATTCAATAAATTAAAAAAAGATATTCCAACATATTTTAAAATTTTGTATGATAATGATTATCATCATTATGGATACATTCCAACAGTTACCAAAACAATTGGACTGATGCCTAATTTTATAAATGACGATTGTCATTACGATTATCATTTTGATTTAAATGATGGGTTAGGAGAAAAAATAATTGAAAAATTAAAATCACAGTTAAAAGAACCGTGGTGTTTTTATGTTCATGCAAATGATCTTCATTTTCCTATTAAAGTACCTGAAAAATATTCCGATGAAAAATTTGGAGATAGTAATTTTGAAAAACAATTATCAGCAATAGACCCATGGATTGGGAAAATTCATGAAAATATTGATCTACAAAATACACTTTTTATAATCACATCAGATCATGGTGTATTTATTCCATCAGTCTCCAATGAGAAAGAAATAATCAATTTTGAAATTGAGGGTAAAAAACAACAATTAATTTCTAAAATAAGTAAGAGGATTCCAAGTTTTTTACAACCTCTCAAAACAAAAATATTTTTGAAAAAAGAAGAAAGAGATAAAGATTTAATCAACAAAAAAATTCTAAAAACAAATTTAAAACCATATCAAAAAAGAGAATTGCTTTGGCAAAGATCTGATTTAGATAAAGTCTTATTTGATTCAAATGTTAAAGTACCATTACTAATAGTTGGTTATGAAAACAAAGAAAATGTAACTATTTCTCAACAAGTAAGACAAATAGATATTTTTCCTACAATTTTAGATATGATTGGAATTAAAGAAAATTGTGTCGTGGATGGCCAAAGCCTAGTTCCCTTAATCAAGGGTAAAGAACTAGAAGAATTACCAGCATATATGGAAAGTACACCTTTAATTGAAATGAAAGCAAACGAAGTTATTGGGATCAGAACATCTCAATTCAAATATTTTAGGGATAGAGAAGATAAAACAAAAAGAATCCATCTTTATGATCTAAAAAATGATTTAAATGAAGAATATAACATATCAGATAAAAAGGATATTGTAAAAAAAATGGAAGGAATTATTGAAGATCTTCATAAAGAAAAGATAGAAAATAAAGATCCTGAATTTAGTGAAGAAGAAACAAAAGCAATAGAAAAAGAACTTAAAAAATTAGGATATGATTAAAATTTTTAAGGTTTAGATACTTACTAATAACTCCAAAAATATATTTTATGGATAATGAAACCAAATATTATTTTTATACTTCTAGACGGTGCACGTTGGGATCGATTAGTTGCATCAAAAAAATTTTCTGAATTAATTAAGGAAGGAACATTATTAGATAATGTAACTACGGCTATACCATATACAATTGGATCAGTTAATGTAACATTTTCAGGTCTATACGGTAAAGAGAATGGAATTGATGCATATTACAAAATGTTTAGATTAAAAAAATCAATAAAAAATCTCCCAGAAATTTTGAAAGAAAATAATTATTTTACGGCATGTGATTTATTGACAGATAAAATTATTGCTAATCGTGGATTTGATATACATCAAGCACATAATGAATATGAGGATAATTTACTCATCAAACATCCAGAATTTATTAATAGATGTATAGAGAAAGCTGAAAATAAATCAATTTTTTTATTTCTTCATTTTACAAGAATTCATACCATTACGGTATCAGAAATTTTAAAAAAATATGAGTGGGATGATAAAAAATTTTATGAAAATAAAAATAAAAATTTAGAAAATTATGATAATGTATTTCAAGAAGTGGGACAATATGCTAAAAAAATCAAAGAGCACATAGATAATACTAAACTAAAAAATAATACAATAATAATTTTCTTTTCAGATCACGGTACTGGAATAGGAGAAAGATTTGGAGAGCGAAATTATGGTTCGTTCACATTTGAAGAGACCATAAGATCATTTTATTTAATTATAGGAGATAACATTAGAAAAAATATTAAAACATCTAGTTTACGAGAAACAATTGATATTTTACCAACTGTCCTAGATATGTGTGAAATAACCAAGAATACAGATTTTCCTGGAGAAAGTATAATGCCATTTTTAACAGGGAAAAATGAAAAGATAGATAATAAAAAATATGCTTTCTCTGAAACAGGGGCATTACACGGTCCTTATCCATCGCCTAAAGAACCAAATGTATTTTGTATAAAAAATACAAAATACAAATTAATGTACTTAAAAACACCAGAAATATGGAAATTATTTGATCTAGAAAATGATCCAAATGAAAATTACGATATTATTGAAGAAAAAATAGACATTAAAGATCAATTAAAACAAAAACTTCTTGATTGGATAAATAGAGAACCCAATACAACTTAACAGCATCTTTAAAACAGATTTTAAGTATTATATAAAATACAGAGTATATTTAATTGAAAATATAAAATTATTATTTATTTTTTACAAATAAAAAGAGGAGATCTTTTTAAAATATCAAAATGTCCATTTTCTTCAATATCATGTTTGACAATTTCAGAATATTTTTCATAAAAGTCATTCCTTAAATTCATCTTACGTGGTTCTGTTGTGGACTTAATATAATCAACCATAAATTCAAGATCATTAACTTCTAACATATCTTCATAGATTGTTTTCTCGATATTTGAAAAATGTTTTTTAAGTAATGTATCCGCATCTTCTTCAGTAAAACCATCTATGTTTCTAACCATTGAGAAATTTTCATCAATTGAATGAGCAATTGTATAAACATTCAACATGTGTTTTTCACTATTTGTAGTAATTGAAATAAACCCATCAGATTTTACAACTCTTTTTAATTCAGAAATTGCTTTATTTTTATCTGAAGCATGATAAATTACATGGTGAGCCATTACTATATCAAAAGAGTCATCAGGATATGGCAGATTATCAATATCTACAACTTCAAATTTAATATGATCAAAATCAATTTTTGATTTAGCCTTTTCAATCATTCCTTCAGAGAAATCAGTCATTAAAATTTCAGAGCCAGGAGGTAACTTTGAAAAATTCTCAAGCCAAAATTCACCTGTTCCACAACCCACTTCAAGAATTTTGACGGGATTTTTTATTTCATAATTTTTCCATATCCATCCATAGAAAGATTCTGGATTTGTGCGAAACTTTTGATGAATTATGATTCTAGCAGATAAATTTGTACTAGATTTGTACTGTTCTTCTTTAAGATATTTTTTATCAACATCTAAAACCATGTTAAATTCACTACTTGTCTCCAATTTTGAATGTTTCGATACTATCACATCCAATATGCTCTACTTTAGCATTATCATCAGTAAATGAAATTTTGTAAATATCTGGCATTGTCATACTTTTCCATTCATGAAAACCAAATAAAGGATCAAAATGGTGTAAAATTAAAGCAATCAATGTTCCATGTGATTGAACTGCAGCACAGTTTTCTTCAGATAATTCATTTTTTATTAAATTAAGTGCAGATAAAGCTCGTTTACTTGCCTCAGAACTGGATTCTCCATCAGGTAACTTTGAATCAAAATCGTCCCACATTTTTCTTTTTTCATCATTGAGATTCTTTCCAGAAGTATCGCCTGTAATTTTTTCTTTAAGATCTTCAATTATTTTGATTTCTAATTCCAATGATTTTGCTAAAGGTTCTATAGTCAAAATAGCACGATTTAAGGGACTGGAATAAATTTTTTGAATTTTTGGTTTAGTATTTATTAAAATTTTACTAATTTGATTAGCATGTTCAATTCCCTCTTCTGTGAGTCCTCTGTTTCTATCAGTTCCATCTAAACTGGCTTTACCATGACGTATAAGATAAATTATTTTCATGAATAAACAAAATATGTGAGTCTTAATAATTTTTCTTATGAAATTTTTGTGTCAATGTTATTTTCATATAAATAATGCAATAGTCTCTTCTTTAAAGTTTGGACTTGATCAAGTTTTTCATCATAGATATTATTTTGTTCGTTAGGATCTTCAACAAGATTATAAAATTCCCAAGTTTCTGGGGCATCATTATAAATTAATTTTCTCTCATTTGCACGTATTCCAAATACATTATGTTTTTCCGGAGATGGCCATGGCCCGTATAATCCACCCGTTTCAATAAATGCTTCATGTTCCTCAGTGTTTATTCCATTTATCAGTGGAAAAAGAGAAATGCCTTGAACTTTTGAATCTAATTTATCAATTGGATATGAAGCCATTTCAAGAATAGTAGGAAACAAGTCAATTGTTTCACATTGAGTAGGTATTATTTTTGAATCATGATTAGGAATATGAATCAGAGAGAAAACATTAGTGGTAGAATCATATACAAAAACACCATAAAACATTTCTCCATATTTTTCTCCAATCCCAGTTCCATGATCCGCTTGAAAAATAACAGTTGTTTTTTCATAAATACCGGATTCTTTAATTGCTTGTAAAATTTCAGAGACATAATTATCTAATTCAGGGATATAAGAGCTGTATCTAACATCATTCTCATTTTTTGCATCAAAGTATTCATCTTGATTTTTCTTATCTTTATATTTACGAACAATATCAACAACATAATTTTTGTGTGGTTCTGTGTAATGTAGAAACAAAAAGAATTGTTTTTTTTCAGATAGTCTATGAATTAATTCAGTATGTCGTTTCTTGAAATCAACAGTTTTTTCATCAAAAATATTTACTTCATTAAATCCTTTAGTAGGAATCACAACATCATCTATTATGTCACAGCTAGTATAGTATCCTTGCTTAGTAAGAATTTCAGGTATAGTTTGAATTTCATTTTTTTTAAACTTGAACATATTATAATATGCATTTACACCATTCCTCGAAGCATACATACCAGAAAAAATTGCATGATGGGATGCTAAAGTATATGGTGCAACAGTAATCATATTTGAAAATAAAATACTTGAGTTACCATAAGATTTGAGAATAGGACATAAATCAAGTTTATCTTTTCTGAAACCGTCTAATGTTACAAAAATAATATTATTAAATGGATTT
>Ga0233439_10004484_pt1 | contig 13474 bp, 10 predicted proteins | sample SI_123_September_6_FD_182713 | JGI IMG/M metagenome (GOLD analysis project Ga0233439, IMG submission 182713) | Seawater microbial communities from Saanich Inlet, British Columbia, Canada - SI_123_September2016_100_MG | ecosystem: Environmental > Aquatic > Marine > Inlet | place: Canada: British... | reverse complement strand
AGAAATATGGGCATGTTTTACATACTTGTTTTTTACTGTCATAGAGGCATATTATCATGATATTATGCCTCTAAAGTTATCTAGACCCAAAAAATTTTACCCTCTGTTGTCAAGCCCAAATCCACATTATTTAAGATATTATTTTAAATCTAATAAGCTAACAGTTCATTGTACATTGAATTTATACCATTTACATATTTAGAACTCTTAGTAACTCTATATGGAAAATGTGATGATATTTTATGAGCATTTACATCGTGTTTCTTATTATACTTAAGCTCCATAATTACCGAGCTAAAATCTTTTTTTAAAATATTAAAATTATTATTAAATCGGCCTATATTGTAAAAATATTGATTAGAGTCAATTGTGACCCTATATTTCTCATCATAAGATAAAAAATATTTTCTAGAATATCTATTCATAAGAACTGGTGAGAGTGACTTCATACTGATAGCTAAGCCTATACTGTACAAATCTATGTCATTAAATATATTCGAAAGATCGACGCCGTCTGAAAGTTTAAATGGTGGTATTGATACAGATATTTTTTTTCCAACATGACCTTTTTTTATCTTTATCTCTAACACTGGTGATTTAATAAGACCAAACAATTCTCCATACCACCTAACTCTTAACTTAAGCCTATGCTGCTCACCTTCTATATTGTTATAGTAATTATCTAAACCAGCAGTATCAAAGTATATATTGTTTACATGTCTTTTTTTGTAAGCTTTTTTAAATAGTGCGGGATTGGTAAAAACATATGTTTCGACCTCTCTGACTGAAGTGTTACTTATAAAGTACTTTCTTTCATATCTATAATCACTCACACCCAATAATTTTAAATTCATATATTAATTACTCGACACTATATCCTGGAGTTCTTTCTTATCAAAAAAAGTACTTACATTATTGGAATCAATACTGCATGACGATGATTTTTCAATTAAATAGTTATATGTATTACCAGTCATTGTGACCTCATTCCCTGATATAACTCCACCCCCAAATTCAGGTTTTTTCTGATACGCAGTTACACCAATTTTATTATTAACAATGTCCAAATTTAATAACATAACCTCTGACATGTCTTTAGATGCTACCCCAATATGTGAGTTATTTATCTTGGAGTCTTCAATCCAAGCATAACTCCCTTCACCAATACTAAATGCTTTATCATTTGCCCCGTTTATTACAACACCTTTTGCGAGTAATTTTGTACTTGAAATATCAACTGCATCATTTCCAGAGTTGATAAATTTACTTTTATACAGTACCCCTTGAGAGAAATCAGAGTCAAATGAATCTGATTTAGAGTTATAAAACATGGTATTACTTATGTTAAATTTAGAATTTACTATATTTAAATAATCATCCCCTCTTATATTATTAACAAAAGAAGTGTTGTTAATATCAACATTAGAGTTATAAAAGGTTACTGCAGAAGTTAAAGACCAATCGTTTATTACCGGGTTCGACAAATTTGAAAAATTAACATAGTCTAGCTTTGACTTATATTTTGCATTTACTACAAACAAGCCTTCGCCTGTATAGTCACTAGAGTCAATATTTATAGGCTCAGATTTTGTCCCTAAAGCAATCAGCGGCGAAAAAGATATGAGTGTTGATTTATTTATGAAGTCTATTTTTACTCCTTTTTTAATAAAAATATTGTAACCTTCAGGTATGACAACATCATAAGAAATGACCACGTCCTTATTAAATATAATTTTCTTTTTCTCTTCATCAATTAATGCAATTTTTTTGATAGAATCTAAAGAAGGCTTTGGAATTCCTGAGATTTTTTCTGTTAAAAAAGAAGGGTTTTTCAAAATAACCTTATCATGTATTTGATGTTTATTTGTTCCATATATTTTATAATTAACCGATATTTTTTCTATAGGTATATCAGATAAGTTTTGCTTTGTTTTACCAATGAAAGAGTACTCATTATAAGACAACGAATCACTATGTAATTTACCATCTAAAAACGCCTCTTTATTTGGATACAGATGTAATTTATCATTAAGCACCACGCTCTCTATAACTATAGGAAGTGACTGAATATTGGCAATTAACAAATAAACAGAGTTTTTTGACTTTTTAAGTAAATATGATTGTAAGGCAGTTTTTGGATTTAACATTTTTTCTATAAATAATCTGTTACCTTCAATTCTATCCCTCATATCAAAATTTTTATACGGAAACTCTGAATAAAGAATATTTTTCTTTCTTTTAGATTCTCTCGAAATATCATTAAAAAAATCGTCTACATACGATTTCTCTGAAATTTTCTCCAACTCCATCATGTATTTTTTTAGTAAACTCCTATTGCTAAATATTGAAGATTGATGAACAGGATTCAACTGGTATCTCCACTTGCTTAGATTTTCATCATAATAATTATATATAAGACTGTCTATTTGTGATCCGGTATTTCCATCATATCCTATAGGTTCTAATTTATCAGTTATAGGATTATAATAATATCTTCTGTTTGTCCATCTGTTTGCATGTGCTGTTGATAATAAGTCGGAAACTGCGAAAAATTTAGCAAGTAAATCAATGTCAAAAACTTCTTCAACATTTTTCTCCCCTCTTCTAAACTCATTAAGAAGGTACGAGGCTCTATTATAAAGCTTAGTTAAGTGTGTAGAGCTGTTTATCCTTTTTGTATGAAACGCATCAATTGTAGAACCTAAATATGAATTTACATCATAATTTGCCATGTTTCCTTTGTAGTCTTTATAGTTATCCATGTACAAATCTTCTGAAAACCTTATAATGACACTTTCTTTTCTGTTATTATTTTCAAGCAATCTTTTTTCAAAATGCTCTTCTAGTGAAAACAAACCAAGGTCTTTACCATTAACAAAAATATTGACAAAATCAAATCTAAGTCCAATAAGGCCCTCTCTCTTCAGCATTTTATGGTGCAACCATTCAAAATTATAATTCCGAGTTTTAGGGTCTTGCAATGAAAACTGTTTCATTCCTAAAATTGTATTATTCTTTTTAACCCTAACCCTAAATGACCATTTATCTCCTTCAATATGGTCAATTTCATCACCTTTCAATCTTAACTGTACCTTATAAAGTGATCCATTAAAATTAATAGTAGCAGGAACATATTTTTTATCTGATACCATTTGTCCAGCTTTTAAACCTTCACTCCTTTCTAATTCTAGTTTTTTGTAGTCTTTGAACTTGATGTTAATATGCATATTCTTAGCATCACCAAAGAATACACCCTTAATATAGTTTATTGGAATGCGGTAATTTTCTTGAACCGCTAATTTTGCATTATGTAAAAAAAGATTTTTATGTGCAATACCACCAAATATGAATGAAATAAGTAGCAATATGAACAGTATTGCTACGTACACAGCCTTTCTTTTTTTCTTTAAAAAGAAAGGCTGTGTAGTTTTTCTTTTTTCATATTTAACAAGCACTAAATCATACCTTTATTATCCATAAATGATATGTCTACACTATCAAAACTATCCGTCAGCTCATTTTTTAATAAAATTAACTTGGAGTAGCTCTCAATTTCAATTAAAAATGTAGTTTCAAAATTATTTAAACCGTTATCGTAACGTCTCAAATTTATCGTAACACAGTATTTTTCTAAAATATTAATTACTGAATCAAGATCTATGTCTGCATTTCCAGATAGACTAAGATACAAACTTTGATCATATTTATATGATGTTTTTGTATATCTATTTTTTAGAGTGATAATTAATAATATAAGAGAGAAGGACACAATTGTTATTAAACGTTGGTCAGCTCCCATGCCTAAACCTATTGCTATTGCTAAAAAAAGATACGAAAGCTCTTCCGGCTCTTTTATTGCAGACCTAAAACGAACTATTGATAGCGCTCCGACCAACCCAAGAGATAATGCCAAAGAGGATTTGACAATTGAGATAATAAGCATAGTGGTAATAGTTAACAATACAAAATTTCTGGAGAAAGACTCCCTGTTAGAAAGCGAATGCCCATACAAAGAGTAATATTTTGCTAAAAACGATGATAGTAAGGCAGATATAAGCATATTAACTACAAAATCCAATATATTTATATTTGAAGAAAAAGTACTCAAGTCTGTAAAATTTAATTCATTCATATTTACTCTCAATTATTATAAAAATAAGAATTTTAACTAATCAAAATCCAAAAAATATCTATTTTACCACTTCAAAATTATTTGATATTTTTTTTTTGAAATTCAATGCTTTACAGGGTCTTAGGTGACTTTAAAACTCAATATAAATATAAGCCCATCCACACATCGACCATTAGTTCGACGATTAAATGATGCTCATTCAGATGAATTATCTCCAGAAGTGTATCAATATAGATGCTATCGGTGGCTATACATCTCACTGGGGTTAATCAGTATTAAATATCTGGGTACGGGTATTTCTCTAAAGCTTCGTTAAGCACACTCATGATAAGTTGAGAATCTCCCGTAGTTACAGAGTCCTACCTGCCAGTAATCTTGATATAAATAATACCAGGCAATCTTCCTTTATGATATCGACCCCTTATAGCTTGTAGTTATAATTTTTACGTTTTTTTACTCATGTTTTCTTGAAATGAATTGCTGGGGTGTGCTATAAAATTTACCACCAAGCCGGACACAGCTGTTTTTTCATTTTTTATTAGAAAATAAAAAATACTTAATTTTACGAAGCGTCCAACTGTACAGTAAGGCTATAAAGCCTATTCTCCAGAATGGATACTTATTATATTTCATTAAAAACTTGTGCGCGATCTTTGTGTTTATAGACCTTGGATCTGTGATTACCCCTATTTTTGCAATATTTTCACCCTCTGACAAAAGTTTTTTTCTTTTATCTTCCCAGTCTATATACCATATATTTAGATCTTTATACCTATTAACACCATATTTTGAAAAATTTTTTATAACCTCCTCATCTCTCCAGTTAGTTAGATTATTAGAGTACTCTTCCTTTAAATTAATACCTTTGTTTATCCATGGGTCCACATGCTTTCCTTTCAATAATTTAAGTTTAATATGTCTTTCATCAAACGCACAAGAATATATCTTATTAATATGCTCTATATTTTTATCTGGATAATTATTTCTTTCAAATATTTGGTATAACGCCTGCTTACTCCTTTCCATGGATAAATTTACAAATTGATAATGAATTACTTGCAAGTAATCAATGTCAATTTTATTCTTTATAAAAGACTCAGGACATCTTGGGCCATGGAATACCTGTCCATAAAACTTAGCTTTTCTGTCATCCTTGTAACAAAACCAAGATTTATTGTTACTCCATACGCTATTATCATCTCTATATAAATTAGCACTCTTCCATAAATTAATCCATGGCATAACTGCAGCACAACCTATATCCACATCATTTAATAACCTATCCCTGATATCTGGCTTTAAGATTTCAGCACTTAAAATCTCATCCGCATGCAATTCAAAGATCAAGTTATTTCCATCAAAATTTCTAGCCTTGTCTAATAAATAATTTCTTAAATCTGGAGTTGTGAAACTAAATTTAGGTCTATTGTAAATTACATTTACATTATCAAACTTTCTCTCAATTTTTTTATATATATCAAATGACCCATCGTTACTATTTTCATCTGCAACTATTACATGGTCAGACCATTCTGACGCTGAAATAATACTTTTTTCAATACACCATGAGTCATTTTTTACAGGTATTACTGTAATAATTTTTGATGCTATTTCAATACCCTCCTGACAACAGACCTTATATATTTAGTAGTGCAAACTCTATACATCCAAATTAGATACAACTCCAAGACTTTTAATTTTCTCATGCCTTTTGCATTTTTTTTAACCATAGGAAAACATTTATTAACAATTTTTTTAAATGGCTTTTGTTTTTTTCCAATTGAATTTTTTACAAAAAATAAATAGTGCCCCCATTGAACATCTTCCTTGATAAGGTTTTTTTTAATTTTCATATGTTTTGAATTTAATTCACTAATTAGCATAATCTGATCAATATAATCGTCCTTAACCCATGTCTCCCACATATTGTTTTCATTATGAGATAAAAAATAACCAAAATAACCTGCGTATAAGATAACTGGAAATTTAGTAGAAATTCTTACCCAATACTCTGCATCTGGTGAATACTTAATTCTTTCATCAAAATATCCTAATTCATCTATACACTCCCTATGTACAAAATTTCCTGAAGCAATTGGTAGGTTTATTTTTCTTGAAGTTTCAAGTCCACTTGAAAGATACTGATTTTCCTTTATATTTGGATTTTGTATCACCAGAGACGGGGGTTTTATACTCTTTAATAAATTATATGCACGTACCAAGCCATCATCAAGGAAGCCATCATCAGAGCACAATAAAGATATCCAATCCCCTTTGGAAAAAGACATTGCTTTATTCCAATTTCTTGTCATGCCAATGTTTTCCTCATTTCTATACAGCTTAATCTGCTTATGGTTTTTATATTTAAAACAAATCCTATTCCAAAAAATATCTTCTGATTGGTTGTCAACAATAATAAGTTCTACATCATGATACCTTTCCAACCCTACACTCTCAACAGCCCTAACAACCTCTTCATAGCGATTCCAAACTGGAATGGCTATAGATAAAAAAATATCTTTAGTCTTTTGTGTATTAGTCATTATTAACAGCTGATTTATTTGTGCAACATACTAGGCTAATAATTATACCAATATTGTGCATTTATAGCTTATAACCTTTGCATTTTGGGGTCATAACCTCTCTATCTCGGTAAGGCGCTCCACCCCAGATAATATTTAGTTTCACTTTATTTTTAAGCTCATATTCTTTTGCAAGCTGTTTAAGGCTGATTTCTTTATTCGAACTAATAACAAACGAGGTTAAATTATATTGGGCATGACTACTCGGCAATAAATTAATTAACTTTAGGTATTTATCGACTACAGTATCAATGTGGACAATATCAATTAATTGATCCCCTGGTGACATTAACAACTGCTCTCCTGTCTTAGAAGACTGGCGCCATAAATTAAAAATCTTTTTCCTGGTATCTCCTAAGCCATAGGTGTCATTAAGTTTAATGGTAATAAAATTAATATCACAAGCTTCTGCATAATACCTGGCTATTGACTCAAATCCTTGTTTGCTTGCTGCATATAAATTGACTGGATTATAATCTTCTCCTTGATAATGTTGCCAGCATGTGCCTGTATTCAAAAACCACGGTATTTTTGCATGCATACTCGCTTCCAATATTTTCGTACCAAATAAAATATTAGATAATATTAAATCTTCTACTTGATCCTTTTTATGCTGGGTTAAATACAAAGAGGCTAGATGTATAACACCTGTAAACTCTTCAAAGTTCATATATTTAACAAGGTTTTTGATATCGCCATCAAAAATAAAATAGCTTATTTTATTGAACAGTAAAAACTTCTTATTACTATTTTCTCTAACAATACAAGAAAAGTTAATTTTTTCTTGTATTAACCTTTGGCAAATATTTTTACCAATAAAACCCGTTGCACCAGTAATCAGTAACTTCATACAAATGGCGTTTTAAAATCAGAAAAATTTATTAAAGTACCATCCCTATCTGAAATAATGGGTTTTTTAATATTCCAATCAAAGCCAAAGCTATCATATTTTATACCCGCATCATAGTTCTGGGCATGCTCACTTGTAGTCATGTAATAAGTAGTAGCAAAATCACTTAACACTCCAAAACCATGTGCGCATCCCTTGGGAATGTATACAGACTTTCTATTTTTTCTTGAAAGCTTAACAAATACAAACTCTTGGAAAGTGTCAGACCCCTCTCTTAAGTCCAAGACAACATCAATAACTAGCCCCTTTATCACCGTTACTAATTTTGCATGACAACAAGGAGGGCTTTGAAAATGCATGCCCCTTATTACATTTTTCTTTGACTCAGTGTAATAATTTTCTTTAAAATTATATTCTAAATTTCTTTTTCTAAATTCACCTTCCTGAAATGTTTTAACAAAGCCCCCTCGAGAATCTTGAAATACATTTTGCTCAATAATATAAACACCCTTTAATTTTGTCTCAATAAATTCCATTTCTTACTCGTAATCTTGTTTCATTTTTAAGCATTCCATGCATTAAATTATCTTATTTAAATTGACTCAACCTTCCATCATTAAAGGTGTAAATTTTATTACACCTGGCGATAGAGTTCATTTTATGAGTAATTATTATTATGGTTAGTTTTTTACCTATATTATAGATTTTTTCCATTATTTTTCTTTCTGTATCTTCATCAAGAGATGATGTAGCCTCATCAAGGACTAAGATTTCTGGCTCTGTATACAGAGCCCTAGCTACCGCAATTCTTTGTTTTTGTCCACCACTCAACTGAACGCCCCCTTCCCCGACACTAGTGTACATACCGTCATAACTACTATTTAAGAAATCCAACATATCAACTTTTTCTAGTACGTCTTTTAGTCTTTTTTCATCATATACTGCACCAAAAATAATATTATCTTTAATGTTTCCATCAAACAAATACAAGTCTTGTGGAACGTACCCAATTTTCCTTCTAAAACTTTTTATATTTTGACTTGTTAGGGTTACTCCGTCCACAGAAATTTCTCCAACATCTGGCCTATGAAGGCCAATTATTACATCCACAAAAGTACTTTTTCCACTACCGCTCTTACCTATAATGGCAATATTATCATTTTTATAAATATCTAAATTAACATTCTGAATTACATTGCTTTTCTTGTTGTAGGAAAACCCAATGTTACCAGCAGATATTTTCTTTTCAAAAAAAATTTCATCGGAACCCAGTCTTTCAGAATTGTAGAGTAGGTCCTCATATACAATATCTAAAGATCTTAAGTTAAACAATATCGTATTATAGCCTGTTAAAATTCTATTTATTGAGGGCATTAATCTATACATGCCAAATACAAAAAAGGAAATTACTGGAAGATGCCCCGCAACACCTCCTTCTGTTAACCATGTAGTGGCAGTAATAGAAAGCGTAATCAATACAAAAGCTATAGTCTCCAAGAACAACTTTGGAAAATGAGTTAAAAACGCACCAGAAATATTTGCTTTTACAAATAATGCACTCGAATTTCTGAATTTTTTTAAAGTTCTATCATTTTCAGAATATAGTTTGATAAATTTAAAATTTCCCATTGTTGAGTTGATAATCTCATAAAAATCTTTCTGATGCAACTCCCTACTAATTCCGGAATCTTTCAATTTTTTAGATACAGTCTTAATAAAAATAACAACAACAAGCAGTAAAAATATAGTTAAAAAAGTTGTAATTTTATAATTAACGTACATCATTGCAGAATATATAAAAATCAACACCAGTACCTCGCTAATACTTAACAAAAGAGCCCTTATCATATTGGTAAAATTAAATGTTTCTGTCACTATAACTTTTGCGAACATACTACTATTTCTCTTTGTAAATTCACTGTAGTCTATATTCATGTAATTTTCTAACAACTTTAATGCTATAGACCTCATTTTTCCTAAGGTAAACTTTTCTAACTTAAATATATAGTACAAGTTTAACGCACCTCTAAAAATATAGAAAAAAGCTAGACAAACGCCAAAATAAATAATAAATAAAGTATGGTCATTAAAATCAAAAAAAGAGTATATAAAATTATAGTGACTCTCTGTTTCCAGAGAGCTCGGATTTCCTACAATATCAAGAAAAGGCAGGAGTACCCCTATACCTAGCAACTCTACCATTGACACAAACGCGGATAGCAGTAATAGATAAAGTATTACCTTCCTATCTTTGATATCCAAGATGGATATAATTTTTTTAAAAATCACAATATACCTTCAGAAATTAACACACTCTTTATTTCATTAAAAATACCATCTAATGCAGAATATTTAGCAAAATAACTAATTCTACCTGCTAAATGATTTTTTGAATAATAATTAATCTTAGATCCTGAGGCATTAACAATATCAACATCTCTATCAATTTCATATTTTAATCCAAACTCATCCTTCAACTCATTAAGTAAATCAAATTTTGAAACAGGAGATTTCGTATAACAATCCAAAGCCGTATTTATCGGTTTAAAATCAATGATTGCTTGTATTAATCTATAAAAATCAGGTGGGGTGATAAAATCCCTGATAATATTATCTGCTGATGTTTTGAATACTTCTTTGTTTTTTATCGCACGCACAATATCTGTTATTAAAAATCGAGCATTCATGTCTTGTGTGTGGCTGAAATAATTAAACACCCTAACATCAACAATAGATAATTCAGGCATTGATCGATGCTTAGCTTCCGCATATAACTTGGAGATCGCATACCAGTCAGTCGATTTAAGATTATTAATATCCACCGTGGCAACTGTATCCTTATTGACAGGCTCTTGGTAATTGCTACCATAAACCGCACCACTACTCAAAAATATGTATTTTGTTTTCTTGTGCTGTTTAAGGTACTCAAGTGCCATATCATCATATTCCTCAGTTACCTTAAAAATATCACTCCCCATTATTTGAGCTTTTAAAGGATCACCAATTCCCACAAAATTAATAATCACATCATATTTTTGATGATTAGCAAATTCAGAATACTCTTGAACTTGACATTTATCACTCAAGCTTTCACTTTTAATCCATTTTTGTAATAATGCTACATTGCGACTAAAAAGTGAAAAATTATAACTTTTATTTTTAGAAAAAGACAAAATTAAGTCTTGAGCTATTTGGCTGGTTGCACCTAAAATTGCTATCTTCATTTACTTCTATAAAGTTTTAGATTTCGGATGAAGTCCGACAATCATCTCACTTTCAAGAACATCTCTTGGTAAAAGTGGGGATAAATCCTCCAAAGGTGGAGATACGATTTTCCCATCATCAGTAACAGCCAACGATAGCTTGGGATGAGAAAATTGCTCAGGATCCATAAATATGTCACAAATTACAGGTCCATTTTCTTCTTGCACTTTTGGCACCACCCCTTCAAAATCACCCCATGTCTTAATAGAATAATATTTAATTTTAAATGCATTAGCAATTTTAGAAAAATCTGGGCACGATACACCACTATTTCTGTCGGTTCCAACATACCTTCCTTTGAATAAATTCTTCTGCGTGTGTTTAATCATCAAATAACCATCGTTATTAAATATAAATATTTTAATTGGTAGTTGGTGGTGTATAACAGTCTGTAACTCTTGCAGATTCATCATCATTCCACCATCACAATTCAAGCACATAACTTCACCCTTATTTCTAGCAAATGAGGCACCTATGGCTGCTGGTAACCCATACCCCATCTCCCCAAGTCCTGTTGATGTCATTAACCTTTGTTCTTTACTTAAACGAATTACTTGATGACCTGACAAAAGTGCTGTACCCATGTCTGTTGTTATAATTTGATTTAATTTGAAATGGTCACTTAATTTATCAATAAAACGATACGAATTTATAAAGCCATTCTTATCAGAATGCTCATTCCCAATATATGGATATCTATCCCTATACCCATCACAAACATCTTTCCACTTCATTAACTCCGATGGTTCAACTTCTATGTCACCATGTAATTCAAGTAGTTTATCAATAAACACTCCTGCATCAGACTCAATACTTAAATCTGCTAGATCTTGTGTTTTTTGTAATTCTTTACTATCAATATCAACTTGTATAATTTTTGCTTCACGTGCAAATTCAGAATGCTCATACCCGATCATCGGAATAGCAAATCGATTTCCAATAGCAATCACCAGGTCTGAATTTTGAAGCACAAAATTTGCAGACCTATTACCATAAACACCTGCTCTACCATAATTTAACTGGTGATCATCATTCAGCATATCAATGCCAGCCCAAGTAACTAAAGTTGGAAATTTATATTTTTCCAGTAACGAAATAATTCTAGTTTCAGCCCCAGACAATCTAATGCCATGTCCCAACCAAAAAATAGGTCGTTTAGATGAATTGATTAAATTTAGAACGCTAGTCATATCTAAATTATCAACATCCTGGCTGCCTTCTTTATTAATATCAAAATGCTCTAAATCGGATGGAGTAATTTTCTCACCTTGAATATCCATTGGATAATCAATCCAAACTGGTCCCGGTCTACCTTTGCCAGCAATATGATAAGATTTTTCCAATTCGTAAATAGATTTTTTTGGATCCGTTATTAAAGCAGAATACTTAGTTATCTTATCAACCATTAATGCACTATCAAAGCCCTGTATACCCCACATTCTCATCTCTTTCATTGTGTTAATAAATCGCATATTCTCTTGTCCAGATATTACAATACCGGGAATAGAGTCAGCCCAGGCGCTCAGAACCCCTGTAATAGCATTCGAGCTACCGCCACCTGCTGTTACTATTGCTGCAGTAATCTTTCCAGAAATTCTATAGTATGACTGCATTGCCATTGTTGCGGCTTGCTCATGATGTACACAAATAATCTCTGTATATCCAAGTTGATTTATTGAATCAAATATGTGGGAGTTGGCAGACCCTATGATTCCAAAAACATATTTAATTTCTTTATCTTTAAGAAATTTTGCAATTTCATCACTAATTTTTACTTGTTCATTAGACATAATTTAAACTATCTTTATACCATTCCACAGTTCTTTTAATTGACTTATCAATACCTATAACTTGCCTGAGTCCAAACTCTTTCTCAGCCTTTGTTACATCTGGCAATAATACAGAATGATTATTTTCATGGGTAATGGATGTATTTGTTACTACGCTTGATATAGGGTTAAAATTACTCGCAACCTTGTCTGCTATTTCCTTTAATGTATAGCCATCACCACTACCCACGTTGTAAACTTGTCCATTCTTTGAATTTAGCATGATAATAAGCGTCCAGATTGCTAAATCAGACCCGTACATATAACTTCGAATAACCTTTCCATCTCCATGAATACGGATAGGCCTTTTATGAATGGCATCATTAATAAAATTGTTGATTGCCCATGGGGAATCTATACTTTGGTAAGCGCCACAAAATGTGAATGGTCTAATAGCAACTATTGGCAAATGCAACTCACTTCTTGCGGCAGCGCAAAGAGACTCACTATAACGATTCGCCCCTAAAAAAGAATTTGACAGTTTGTTACCATAGAGGGGTCCCAAACAATCTTCAGAAAAACTTTCCCCATCTTTTAAGGTTTCAGAATATACTGCACTAGACCCTATATTTACAATATTGTATAAACTAGAGAGTCGCTCTGCAGATTGAAAAATAGCACTAGTACCCTCGGCTACAGTAGTCATTGACTCAAAAGGTCTAGATGCGTGAAAACGATTATCTGGATTAGATGCTGCGTGAATAATATAATTTATATCTTTGGGTAAGTCTATATTGTTACGAATATCCGAACAAATGAATTGAGCATCTTTTATATGTAAAAAATTATTTTCAAAACGCTCTTTATCGCGTGCCAT
>Ga0233439_10004482_pt1 | contig 13481 bp, 9 predicted proteins | sample SI_123_September_6_FD_182713 | JGI IMG/M metagenome (GOLD analysis project Ga0233439, IMG submission 182713) | Seawater microbial communities from Saanich Inlet, British Columbia, Canada - SI_123_September2016_100_MG | ecosystem: Environmental > Aquatic > Marine > Inlet | place: Canada: British... | reverse complement strand
GACGAAGAAACCTTCGACGATATGTTCAGATTCTTCTTCGGAGAGGATTCCGCCTTTATCGGAGGCTCCGTTGATCATCAGGGTTGGGCACTTGATCGAGCTGAACATATCGTCGAAGGTTTCTTCGTCTTCCCTGCTGCTTACAGGACCTTCTTCCAAAGCGGGATCCATCTGGAACCACATCACTGCGATGCGTTTGATGGAATCTTCGGAGGCCCCGGCGTATTGCTCGGTCACGGCTGGAATTAAATCTTCAGGTGTTCGTGCATCACGGATTTGCTGCGCCCTTAGACCACGTTCTTCTGCTGGGCGTTTGCGTGCCTCTTTACGAACTTCGGAGTTGGCTCCTGAGTATGGCTCGACGAGAATCGCCTTCGAGATTAGCTCAGGGTGAGCGGCGGCGACTGCAGCAGTAACCCACCCACCAAGGGAATGGCCTATCAGGTAGACAGGTTCGTCGCTCAGCTTGGGAATTACCGCAGCTATGTCATCGGCCCAAGTTTGCCTTGAAGAGCCTTTGCCGTAACTGCCAGATCGTCCCATTGCTCGTAGATCGACTGCGAACACGTGGAATTCAGCAGCGAGTTTGTCGACTACCCGTCCCCACGTATTCCAGTTCGATCCGTAGCCGTGCACGAGCACCATCACTGGCGCGTCTGCTGAAGGCGAATCGAACTCCGCCACGTTCAGAGCGACATTGCCGGTATGAACGTAGCGTTCTGTAAACGTCATTAGTGAAGTCAGCCCTAGCTCGGTTATTAGCCGAGCACTTCCTTCATCTTGGCGCCGATCAAAGCAGGAGATTCAACGACGTGAACCCCGGCTGCTTCAAGAGCCTTGTTCTTCTCGGAAGCAAGTGCTGCCTTACCGGTGATGATTGCTCCGGCGTGGCCCATGCGCTTGCCTGCAGGAGCCGATGATCCGGCAATTGCTGCAACGACAGGCTTGGTTACGTGTTCCTTGATGTAGTCGGCTGCGAGCTGTTCTCGGATTCCGCCGATTTCACCGATGAGCACGATTGCTTCGGTTTCGTCGTCGGCCTGGAACAGTTCGAGTACGTCGGTGAAGGTTGTTCCGTGAACGGGGTCGCCACCGATTCCAACACAGGTCGATTGACCCATGCCGTGCTGCACAAGCTGGGCAATTGCTTCGTATGTGAGCGTGCCAGATCGTGAAACAACTCCGACGTTGCCGGGCTGAACGATATTGCCGGGAACGATTCCGACTTTGGCTTTCGATGCTGGGCTAAGTACGCCGGGGCAGTTTGAGCCGATGAGTCGGGTTGGCTTGTCTTTGATGTACTGCATGACTTTCACCATGTCGAGTACTGGAACGCCTTCGGTGATGCAGACCACGAGTTCGAGACCCGCGTCGACCTGCTCAATGATGGCGTCCATAGCAAACGGCGCTGGAACGAAGATCACTCCAGTGTTTGCTCCGGTTTCTTCAACAGCTTTTGCAACTGTTGAGAAGTAAGGAACTTCATCTTCAAATTTCGTACCGTCGCGGCCCGGGTGAACTGCTGCCACCATGTTCGTGCCGTATTCACGGGTTCGGTTTGCTTGGAAACTTCCGTCGCGGCCGAGACCCTGAACGAGGAGTCGTGTGTTTTCTCCAACAAGAATAGCCATTAGTTGGATCCTCCAAGTTCTAGTAATTTTTCTTTCAACACAACGGCTGCGCCGGCTAAGTCTGGTGCGCCTGTGATGTTGAGTCCTGAATCTGCGAGAATTTTGATTCCCTCTTCAGCGTTTGTTCCACGCATTGCAACGACCATCGGAACGGTTGCGTTGGTTTCTTTCGCTGCCGCAACGATGCCCTGAGCGACAATGTCGGAACGGGCGATACCTGCGAATAGGTTTACGAGGATCATTTCAACATCGTCATCGTCGATGATGATTTTGAAGGCTTCTTCGATTCGGTCTTGGTCGGCTGATCCACCAATGTCGAGGAAGTTAGCAGGGTCGGCACCAGCTGCCTTGGTGATATCCATGGTCGCCATAGCGAGTCCGGCTCCGTTGACCATGCAGCCAACTCGTCCGCCTTCCAGCTTCACGTAAGCGAGATCGGCCTTGTCGGCGCGTTGCTCAAGTGGGTCTTGCTGGTTAGGGTCACGTAGCTTCGCAAGGTCAGGGTGTCGGAAGAGCGCATCGTCTTCGACGTTTATCTTGGCGTCGAGAGCGATGACTTGGTCATCTTCAGTGATGACCAGAGGGTTGATCTCGACTAGCGAACAGTCGTTTTCGATAAATACGTTGTAGACATCGGTGATCAGCTTCGTGGTTGCTCGAACTGCCTTTGCAGGAACTTCGAGTGCGAGTGCGATGTCACGGGCGTGGTAGGTGGTTAGCCCGATGAGTGGATCGCCAGCAACTCGGAAGATTTTTTCGGGAGTTGATTCTGCAACTTCCTCGATTTCCATGCCACCTTCGGTGCTTGCCATTACGACTGGAGCACCGACATCGCCATCGATAACGATCGAGAGATATAGCTCATCTTTGATATCGAGAGTTTCAGCGATCATCACCTTGTCGACCGGAACGCCATTCGCACCAGTCTGCTTGGTGACGAGTCGGGTGCCGATGAGTGATGCGGCAACTTTTTCAGCTTCTTCCGGAGAATCGACTAGCTTTACGCCGCCGACTTTTCCTCGTCCACCTGCGTGAACTTGAGCCTTTACGACTACTCGTCCCCCGATACGGGAAGCGATTTCTTTCGCTTCAGCAGGTGTGGATGCGACCTCGGCGTGGGGTGTTGGTACACCGAACTTGTCGAGGATTTCTTTCGCCTGATACTCGTGGATATTCACGAATGACAACTCGCTTTATGTTTCTTAGCGACCCCGCGAATACTTTCGAAATATTTATTCTGCGGTTGGGTGCTCATAATCAAGCACCGCGAATCATCGTACCGAGGGCAGTGGCAGGTGTCTACGGAATCCGTGTGTGGCGTAGTGGTGAAGTTCGAGTTCGCGAGCAAAATTAAACAAAACGAACCCGCAAACATGCGAGTTCGATTTGAAATATTCGATTTATCAGAAAGAGAAGCGGTTAGGCTGCTTTTTCTACGTATCGAGCGTTCTCAGAAAGACCGATCCTGGCGGTTAGCGTGCCCAGGTCACTCTTGAAAGTAACGAGGATCTGCTTCGGGACAGTCGATGTGAGCGTCGAGCCACGTGGCTCGATGATTACTGGTGGGCTGATGTCGCAGGTGAAACCGTTCGACGCCAGCTCAGTTGCTGCGTTACCGGTGATGACGTTTGCGATTTCACCGAGGGCAGAAAGTGCCATCGGATCACGTGCATCCATGTCTTCACCGATCATTCGCTTTACGACTTCCGACGATACTTCGTCGCTGAAACCGTAAAGTACGTTTCCTTCTAGTTTTCCGCTTACACCAATGATGGCGGTGATGTCGTCAGTTGTGTACTGGTATGACACAGCCTCTGCACCGGCGATTTCTAGTGGTACACCGAATTCCTTTTGCCACACCATCTGTGCAGGACCTAGGAATGGGTTAACAAACTCTTGCCGCATGAGTCAGAACCTTGACCTTGTTTCAAAAAATTCATTGCCGCCCCCGTTATAGGGATGGTTGCCCCATCTGGGACGGACTATCGAAGTGACGGATCAAGGTGAATGCATCACAGTTGCTCCGTTCAATGTTGTTCAATCTAAAACCACTTTTAGGCTGCCACATCAGTAAAAGTACCTAGTAAGCACAATGGGAAATTGCGCGCCGGCAAATGGAATTGCCGATTTACAAGGTGCTCTCGCAGAGATTTAACGAAGGTGTGCGCACTACGCGCCGTGCCGTTTGGTTAGATTGGGGCGGGCTAGTCTTGCCTAGTAACGGGAGCTTTGTTTCTCGCTACCACGGCCATTAAGGCGGTGATGTCGGCAAGGCGAGGCGGTTTATTGAGGATGCCGACGACTCGGGTCGAGATCGTATCTACGTCGAGCTGGCTGTTGGCCCATCCGGTCATAAGGATGACTTCGGTATCGGGTGATTCGATTTCAATAAACTCAGCCAGCATTCTGCCGTTGAGCTCTGGCATTTCTATATCGGAGACGACAACGTCGAATGGCGATCCTGCTTTGAAGTTCTCTATAACGAGTTCCGATGCTTCCGGTCCGCCGGGAGCTACTTCTACGGTATGGCCTTCAGCTGTGAGCATTTCTTGGACGACCATGCGGAGCATTGGTTCGTCGTCGACCACGAGTACGTTGAGGTGGGCTCCTTCAGACGGTTGATCGACTGATTGTGATTTTTGAACTTGAGTTGGGCCATCAACCGGGAAGGCTAATCGGACGATTGTTCCTTTTTCATCACCCGGCAGTATCGAAACTGCGCCGGAGTGGCGTTGCATCACCTGCTGAACCATTGGAAGGCCTAGCCCTGTGCCTCCTTCGCCTTTAGTGGTGAAGAAAGGTTCGAGAGCTCGTTGAGCCGTTTCGCTGCTCATTCCAGCGCCTTGGTCTATGACGTCGATGACTACCTTTTCCGGGCTGGCAGTATCGTTTTCCGCAGTTGGTATTGGCTGGGTGTATCCAGCAATGACAATTCGACCGCCGTCGGGCATCGCATCAACAGCGTTCAATACAAGGTTTGTAAGGGCTTCACGGATTTCAGTATCGATGCCGGGAATCTGTGGAAGCACTCGTGCGAAATCGGTCGAAACTCTTATTTGGCGACCACTTTCTAGTTGAGCGCGCCATCTTGGGCGAGTGAGTTCTATCGTTTCACGAACCAGTTGGCGTACGTCTACAGGTTCGAAGCTCAGGCTGTCGGATTCGCGATCGCGGTAGAGCTGGCGCATTCGTTCGACGATTCGAGATATGTCGAGAGCGGCCAGTCTTATGAGTTGGAGAAGTTTTTTAGAGTGATCGTCCATGCCCGACGAGTTTTGAAGGAGCATGTCTGAAAATCCGACGACTGGGGAGAGAGCGTTGTTGATGTCGTGGGTGATACCGCTCGCCATTTGGCCCAGAGCTCTGAGACGTTCCTGGCGCATGGCTTGTTGCTGAGTTTCGACTAGCTCGGCGTTGATCACTCGGAGATTTTCGACTAGCCGGGCGCCGTAGATCGCTTGAGCTACCGATGCTCCGACCGCGTTCATTAGTTCTACTTCTGCGGGACCGAGAGATCCAGATTTACTTCTTGCCACTACGATGGCGCCGTAGGTTTCTCCGTTTGCTCGCAGGGTGTGCCCAACAACTGAGTAGAGGCCTGCGGCTGCAAATCTGTAGGCGAAATCGTCGAGATGCCCACCGGTTTCAGAGAGGTTGTGTGCTCCACTTTCGTCGTTGGGATTCAAAATTATTGAATCGAAAACGGTCGAATCTTTCGGAATGGGTGGAGGAGTATGCGAGCCTGCGACCGCTGTGACTATGAACTCGCCTGATGTCGGATCGAGAACAAGCCCTAGCACGCTATCGGCGGGTAGTAGGTCGGCGAGTCGAGATGTGACGACGTTCATGGTTGAATCGACGTCGTGAGTTTCTAGGATCGCTGTGGTGATGACGTTTAGTGTGGTGATTCGGGCGAGTCGGCGTAGTGCTGCTGATGCTTTTCGTTGATCGGTTACGTCACGGAGGATCACCAATCTTCCGGTTGCGACTTGTTTGCCGCTATTGTTCGAAAGTGCTGTGACAGTTGGTGAGTATGTCGTTTCTTCTAATCCGGATTCGTTTGTGAACGTTAGATCTTTGACCACTGAAGCTGGAGATCCTGTACAGAGATCGTGTTCAGATAGATCACCGGGCAGTGCATCGCATAGGTGTTTGCCGATCAGATGCCCGTCGGTTGATAGAACGAGTTTTTCGGCGGCAGGATTGGTGTCGAGAATGTGCCCTTCAGAATCGAGTACGAACATCGCGTCGGGAATATTTTCAACGAGAATATCGAGAGCAACTGGTACCAAATCGAACAGCTTGTGCCGCACGTATCCGTAGGCGACTATGACCCCTGAAATGGCGAACGACATTGGGGTTGGGTCGAAGTCGCCGAGCGGGTTTAGATCGGTGAGAAACAGAAGATTTGCTGCGAGAGGGATTGTTCCTGCTGCGATCGTGGCGATCATCTGGTTTCGGAACATCGAAGTTTCAGTAAACGCTCGATACAGCAGGAAGCCGAATCCACCGAAGAACGCTAGATACGAGTAAACCCACGAAACCCAGAACCATGCTCCCCGATCGAAAACCACCGACACGCTTCCCGTATCACCAACGATTTGCGCATCGTGCCACATGAGGTTGTGTGAACCGTTTGTGGCCGTGAGCACTACGGTGATAGCTGGTATCACGAGAAGGGTTATTAGGAATCGAGAAGATACCGTGCGGATTCTGCCGGTGAGGTGAGCGGCTGTGATGAACCAGAAGACCGGAACTGTGGAAATTCCGACGTATTCAAGCGGGACGAGAAGAAGCTTGTCATCGATATCTTCGAGAAGAACTTCGATAGCGTACCCGCCGGACCAAATGGCGGCGGCGATCATTAGCCACGCTACGGATGCGGCACCTGGCGCCTGACGGCGGTTCCACATTAGAGCCGTCATCACAAGCGCGATGACTGCTCCAGCGAATGTGGCTGCTGCAACGAACGATGATGTTTCGAACATTGCCATGTGAATGGTGCCTAGGGGTGGAACGGGATGTGGGGTTGGAGATTACGAAGCTGCGACTTTGATCGCCATTACGAACGTTCAAAGCCTTTTCATGCAGTTTCGACAAGGAACAGACTACATCAAGCCTTTGGTATTTCGATCAGTACAGTCGCACCCATGTCGAGGTATTTGTTGCGAAGCTCGGGCTGGTAACTGCGAATGCATAGTTTTGTATCGGTGCCTTCGAGCAATTTCAAAACATGCTCAATGCAGTCGTCATCTGTCTTTAAAGGATGCTGAGGATTTGCTTCGCGGTTAAACGAAAGATCGGCAGGTCCCCAAGAGAGGCAATCGACACCAGGGCGTGCAAACGTTTTTGCTCGCGTAACCGCGCTCAGCGATTCGATTTGTAGCCACAGAACGCCGTAATCGTTCCAGAAGTCAGCATATTCGTTGCGGTCGGTGTAATCGGCGCGCCATGAAGTGGGCGGTCCTCCCCAAGATCGTTTTCCTACTTGTGGGTAGTAGAAGTAATCGAGTGCTTCTTGGGCGGTTTCTTCAGTTTCTGTTTGAGGTATTTCTACTCCGGCTGGACCGAGATCGAGAATGTTGCCTACCAAGTACGAATGACGGGTGTGCTTAATTCGAAATACGACTGGTACGCCGACTTGATCGGCCGCTTCACAGACTTCGACTAACGCACGTTCGTCATATGCGTTGTGCTGGCTGTCTACCGATAGGAATGAGTAATCACTCGAGCCCATGATGTCTTCAATGCGGCTTTTGGTGGCTGTTAAAGGTGTAGCGGCACCAACAGTTGTTTTACCGCTACGAATCTGATGTTTGAGATTTGTCTTGAGAGTCACGAGTTTCTCCGATGGCCAGTCACGGTAGCCCCATCAAATTGGATGAATGAACACAGTCGATACGATCGGGATACTAGCGGAAATTTTGGTTTTTGTGTGGCGGGTAGACGGCGTCGATATTGGTGGAGCACACAAAGAACTCTTTAATCTTCGAGTGCGTCGATCGATTGCAGTACAGCTCTGATGTAGCCGTAGCAGTATGAAAACGCTACTGTATCGGCGTTATCGCCAGAGATCTTTGGGGTGTGATCGGGCATGAGCATGCCTTTGTACCCAACCTCTTTGTAGACCTTCGCTGCCTCGATCATATTTACGTCGCCTTCGTCAGGGAATGTCTCTTCGAAGGCTAGTTTTTTGCCGGCTATGTTTCGGTAGTGAACGTTGAATATTTTTTTTCGTTCGCCAAACCACCGAATTACATCGAATATTTCTTTGCCTGGATCATCGAGCATTTCTGAGACGGTGCCTTGGCAGAAATTTAGGCCGTGTACCGGGCTTTCGTGCATTTGAACGAATTTCTTCATTCCATCGACTGTGCCAAGTACTCGGCTTACTCCTCGGTAGCCGTCGGGTGTGTATGGATCGTGCGGATGGCATGCTAGGTTCACCCCGTATTCTTCGGCAACAGGCACTATTCGTTCGAGAAAATAGTCGATTCGTTCCCAGTATTCGTCGGCCGAGACTTCTCCCCATATTCCGGGTGCTTCTTGTTGGTCGATCTCGTTGTACTGAAAACTAGAACGTAATGCTCCACCACGGCCTGGGCGTGGTTGAGTGCGAGTGATCCCAATGATGAACAGTCGATACTTGACCGCCGGAATGCCTGCTTCACCGCACGCTCGAATGATGTTTTGGCAGGTTTCGATTTCGCGATCACGATCGGGTGAAATTCCGAGCGTGATGTTGGGCGATTGACCATCGGAAGGCTTGGTTCCGATTGGCAGGGCGACCATATCGACATTAATGCCGTATTTTTCGACCTTCTCACGGTATTCGGTGAGAATCTGGGGAGTCCAAGTTTCAGGACTACCGGGCGGGAACCCGTTTATGTGGTTTACGCCAAGCTGAGCGAGCACCTCGTAGTCGATATCGCTTTTGATCGGGTACTGGGTGCCTACGAGCATGGTTTCCTCTGTAAATGAATGCTGTTGCCTACGTGGCAAGCAGGTTACAGAGCAGCGAATTATGCGGCAAGGTTTTATTTACGGTGACTAATTAAGTCGAAATGAGTGGAGCGAATTCCGAGGCAAGCATTGCGCTACAGCATTTAGGTCAGTTGCAACACCGAATCACAATTTGTTGGCTTCGAAATGGCCTGCCTATTTAAGCACTTCTCGAAGGGCCGAAATCTGCTGTTATCAACACGGATATGCTGATTCATAGGTTTAAATGCTAAAAACCGCGTTTATATCTATGCAAATGGCTGATAGCTTTGTCGTTACTTCAAACTAACTCCCAGATTGCGGTCATCTAATTGATCGTGTCCGCTGAACTGACAACTGATGGCTGAATCGAAATTTCCTGACTCAATAACGGCTTCCACACTTCAAGCGATGCCCGACGCCGTTGTTGCCGTCGATTCCAAAGGGCTGATTCGGTTCATCAATAGCAAGACTGAGCAACTAACTGGCTATTTATCTGCTGAACTTGTGGGTGAGCGGGTCGAAATATTAGTGCCCGCATCGAAGCGCAGTAGCCACAAGAGCAATATCGATGATTTCCACACTGCACCTTCTGCACGTGAGATGGGGGATCGGCGTGATCTGGGGCTTCGAAAGAAAGACGGAGTTATCGTCCCTGTTGCGATTAGTCTGAGCCCTTTACTGGATCAGAACGAAAGCATCGTAATTACTACGATCCGAGACGTCAGTGACCGTGAGCGTCGTTCCAAGGAAGACATTCTTCTTGCCGAAATAGGTGCATTGGTTGGGGCCGAAAACGACGATAAGAAACTTTACAAATTGCTCGAATCGACGCTGCCTAGTCTGCTTAAATTTGACCGCATTGTGATTACTGCAAAGCACCCTGAACTAGATCAGATCGAGCGCTTATATGTGGGTGGAATGCACGTGTCGGGGAACGAAGCCGGCACGACTATCCCGACTCCTGCCGAGTATTTTTCAACTGCGCTAGGTATTGGCTCCCTTCAGTCGAGTATTCCAGAGAGTGCGTTGGACGGCTCCAACGTTTCTGCCGCTCGCCACGCTGAAGCCGGATTGAAGTCTTGGCTGCGTGTACCTCTTGGTGATTCAATTGATCCTTTAGGAGATCTCAGTCTTCGAAGTCGAGACGAAAATGCGTACGACGATGAAGACCTTGCGATGTTGAACCGGGTGGCAACGGTAATTTCACCTGCGCTTGAGAACGCCCGTTTGTATGCTCAGATTCGTGAAGAGGCACACACTCGAACGGTTCTCGCGGAGATTGGCAAAGCCGTCTCGTCGTCCACTCTGGTTTCAGAGTATTTCGACACGTTCGCTGATCTCGCGAAGAAGTAAATTCCTTTTGACGCGATGGTCTATTCCGACGTCGATCCGAGCCAGGGCGTTATTACTTTGCGGTACTGGAGCGGCTACGACTTGAGATTGAATAAGTCGTATGAAGGAATTTCACTCAAAGGAACCATTGCCGAGACAGCAATTCGTGAGCGAAAGGCACTTCTTCTAGATGCGAGCAGCGGTAAGCCCGTTTCGGCGCACACTCAAGTTGTGCCTACTTCGATTGATGAGGATCTAAAAGAAACCATTTGCGTGCCGCTATTTTCGAGAGGTGTTGCATTTGGTTGTTTGTATATGGGGTCACGAACTGCGGGGAGTATCTCGGAGCACCACGTAGATTTGGCGTCGTTGATCGTTGACCAGATATCAGGCTCGATCGCAAACGTAGAATTGGTTGAGCGATTACGCCGCGAGAGCGATTTGCGAGAAGCCTTGGCTGATGTTGGTAGGGCAGCTAACGAAAATCTCAACATGGATCATATTTACGAGACGTTGGCACAGTTGCTGAAGCGGCTCATTGGGTATGACCGAATGGTAGTGACGACTGTTTGTGATGATGACGTTTCGTTCGAACGAGCTTTCGTTGCTGGTGTTGAAGTTGAGGAAGAGCCGCAGGGCTCGGTTGTCGATGTTCCGAGTCTTAACACTGTCTTGGCGGGAGATATTATGGGTGATGATATCGGTGTATTTGCATTGGGATCACCAGCTCCAAATCGCCGAATGCAGAAGGCCGGCCTAAGGTCATGGACGCAGGTTCCTTTGGGTGATCCGACTACTCCAAGTGGTAGTTTGAGTTTGCGTAATTTGACGCCGCATAAATATTCTCTCCGAGATGTGGAGTTCCTTGAGAGGGTAGCTTCACTGATATCGCCTGTGTTGCAGAACGCAAAGTTGCTAGCGAAAACGCAGGATGATGCAAAAACTCTTGCAGAGCTTACGGTTAGCCTTCAAGCTTCGGCAGAACGAAGGCAAATTTTGGCTGAGATAGGTCGAACCGTTTCTTCGACTCAAGATGTGGCAGAAATTTTTGATGAATTTGCTCGGTTAGCGTCAAAGCTTGTGCCGTTCGAATCGATTAGTTATGCCGATATCGATGTCTCTGCCAATTCTCTTACGCTGCGATATTTGTATGGAGAGAGATCGCCGGTCGGCAGGTTTGATGTCCCTGTAGATCTGGACGGAACAATTGCTGAACAAGCCATCGAGCTGAAGCACCCGTTCGTTGTACGGGCTACAAAGGATCGACCAATATCTCAAACGATTCCGAGTTTTCCGACATCTGCGGATGAAGAAGTCGCTGAAGCTGTTTGCGTTCCTTTGGTTACGCAGGGTGAAATTTTTGGTTGCTTGTATTTTTCATCTAACAAGCTCCACACATTTGATATTCAGCACATCGAAATGATCGAGCTGATTACTGATCAGGTTTCAGGCGCTATTGCGAACGCACGGCTGAATGACGCTCGGCTTAGCGCTGAGCGAGATCGCGTGGAAAGCGAATCGCATCGGCGTGAGCTTGCTGCTTTGAACGAACAGAAGAGTGAGTTTCTTTCTACTGTTTCGCATGAGCTTAAAACTCCACTTACAAGCCTGGTGGCATTTGCCGATATTCTTTCAAAAAATACGAGTTCGAACTTGTCAGATCGGCAGCTAAAACAGCTGGAAGTGATGCAGCGAAGTTCACGGCGACTCGACGTGCTGATTAACGATTTGGTCGATGTATCGCAGATCGATGGCGGCAAGCTAAAAATCGAGAAAGATAAGTTCCTGGTAAGCGGATTGGTCGAGGAAATTCGACTTGCTTTCGATCCTATTCTCGATCCGAAGCAACAGACGTCATCAGTGAAGAACAACGCAGAAGGTGCTGCGATTATTGCTGATAGGCACCGGATAGCTCAGCTGCTTACGAACCTGATGAGCAACTCGTCAAAATATTCACCAGAGGGCACGGATATATCGGTATCGATTGATTCAGATGGTGATCAACTCGAAATAGTTGTTTCCGACAATGGGATTGGAATGGACTCGATTACCTTGGAGAACATGTTTACGCCGTTCTTCAGGTCGGATGATGAGAAAACTCAATCGGTGGCAGGTACTGGACTGGGCTTGGCTATCGTTCAGAAGATTGTTGAGCTGCACGATGGAACGGTTACCGCTACGAGCGATCTTGGAGTTGGAACGACCGTACGGGTAGTTCTTCCGGGATTGATCACTGGGCCGGCCGCTGCCGAAGGTGTGGGGGCTAGAAGGTCGAAGCCTGTGTTTGGCTTCAGAGACTAGATAGCGGTGAGTGGTTGCGAGGTTAAGCGCTGGGCATCGGGTGTTGTAAAAATGGCGGAGGGGACAGGATTCGAACCTGCGATGCCGTTACCGACATACTTGTTTTCAAGACAAGCGCATTCAACCGCTCTGCCACCCCTCCGCAGAGATGCCAGGGTTTCTTTGAGAAACCGCACGGTAAACAAGTCTAATAGCAATACGTGCGTATCTGAAACGGTAAAACGCTACAAATTCCTCAGTGATCTGATCTGGTTGCAGAGGCCCAGGCGGAAGATACTGGTACTAGGGAGCGTAAACCTCGCCGGTCGCAGCCAAGTTTTTGCAGGTTGTGGCGGCTCGAGACTCCCTGATTCTGTGGCTTCAGGGTTCCGTTAGATTGGGATTCTAAGGAGAAGTGATCATGAGGCGATTTCTTGAACTATCGGGAATGTGGATTATTCTCGCCGGAGCCATCATCGAGGTTGTGGGAATCGTAGTGCTGATCACTACTGAGGATTCTTGGATTCTTTACGCAGCCGGGTACGCTGTGGCGTTCGCTGGGGTAGCACTGATGTTTTGGGTGGCGCTTCGAGACAGGCTGCGTGATCGAAAAACCGATGATCTTGATGATGTTGGGTTTAATTAACGGTTGCATCTCGACTGGTGTGTCATTGCGAGGAGTTTGCGCTGAAGCGACGTGGCAATCAACGTGATAAGCAACGCTTCTGCCACAGACGTGACGACGTGGTTTGGTCGATTGGTAACGGATAGATTGTTGGTTGAGTTCGGCTGCTGATTGCCACGTCGTCGAACTCCTCGCAATGACAAGGATTGAATCACGATCCTGGTGACTGCTATTTTTGGCAGTTCGAGCAGTAGTAGGCGGTTCGGCCGCCTAGTTTGAGCGTGACTAGCGGGATTTCGCAGCGTGGACAGAACGATCCCGGCTTGCGATGGAGCTGCATGCGATCGTCGTAGGCATCGACGATGTAGGGTCGCCCTCGGTCGTCAGGGTGGTTCTGTATGAACTCGAGAGCACGCTCTAGAGATTCTCTTATCGCTACGAGCAGGTCTTCGAGTTTCTTTGCCGAAATTTTATTCGTGCGTTTGGCTGGCGATATTTTCACTCTGTGGAGCGCTTCATCGGCGTAGATGTTGCCTACTCCGGCGATGATCGATTGGTTGAGCAGAAGCGGTTTTATCTGGGCCGTTCTACCCTTGAGATTTTGAGCGAAATATTTCGCTGTGAATTTG
>Ga0233439_10004481_pt1 | contig 13484 bp, 13 predicted proteins | sample SI_123_September_6_FD_182713 | JGI IMG/M metagenome (GOLD analysis project Ga0233439, IMG submission 182713) | Seawater microbial communities from Saanich Inlet, British Columbia, Canada - SI_123_September2016_100_MG | ecosystem: Environmental > Aquatic > Marine > Inlet | place: Canada: British... | reverse complement strand
GTGGTGCCTTTCTTGCCGCGAAGTTCTCCGTTGCTGCCACCCTGATTGTCTAAACGCGATCCGTTGTCGCTAGTGAAAATAACGAGCGTGTTGTCGTCTAGCCCCTGTCGTTTGAGTTCATCGAAAAGCACTTTAGCGACCCAATCGACACCGGCAACACATGCGCCGTAGTCGCCGTTTTCTGAGGCGTTTACGAGGGTTTCTGGCGCGTATAGCGGTAGATGAACGTACATGTGTGCGAAATAGAGGAAGAACGGATTTTCTTTGTTTCCTCGAATGAACTTCACCGCTTCTTCTGCGTACCGTTCGGTTAAGGCACGAAGATCAGGCTGTTCTTGAATGACTTCTTCGTCTCGAATGAGAGGCAACGGCGGACGCTTTCGGAGGTGCTCTTTTCTATCGTGATCGTCAAGGGTCGGATCATCGACCTGACGTCCCATGTCATTGCTGTACGGAAGTCCAAAATAGCTGTCGAAACCATGATTTGTGGGCAGGAATTCTTCCTGATCGCCAACGTGCCATTTGCCAATGATTTTGGTCGAATAGCCGACATCTTTCAGCGCACCAGCGATAGTCGTTTCATCTGGGTTTAGTCCGATTCCATCGCCGGGGAATAGCACTCGGAAACCATCGAATTCACCGAAGCCGATTCGCTGTGAGTAGCAGCCTGTTAGCAGTGATCCTCGTGAAGGCGAGCAAACACCTGAGGCGACGTAGAAATCGGTGAACATCACACCCTCGGTCGCCATGTTATCGAGTGCGGGAGTCTTGTTGATCGTCGACCCGTAGACTCCCAGATCGCCGTATCCAAGATCATCGCAGTTGATAAGTACGATATTTGGCTTTGCCATTGATGCTTCCGTTCTTACTCGTTGTTGCCCAGAAATAATGGGTCAGTTTGCACGTGTTTTACCTGTTTCACTAGCGACGCCCAACTCAATTTGAACGTAATGCGCTGAAGCGGAGTCGAATCTGAGATATGGTCTGGCACAACCGGTAATTCGAGAAACGTCTTGCAACTGAAATTCTGGAGCCTAATCAATGCTGTTCTTCCTTCTAGCTAACCTGACCGATGACGGACTTCAGGCGTGCGTAGAAAATCCTGATGCATTTGCTGAGGCATGCGACAGCATTGATGTTCCTGGCGCTCGATTGCTCTCTCGCTACGCGACGTTGGGCCAATATGACTTCGTAGTGCTGGTACAGGCGGATTCTGCACAGACGATGTCTCGACTTTCGGTTGTGCTGGGGGCGAATGCTCACGTTCACGTCGAGTCGATGCAGGCGATCACCGCTCACCTAATGTCAGAGCGCGAAGAGGAATTGATCGAATCAAGTAGTCCCGAAAACAAGAAGGAAACTTCACAACCTGGGAGCGCAGCAAGCTGACGGAGTTCGACGTAACCAGCAAGTGGTAGATCGAATCGATTGCAATCCGGCAGGGGGCTGACTAATATTCTGGCTGTTCAAATTTGGCATGAAAACACGGGGGCAATTAATGACGACGCGCGAGATACTTTTGGCCATACATGTGATGGGAGCCGTTATATGGATTGGCGGCGGCGTGGCGTTGAACATGATCGGTTTCCGGCTGACTCAGACTAAAGGCGAACTATTGCGCCCCATGCTTAAGACGTTCGATTGGGTGGTCAATCGAACAATACTTCCAGCGTCTCTACTCGTTTTAATTTCTGGAATTACTCTGGTGCTTGAAGGCGGATATAGCTTTGAAGATATTTTCGTGACCATCGGAGTAATCGGTGCTGTGTTGACGATTATTATCGGCGCCGGGATCCTATCGCCACGCATGCGTAAGCTGGAAGCGATTTGGGAAGAGCATGGTGATGATTCTGAGATCGCCAGCCAGGCTGTTGCGCGATTGATGCTGATAGGACGTCTCGATCTTGTGATGCTGTTCGTTGTGATCGGCGCAATGGTCTTCAAACCCATTTAGCCTGAGCCTAGTGGAAATGACGAACGGCTAAGGGCTGATTTCACATATTGGCGTGGACATTTTGAGATTGTTTCGGATGATGATTACTTCAACGGCGCGGTCGTAAACACTACGTGGAACGGCTGACAGTAGATCATCACTGCGTTGTAGCTCGCTGCATCGGCGTCGAGGGGCAGCGGGTAGTTCTGGCTGCCGATATTGCCCTTTAGCTTGCCAAGGTCTAGGTAGCCCTGCGACATGTCTCGACCTTCTGGGTCGATCATCAGAAGCACGTGTAGGTCGGGACCGTTGGTTATGTTTATGTCTTCTAACCGCAGTACGTCTGTGGCGTCTTCGAGCCGGTAGATAGTTGCGACTCCGCTACCTTTGTGAGCCCGATCTTCATCACGGAACGTGCCAGTTTTTAGGCTTACTGTCGACGACATGGTCATTTCGGCCGACATTTCTTCGTCCATTGGAGAGTCGAGCTTGGCTGCGGTTTCCATCATCGACTCTGCCTCTGCCTGAGTCACTTCGTCAGGAATCGTGGAGTTAGCGGTTAGAGGAAAATCTTCGTTGGCAACGTTATCGATGAATAGAGGCGATCCCAACCACCATGCTAGCCACAAAGCGGGAGTGGCAAACAATAGAGTTAGCCCAAGCGCAATTCTGGTGAGCTTCTTTCGCTTCGGAGTTGCCGTCGCCCATTGCCAAGTTCTTTTTACGATACCCACGAATCCGCCCTTTCGATTGAGTCGTCTTACAACAATCTACGGTATTGATCGACGGTTGGACTCAGCGATGCGGAATCTAGCGATTCGGATTCTCGCAGGATGCACTATGGTTTGAAGATGTTGCTATTACGAAATCAGGCGAAATATTTGATCGTGTTTGCGTCAGCATTAGCGATGCTTCTCGTAGTTGCTTGCGGCGGCGGTGACGAGGATTTTCGAGATGATCCTCGTAGTGTAGGCCAATCGAATGACTCCAATCCTGAGAACAAGACTCAAGACGAATTCACGGATGATCTTCGGGTAGAAGATTCCTCTGATTCAGTTGCCAGCGGCGATCAAGTGAACAATGCAGATGCTGAAGGACGGTTGCCGGGACGTACTCACGGCGATAGAACTCATGGAATCTGGCCACAGGTATGGTCGCAGCATGCACCGAACGTTCAGAGTTGGGAATACAAGGTCAATTGCGGCGAGGCGTCATCGCATATTGAACCATGTTTCCTATCAGATATGACTTCCGTTGCGGTCACGACTCCTTCAGGTGAGGTGATCGATCTTGAGAAGGATTTCAACACGAACGAATTCTCTGGGGAGATTACACGTCGGTGGGTTTTATACGGTCCTCCCGATGGCGATTTGCCAGAAAAGGGCGACTACGTGTTCAGCTACTCACGCGGAGCAGAACTAGTCTATGAACAGGCGATTCCTTACGATTCAGGCGTCGTTTCGTATCCGACCGGAGTCGAGTGGAAGCGCGATGGTCGTGACATCGTCGTGAAGTGGAACCCACCTTCCGAAGCTTCGAAAGACATGCACTACAAGGCGCTAATTTGGCAAGTGGAGGACACCCCAGAGGTGTTCATATCGAACGTGTTCGATTGGGATGTCGATACTGCGGTGCTACAAGACGTTCCGATGATTGCCGGTGGTAAGTATTCGCTGAACGTCGCCCTCTATTTCGACGACGGCTACGTCTACAGCGAGTACGTCATATTCGAGTGGCCCGAGCCGGGCGAGAGCGGATATTAGGCGAACTGGGCGTGTTCGTTGAGTCGCTGATTAGTGCCATTCGAACCATTCAATTCGTATACTCAATAGATGTTAATTGGCAATGTTGAAGTAAAAGGGCTGGCGAGACTGGCCCCGATGGCTGGAATTTCTAACGCTGCGTACCGCACGGTCGCTCGCGAGTGCGGTAGCGCGCTTACGACTAGTGAAGAGATCGACGCAACTGGTCTGCATCGTAAAAACACGAAGACCCGCTACGACATTGCAAAGTATCTTCCAGAAGAGAAGCCGATCGCTCTTCAGATCCTCGGATCAAATGCTGAAACGCTAGTTCCGGGTGCGCAGTGGTTGCAGGATCAGGGCGCAGACATCATCGACCTCAACATGGGTTGCCCCGTTCAGAAAATCACGAAGACGGGTCGCGGTTCTGCGATGATGAAAGATGTCGCGAAGACTGCCAAAATCCTCGAAGCGATGCGTGCGGCTTTGACGATTCCATTCACGATCAAGATTCGTAGCGGTTGGGACGAAATGCACCTCAACGCTGTTGAAGTCGCCAAGATGGCGGAGGACGTTGGTGTAGATGCGATAACCGTTCACCCTCGAACTCGTTCACAGCAGTTCACAGGTCTATCGAAGTGGGACATGATTTCGCAGGTTGTCGATGCGGTGAACGTTCCAGTTACCGGTAACGGCGATGTGAAGTCGATGTCGGACGCCAGGCGCATGGCAACTGAAACCGGCGTTGAGTCGGTGATGATCGGTCGAGGAGCCATGGGTAAGCCGTGGGTGTTCGACGAGTCATTCGAGGATCTTTCGCCGGCTGGCAAATATGAATACCAGACGCGGGTAATCAATCGTCACATGCCTTTGATCATGGAGCACTTCCCTGAGAAGGTTGGACTGATTCAGATGCAACGCCACCTGTCGTGGTACGCCGGTGGTCGAGACCGAGTGCGCACGTTCCGGGTCGAACTTTTTGGTGCCGAGAGCTACCAAGAGACCCGAGACGTTTTCGACAGGTACTGGGCGTCGGTCGACCCATCGGTATCTGAGCAGCCAAACGTGGCGGTTGTTTAGACTGCGGCGCGTTTTGAATATAGATTCTTTCGAATAGCTAGAAATTCCAAACGACTTGGATTACCAGAAGCAGAAGGATGATTAGTGTCGTTGCTGCAGCCGGTAGGGCGATAAGTCTGCTCATATATTCAGTTTCGAAATTTCCCCGTTTTAGAGTGAATCGCTTCTCTACGTGTTTACTCCACAGTCGATGGCGCGAGATTACGCGCGTTTGTAATCGGCGTTTGGAGATTTCGGGTCGTGCCAGCTAATGTGGGCACATTGACTGGTAGTTATAGAAAGAGATAACGCTATATGACCGATGATCGGCACTATTTCACGACCGTAGATGGTCAGTTCGGCAGACTGACTCTGGTAGCGACTGATCGAGGTCTTCGAGCCTTGCTTTGGCCGGATGACTCGGTATCTCGGGTGCCTCTTCCCGCCGAAATGATTGCCGAAGAAGAACATCCGATGCTCTCAGCCGCACGTCTTCAGATCGAAGAGTATTTGGCTGGCGAACGAATCGAGTTCGACCTCAAGTTCGATTTGCGTGGGACTGAATTTCAACAAGAGGTATGGCTAGGGCTCGCATCGATTCCGCTTGGAGAAACCTCGACCTACGGAGAGCAAGCGATGCGAATTGGTCGACCTAAAGCGGTTCGTGCCGTTGGAGCTGCCGTTGGTAGGAATCCGATTTCAATTATCTTGCCGTGCCATCGGGTTATTGGCGCTTCAGGGGATCTGACGGGATTCGCTGGTGGAATCGAGACCAAGCGAAGCATGCTGGCGTTTGAACGAGCGGATGTTGGGTGATGGCGTGAGTGGCTGGCGATGAAGATCACGGTCGAGGTTGACGCTTTCACCCTCACCCCAGCCCTCTCCCACTGGGAGAGGGGGTATGGACCCGGAGCAGCTAGACAGTCGGTAGCGGCATGTCGTCGCCGGTATCGTCTTGCCAGATTCTTATTCGAGCCGCCATTTGGCGAATTCGATCTATGTGCTCTGGATTGTCGAACAAGTTGTTGAGTTCGGCAGGATCAGTATTCAGGTCGTACAGCTCGCATTGATCGCCGGGTGACAGGTTCAGCTTCCAGCGATCTCCGGTAACAACTCCCCGCCACGGAATCGAAACCATGCGGTTGATATCCGGAGATCCGAGATTGCGATCGCCCATTCCGTTCCACTGGATGAATACGTCGTTATCCGAAAGATCTTCCTCGCCTCGAAGCACCGGGCGAAGCGATTTTCCTTCGATGTGGTCGGGAATTTCGCTGCCTGACAAATCTAAGAGCGTAGGTACGAGGTCGACCTGTCCAACGGAACCAGCGACGCGAGTCTGCTTGTCGTTGTTCATCCAAGGGACATACATGAGGAACGGTACGTTCGACGCCTCTTCGTATAGAGATCGTTTTTCGAGCATGCCATGGTCGCCAGCCATCTCGCCGTGTTCGCTCGTGAATACGATGATCGTATTGTCGGCCTGACCGCTTTCTTCGAGCGATTCGAATATTTTGCCTAGCTGAGTATCGACTAGCGTTACGTTTGCGAAGTACTGGGCACGAAGCTTGCGGAAACCTTCTTCGGTGGTTGTATCGTGAACGTCGCCACCGGCTTCGCCTAACGGATTATTTCCGCCACCCATGTAGTAGTCAGATCGCAATCGATTTACGAGTGAGCCTGAATCAGGGCGAACACGGAATCCGGTTCCAACTTCGATTTCGTCGGGATCGTAAAGATCGTTCAGTGGACCTGTATATGGCGGGTGCGGCTCGAAGAAGTTCACGTACAGCATCCACGGTTGATCGGCGTGCCTGCCTTCTGGATATTCGCTGATGAACTTCGACGCTGTATGACCTAAGAACGCAGCTTGAGTTTGTTCTTCAGTAAGATTCGCTGTGCCGGTCCATGCTTCGTATGACATCGACACCGATGGCGGTTCGACTCCGTGATCTCGTAGCCACTGGTTGTACGGAGCTTCCTGATATCGATATTCCTTACGGGTGATGCGTACACGCTGGAAATCTTCGACAGCTTCCCAAGTATCGAACCCGTGCTGAGCCGTCATGTCGTCGCCCAAGTGCCACTTGCCCATGTGGGCGTTGTAGTACTCGTCGTCGATCATGTCACCGATCGTCTGAATATCTCGTGACAGCGGAATATTGTTGCGCTGCAAGCCGGTTGCGTACGGGTACAGACCAGTCATGATCGACGCACGGGCGGGAGTGCAGACCGGCTGCGTGACGTATGTGTTCTCGAATACGAAGCTCTTATCGGCAAGCTTGTCGAGGTTTGGGGTTTTGATCCATTCGTTGCCGTAAGCGCGCATCGAATCTCGACGCTGCTGATCGGTGAGAATGAAAAGTATGTTGGGCTTGCGATCTTGCATCGTGGAGTTCTGCCTGTGAGTGCGTTTGCGAATTGGTCAGACTGGACGTTCTCAGAGCGTCGATCTAGATTGCGGTCTAAGTGTTACCAGCCATCGGAAGGGTACGGCAATCCCGCTCGCGCGCAATAGTGTGCGAGGATAATCTCTGATTATGAGTTTGATACTTCACGAACAACTAGAGACTGATCGACTTCTCCTCGCACCACTTACGGTGGAGATTGCGGAGGGGATGATCGCGGGCGATTCCGAGTTGCTTCGAACAGAATCTCGGCTCATATTTCCAGATCCGTTCCGATTGCCACCGATGATGATGGACGACTATCTCACGGCCGTTTCACAGCGATTGCGCTACGAGCCATCGCAGGTCGGCTGGTGGGGCTGGCTGTTCTTTGTTAAAGAATCACGGAGAGTACTCGGAACGGTAGGTGTTAGCGGACCGCCCGATGATACCGGAGCGGTTGGAATAGCTTTTTCGGTCTACGAGGATCAAGAGAATAAAGGCTACACCAAAGAGGCGACCAAGGCCGTGGTCGATTGGATTCTGGCTCAGGTTGGAGTGAAGTCGCTACGTATGACGATTCACCCGAAGAACTTCGCAGCCGTTCGAGTAGCTCAACACTCTAAATTCGAGCTAAAGGGAACTGTTACCGATGAAGTGGTCGGCGAAGTTCACCTTTACGAAGCGAAGAAACGTGTAATTCTTCCTCCGCCTTCAACGCTGGTTTAGGCGTTTTTTTGCCGAGTGAATCGGTGACACGTTCGCTTCGGTCCTACTATTTCGTGATTGCTGGATTCCATTCGTGACCTAGCATCGCTTTGGCAATAGAATCGTGAGATCATCTTTTTTAGTCCCTCGGTTCTTGCCTACCAATCGGAGATATTCGCGTGTCAGACAACTCGGAAACGAATTCGCCAGATATGAGTTCTTCGGAAGCGACTTCAGAGGTGAAGTTCGAAGCCGCCACGAAGAAAAAGCGCGAGACTCGGCCTTGGGGCTCATACGAAATTCTGACTAGCGGACCTGGTTTTCAAACGAAGCGACTTACGGTGAAGTCCGAAAAACGACTTTCGCTTCAGTGGCACCGACACCGTGACGAGACGTGGGTTGTCGCACGTGGCACGGCTAGGGTGACTGTTGGTGAAGAAGAGCACACGCTGGGTCGTGGTGAATCAATGTTTGTTGCTCGCAATATTCACCACCGAATCGAGAACATCTCTTCGGTCGAGCCGCTAGAGATTATCGAAATCCAGACCGGCGACTATCTCGGCGAAGACGATATCGTCCGAGTAGAAGACGATTTTGGGCGGGCTGAGTAGGGCACTGAGTGCATCCTTCCGGTAATGTCTGGCATCTGAGCAGCATGGCGATCCGATCGCCTCGGACGTATCGAATCTACTTGTGGGGAGAACCAAATGGGAATGCTTGTACCGGATGATCAATTTCCGGACATCAAATTAGATATTGCTGGTGGTGGTTCGGTTTCGCTTCCGGGTGATGTCGCTGGGCACTGGACGTACGTTCTGTTCTACCGCGGTGGTTGGTGACCGTACTGCACTCGGCAGTTGGCTGAGGTAGAAGAATGGTTCGAACGACTTCAAGAGTTCGATATAAAAATCGTAGCTGGCAATACTGATGGTGATTCAGATACGGCTGAAACTCATGCCAATCACGATCTTTCATTCCCGATAGCACACAGTGTTCCAGTCGAAATAGCTGAGAAGCTAGGTGCATGGGTTGGTGAACGGCAGGGCAAACCCATGGTTCAGCCTTGTGAGTTCGTTATCAGACCCGACGGGACGGTTGCTGCCTCGATGTACGCAACGACTCAGCTCGGGCGGATGAAGCCAGAGGAGATCTGGAATTTCGTGAAAGCACGGATTTAGGCAAGCAGGGCGTGGCTTAATTCTCCCTCCCTTGCAAGGGAGGGAGTTAGAGGGTGGGTTGGATCGTGAACCGGCTCAATCGTTCTTTCCAGACGGCGATTTCACCCACACCCCAACCCTCTCCCTTGAAGAGAGAGGGGGCTCGTACAGGCTGCACGCCTACTTCAGCGCTACGCTTCCGTCTTCTCGGATTGGTGGTGCTACTAGGGCAGGGTCGAACGGGTGCATTGCTGGGGCGTCTTCGTTGAATATGACTCCGAGACCGGGCTTCTCAGAAGGCGTGTACCAACCGTTTTCTAGCTTGATTATCACGTCGGTCATGTCACGACGTGGCGGCACTTCTTCCTGAACCGATTCCTGAACGTCCCAAGAAGGCGACGCCGTGCCGATGGCGATACATGCGGCGGTTGCGATCGGTCCCTGGAAGTTGTGTGGGCAGATCTTGATGTGATGAGCTTCGGCGATCGTTGCGATCTTCTTCACGCCTGTAATTCCGCCAGCTACAGCGATATCGGGTTTGAAGAACGCTGGTTTTGCTAGCTGTGCGTACTCCCGGAACTCCCAAATGCCCATGTTTCGTTCGCCAACGGCGAGCGGCAATCGCATTTTTGCGGCGACTTCACCCATCGCTACGACTGAGTCGGGAACGATTGGGTCTTCGATGAAGTACGGCCTTAGTTTGGCGACTTCGTCACAGAACACGATCGCTTCGTGCGGCTGCATGTTTCTGTGAATCTCGATTCCAATATCGAAATCCCAGCCAACGGTTTCTCGAACTGCTTCGACCATCTCGACAGCTAAGCCGATCATCTTCGTATAAGTGAGTTCAGCCCAGTTTTTAGGCATTGGCGTGAACTTCAAAGCGGAGAAGCCCTGATCGAGCGCTTTCTTGGCGCCAACTGCACACTCTTCCGGAGTGCTTCCGCCGATTCCTTGCGCTATCCCTCTGATCTTTTGACGAACCTTTCCGCCAAGCAAATCCCAAACGGGTGCTTGAAGTCGTTTGCCCTTGATGTCCCATAGCGCCATGTCGATGGCGCTAATCGCACCGCCGATGCTGTTGCCTCGGAACGCTGAGTTGTATCGCCAGAGGTAGCTCCAGATGTGCTCGATATCACCGGCGTCCATACCGATTATCGCGTCGGCGAATCCGTGAATGGTCGCTTCAGCCGCTTTCGGATACGACCAGTAGCACGATTCGCCGATGCCTTCGGTTCCGTCCTCGGTTGTGATTTTCACAACAAGGTATCGAGCTACAAAAAACGTTTCAATCTTCGCAATTTTCATTTTTTTACTTCAGGGTGGGGAGGTGGGTCCGCAGATGGTTGATTAGTGGGGGTTGGGGTCTAGATTACGGGGACTAAATATTCCAGTGGGCGTTGATGCTTGCTTCGTACTCGGCAGTTTCTTCGTTCTCGATTTCTTCGATAGTAACGGGTCGACCCAGTACCGAAGATTCGAGAGCTGCGTTGCAAACTGCGAGGTCCTTTCGTCCGACGTAAGCGTCAACTTCCGGCTTCGTTCCATCGGCGATACATTGTCCGAGTTCGTAGTACTCAAGCGCAACGAGGAACCGATCGGCATCTTCAAACGGTGTGTCGTAAGAGCCAAGCCGATCGCTGCCGAAAAGACGGGTAGTTAGTTCGTCCAAATGGAAATCAGGCACTAATTCGAGAACGTCGTCGCCTGAAACTTCACCTACACCATCGATAGTTAGCTTCAGCGGGTTGCCTCGGCGCTGCTTGGCTGGTGCCATCGATCCTTTGCTGCCGTAGATCATGGCGTATTCCGTTGTTTCGCCGTGAGCAGCCCAGAACGAGGTCCATTGGCCGACCGCACCGTTCTTGAATTTGAGAGTGGATATGACCATATCTTCGGCTGTAGCGTCGATCTCGTCAGGGACTTCGCTAGCCCAATGCTCGTAGAAGTTTGCGACACCGATCTTCTCGCCCTTGTATCGCTTAGGCTCCCAGATTTTCGATACGGCGTAGACCTCTTCGATGTCGCCGAGGTAGTACATCATTTGATCGACAGCGTGAACGCCAGCATCGACGAAAATTCCACCAACGTTCTTATAGTGCCGCCACGGCCAAATGATGATGTCGTTACCGCCGCGAGCCGATCCGAGCAGGAAGCTGTATGGATCGCCAATCGCACCGGAATCGAGAAGTGCTTTGTTGAGTCGGCACATAGGGTCGCGTCGTTCTTGCTCGCCGACGCTGAGAACTTTGCCGCTACGCTTCCAGGCGTCGATTACTCGATTGCAACCTCGGACTGTGAGCGAAAGCGGTTTTTCGCAAAGAACGTTGTAACCGAGATCAAACGCCATCTCGGCGACGAGATGATGAGAGCCTGAATCGGTAGTGATATCGACCGCCTCGATGTCGGGTCGCTTCTTCTTCATATCTTCCATCGAAGTGAAGATTTCGGGTCGGCTTCCGAGCATTTCCTCAGCTTTGTCGGCGAGGTGAATGGCGTTCTCTTCACGGGTGTCGCAGACGGCGACAAGTTCGACGTTCGCCATGCCGCTTTCGTAAAGAGCTCCGAGCGCTCGTAAATGGCGACCGCCCATGCCACCAGCACCGACGATTGCGATAGGAATACTGACCACGTTTTATCTCCCGATTCTTTTATTTAGCCTGACCCGAATCAGGCGCGTTCGCAGTTGTACACCATCACCCGACGTTGCGGGGATGCACCTATCGATCCTGAACGCTGCCGTCGAAGCCGATTGGGGTGTCGAGAATTTTTGGATTTTCAGGCCCGGAAAGAGCGGCTTCGTTTAGTTCAATGCCGAGTCCGGGACCTTCAGGAACGATGAGGTATCCATCGACCAATTCGAGCGGCGTAACCAATAGATCGCTCTTAGGCGGCTCAGATTCACCGGTGTACTCCTGAAGTGCGAAGTTCGGAATACAGGCGTCGAGCTGAACACAGGCGGCTGTGCTTACAGGAGAAAGCGGATTGTGCGGAATTACTTTCACATGCTTCGCTTCTGCCATGGCTGCGACTTTCTTCGATCCCGAAAGTCCGCCGCATAAGCAGAGATCGGGTCGAATGTAGGCTGCGGCGTTTGCTTCGAGAAGTTGCTCATATTCAAAGATCGTCGTGAATCGTTCGCCGGTCGCAATTGGAATATTGCAGTGATCGGCGACTTCAGCCATTCGCGCTGGACTGTCGGGGAGCATTGGGTCTTCATAGAAGAACGGGTTGAACTGTTCAAGACGCCGACCCAGCCAAATGCTTTCCGCGGGAGCCATCTGTCGGTGAATCTCGACACATATGTCGACGTCCCCACCGACCGCTTCTTTCACGGCGCCGACTCGATCAACGGCTTCATCTGCCCATTGTGTGTAGGACTTATGCAGGTAGTAATCGGGAGCAAACGGTGTAAATCGAACTGCGGTGAAACCGTCTTTAGCGGCGGCGACAGCACTCGCAACTAGGTCGTCTTTAGTGTTTCCGCCGACGTGCATGTAGCAGCGAACTTTGTCGCGTGTCTTACCGCCCATGAGGTCGTAGATCGGTACGCCGAGTCGCTTGCCTTTGATATCCCAAAGAGCGATATCGATTGCTGAAAGCGCACCTTGTACTACTGAACCCATGAAGTGCGATGAGCGGTACAGCCACTGGTAGTGATGTTCGATGTAGTCGGGATTCTTACCTTTGAGATACTCGGCCATCGTGTCGACCATCGTCTTGGTCGGTCGTTGCCAGCCGTGAACGCCGCCCTCACCGATACCGACTGTTCCGTCTTCGCAGTAGATGCGAATCAATAACCAGCGATCCCAAAGAATGGTTTCGACTCGTTCTATCTTGGTTGGTGCTGACATTTTTGGCGTGGTCCGTTTACTGAGAATGGAGTTGCTGGGTGCAGAAGCACGCAAGCTGAATTGGTTTGCTAGCCGAGAAGGTAGCTCGTAATTGAGGCGGTTACAAGATCAATTCGGTTTGTGTTGGGCTCTTGGTGGAGTTATAACGACGGCACAAGCGTGTATCGGTGTTCGTTAACCACTCAATCGAACGTCCCACCGAACCGAATCCCAGGCAGCGGAAAGTGAACTGAAACTTGCTCGATCTAATAATCAAAGGTGCGACCGTCATAGATGGCTCCGGCTCTGAAGGCTCGATTCTCGATGTGGCGATCGAAGGCGATCGTATCGTTTCTATTGCACCGAACATCGAAGCTGAATCGGCTGAAGTATTGGACGCTACCGGACTGGTGTTATCGCCCGGATTCATCGACGTTCACTCTCACGACGATTTCCACGTATTGATCGAACCTGAAGTTCGTCACAACATCTTGCAGGGCATTACTACCGCGATCGTCGGTAACTGCGGGTTTGGGGCTGCCGGTTCAGAGGCTGGCAAGATTCAGATGAAGGCGATCAACGAGCCTAGTGCCGATCTGCCGGATTGGGCTGGCTACGCCGGATATCTTGAAGAAGTCGACAAAGCATCTCCAGTACTGAACGTC
>Ga0233439_10004478_pt1 | contig 13493 bp, 15 predicted proteins | sample SI_123_September_6_FD_182713 | JGI IMG/M metagenome (GOLD analysis project Ga0233439, IMG submission 182713) | Seawater microbial communities from Saanich Inlet, British Columbia, Canada - SI_123_September2016_100_MG | ecosystem: Environmental > Aquatic > Marine > Inlet | place: Canada: British... | reverse complement strand
TCGCTCAGTGACCGTTGTAATTTTCGTTGCACCTATTGTATGCCAGCAGATAACGTTGAGTTCATGGAACGGAGCAACCTGCTGACTTTTGAGGAAATTCACCGAATAGTTACGGTCGTTTCCAAATTGGGGATAAACCGAATCCGCCTGACAGGTGGGGAACCGCTGATGCGAAAAGACCTGCCGAGTTTGATCAAAATGATCAATGAGGTGGAAGGCATCAACGATATCGCCATGACCACCAACGCCTATTTTCTTAAAGACCAGGCTCAAAGTCTGCTGGATGCTGGATTAAAAAGATTGAACGTCAGTCTTGACGCACTCGACCCCGAAAAATTCCGCGATGTCAATCGAAGGGACTGCCTGCAGTCCGTTTTAGATGGTCTGGATACAGCCCGCAAAGTTGGGTTCAAGTCGATAAAAATTAACGCCGTGGCAGTGCGTAATTTTTCTGAAACCGAAATCATGGGCCTGATTGAAATGGGAAGGTCAGAAGGGTTTGAAATCCGTTTCATTGAATTCATGCCTTTGGACTCAGATAAAGTCTGGGAACGTGACAAAGTCCTTTTCGGTCATGAAATCGTTGATCTCATTAAGGAGAAGTTCGAATTGGTACCCGTCGACAACTCCTTGGAAATTGGACCGGCCAGCGAATATACCTTTGCTGATGGTAAGGGAAAAATCGGAATTATCACAGCAGTCAGTAATCCGTTTTGCGATCATTGCAACCGCATCCGCATGACAGCTGATGGTAAACTCAGAACTTGCCTGTTTTCAGAGAATGAACACAACTTGAAAGACCTGATCCGAAACGGCGCGACCGATGCCAGTATCGCTGAGGCCATCCAACAAGCGGTTCTGATCAAAGAACCCGGCCACAAAATCAACCTGGACGATTTCAAACAACCCGACCGCGCCATGCATGCCATCGGCGGTTGAGTAGAGAAACATCGCAGGCGATAAGCCAAAACCACACCCATAGATTCCGGGCAAAAATTCAATCAAAAAATGTGATGATTGACCTTTCCCTTTATTCTTAAAGGGAACGCCAATTACTTTAATTTTTCACTCACCTCAAAATATTGGGCTTTATTTGGGAAGATTTAGAAGTTTTTCAATTTTTTCAGTGAGTATTGCATAATCCACCGGTTTCAGAATGTAGTCATTGACCCCGGCACGTAATGCATCGGCAACCCGGGATCTTTCGTTTTCTGCTGAAACCATTAAAAAAGGTACACCATCCAGAAGGTTTTCCTCCTTGGCTTTTTTATAAAATGCTAACCCATCCATATCAGGCATCCGCCAATCTGAAATGATTAAATCGACTTGGTTTAAATAGAGTTTATTCAGGGCCTCGCTTCCATTTTCTGCCAGAACCATTTTTGAGAATCCCATCTGGTCTAGAAATCTCATAATAATAGTGCTGGAAGCCTCATCATCTTCAACCACAAGGACTTTAACGGATTTTCGTTTGTCGACAGCCATGATATTTCTTCAAAAAAAAACAATAGAACCCTTAGCAGATCACTTTTACACCAGGTTTGGACTTAATTAAACCCTAAATGTTCAAGACTCTAAAGAATGATCGTTACCCCTTATGACCCAGAGTTATTGACGGTTGCAGATTGTATCCTTGTAGGATTATTTTTCTCTGGCTACCGTGCCGGGTTTGTTACGAAGTAAAACCCATTCATTGAGTTTTCTGACTTCATGGGGCTTTAATGTGTCAAGAAGGGATTTCGGGTCGGAGTGGTCTTCATCATTAACCACGAAACAATAGTTCCTTTCAATATAGGCCGCGACATGGGCCTTGAACTGTGGGAACTGGGAAAACATTTCACAAAAAATTTCGGCATGGTATTCTGCCTTGAGATTTTTTGGATCAAACCGGTAAAGTTTGATGTCCAGCTTCTTTTTAAAATCGGCTTTGATTAACAGGCCCATAATAAAATACTCCCATAAAAGGAAACCTGATTTTACAGGAAATCTGGAAAACCGCCAAAACCAATACAATATTTTTTTTAATCTCAACATGATCCTATCCATGCTACTCAGATAAAGTGAGAGTTAATAAGAGGTTAGCCAATAACTGAAGTCCTGCTCTCGCTAAATATGGCAGGAATTAAAACAACTCAAAGTCAAACCCCGATTGGATAGACTGTCCTCTTTTTCAAGGGGATAACTCATTACATTTGGAGATTCCATTCATGAACAAGGAAACTAAAATCAACCCCACTCAAAACCTGCTGGAATTTATTGACCGATCTCCTACTCCTTTTCATGCCGTGCAAGAGATGGAGGATTATCTTTCAGGGAAAGGTTTTAAGAAATTAAATGAAACGGACTTTTGGGACCTTATCCCAAATAACAAATATTTTCTTACCCGAAATGGTTCCTCTTTGGTCGCCTTTGAAGTGGGATCAAACCCCGGTGAAGGGTTTAAAATTATCGGTGCCCATACAGATAGTCCCAACCTCAGGCTAAAACCGAATGCGGGATATACAAATAGTGGTTATCTGCAATTTGGAGTAGAAGTTTATGGCGGAGTGCTTCTTTCTACCTGGACGGATAGGGACTTATCACTCGCAGGTCGTGTAATTTTAGGCGGAAAGAAGAAGCCCATTTCTAAACTAATTCGGTTTACACAACCGTTATTACGAATCCCCCAACTGGCCATCCACTTGAACCGCGATGTCAATAAAAAAGGGTTGATTCTTAATGCACAAATTCATTTGCCTCCAATTTTTTCATTGGAAAAGAAATCCTCTCCCGATGAGATACTTAAAAAAATGATCGCCCATGAACTGAAATGCCGACCCGCCGAGATTACGGGGTTGGAGCTATCGTTATATGACACGCAACCCGGCACAATTGCCGGCCCAGAAGGGGAATTTATTTTTTCCGGTCGGCTGGATAATCTTGCGAGCTGTCATTCTGCTATGCATGCGTTGGCAGAGTCCACCAGGAAAGATTCGGCAACAAAGGTGATCGCGTTTTACGATCATGAAGAAGTGGGCAGTGAAACCGCACAAGGAGCAGGATCACCTTTTCTGAAAGATGTATTGGAACGAATCGTCTCCCATGAAGATAGAGAAACTTTCTTCCGGGCAATGGCCAAATCATTCTTTATATCTGCAGATATGGCTCACGCTGTCCACCCCAATTATTCAGAAATGCATGATGCCCAGCATATGCCAATCTTAAACGCAGGGCCGGTCATCAAGAGCAACGCCAGCCAACGCTATGCAACGGAAGGATTGTCAAGTGCATGGTTTGAGGGGTTATGCAAAAAAGCCGGAGTACCGGTGCAAAAATTTGTAGTGCGGTCTGACCTGGGTTGCGGAAGCACCATCGGCCCGATCACCGCCGCCAACCTGGGAATCCGCACTGTAGACGTAGGAAATCCCATGCTGTCCATGCACTCCATCCGCGAAATGTCAGGATCAAAAGACCACGAATCATTGATCCGCGTTTTCAAAGAATTTTTCCGGCCAGCGGCCGGTGGCAAGTAGGCATGGATCGTTGGGCAAAGAGAACGTTTGCCAGCGGACTTGATATTTTCCCCAAGCTCTCGTACCCCGGAGGGGTATAAAGGTATTACAACTTACCCGCGGAGGGTCTCCGCCTGGACTTTGCGGATCGTTTCCATTACTTTTGGTTTTACGGTAGCCCAGCGGATATCCGTGTCTTTAGTTACCATGATTTCGTCTGCCATGATCCAGGCACTGTTCACCCCCGATATTGCCATCAAAGCCTGCGCCATAGGATGCAGTTCAGCCGTACCCGGCTCGGAAAAAGGCAGGCTTTTGCCATAAGGCAATAAAGCCTGACCCACCTTGAACGTGATAGTGTGCTCACTGCGTGTGGGTATAACGGTAATAGTCATAACATCCTCTGAAAAAATAATTCCGCTTATTGAATCAATGAATGGCCGAATTTATTCCGGGCCTCTTCAAGAATTTTTTGTGTCGCCTCTGCGGCCTGAGGAAGATTATCCTCTCTAAATAATTCCACGGCTCGGGAAAGGTTGAGAATCACCACCTTCTTAAAAGGAGGCCCCTTCTTATAATTATAATAAGCCCAACCCAAATTTCCATGGGCCTGCGCGTCCCCTTTTTTACGGTGAACAACAATATTAAGTTCCGCGATGGCATCGGCCCATCGTTCCTGACGATTATATACATTGCCCAAGGTAACCCGCATGTCCATATTAACGGGTTCCAATTCCACCGCCTTTTCAAGCGACTTTGCCGCCTGACTCAATTGAGTCAAATTCTTGTAGGCGATTCCCAGATTGTAATGGGCCACAGGGGATAATGAATTACCGGCAATGGATTTCTCGTAAGCCTTCACCGCTTCTTCAAACTTCCCCTCAGAACTAAACCGGTTGCCCTCCTCAAACCATTGTTCAGGAGATAGCCCCCAGACTGCGGAAACTTGAAATCCAAATAAAAATAATGCTAATAAAACAGCAATTCTCATTATCCATTTCCCTCAAACTGACATAAGAAACAGGATTTTACTCCGTTCAAAATAAAATAGCAACCAGCCCTCTGGCACCCCTTCGAGGCATGAAATTAAGCCAGTTCGATTTTTGCCCTCCAGAAAATATCTCCCCTGAAAGTCCTGTAAAAGCGGAATTGCATTTTTACTTGCAGATTGTCTCATGGATAAAACTGTAGTATTACTGAAGCTCACAAAACATATTTCATAAGGAAGATAAATTTGGTTAAAAATTGAACTGCTTTTGTTCCTGATTTCTGGTTAGGCCAATCCAACGGACGCCCTGATTTGATTTATCCAATGATAAATCTGAGTCGGGGCTTTTTTTGGTAGTAATTTCTCACTGAAAAGAAAGGGGGCACCCTGGGATTACTATCGGGGAATGGATATCAAAATACTCAAACACAACTTCTACGTTTACAGGAAATAGATTATGAAAATGATTGGATCATTAAGATTGTTACTCCTCTTATTTGTCGTGTCCTGCGCCTCCACTCAAAATCTTCCGGAAGAAAATTCTCAGGAAGCACTGTTGTTCAGAACTATTTGCAGTCAGTGCCATAGCCTGCCGCATCCTAAACAACATACCTCAAGCGAATGGGATGTGTCTGTGGGAATTATGTTGCGCCATATGGAAAGCAGAGGGGTTGCCTATAGCAAAGAGGACATGCAGAAGGTTCGCGAATATTTAAAAAGGAATGCAAACAAAAAGGGATGAGTTTTTGAATATTATTTATTAAGTATTCTGCCAGCTTTTTTCACAGAAAATTCGATTAAATATCACCCTCAGTTAGCAATCACCTGTGAAGGTGACCCGGATCATTGCTGAAATTATCAGGAAGATGCAAAGACTTGCGATCCGGCAAAGAGTAAACTAATAGCCCCTATAATCACATACCAACTCTCTTTGGTCAGAGATCTGAAAAAACCTTCTTTAGCGACTGATTTGTTGCCGGACTTCGACTCCAGAGTTGCTACCAAATCATTGCCAGAGTCCCCTCGCGCTATATCAGCAGGGGTCTTTCCGGACCGATCTTTTAGGCGGGAATTTGCCCCGTGAGAGAGAAGAAATTTAACCATCTTCAAGTGACCTCGACCCGCGGCCAGGTGAAGAGGTGTCCGACCTGATGAATCACGTGCATCAATTTTAGCACCCTTACTCACCAGCAACCCGGTTACACGTCTCCTGTCCCACCCCGCAGAAATATGGAGCGGGGTATAACCGGACGCGGATAAAGAATTGACATTCATTCCCTGGGCAAGAAGCATTTTTACTTTTTTGACATTATTATGCTTAGCCGCAATGTGCAAGTCGGTGCCAGCCGAGACAGTCAGCGGGAAAACCCAAGGAACCACAGAAATCAATGTCAAAAATATAATTTTAAATCGCATAACTTTAGGGTTAGTTCTTTAAAAAAATTGACAATTTTCAACCATACTGTACTCTACCATACTAAATTGAGAATGACAATCATAATACTTATTTTCAGTTGAAACAGAACTTAAAATAATATATCTAACTTCTCTTCGGTTATTAATCTCTTTTTATTAATTAAATTATATGCTTTTCAATGGTACTTTTTAAAAATATTTGACAATTTCAAATTAACCTGTATTACGAGTTTAATTTTGATAATGATTTTCATTATGGTTTAAGTGACACCTTTCAATGCGTAGAATGGAAAATTTAATTCATTGCATCCAGAACCTTATAGCTTCAATGTTCACGGGGAAGGTGACGTTGCATTTTCATTTGGGCGTGATAAAAAAAATCACAAGAGAAGAGGAAATCGGCAAGTAATTTAAGATAAAAAAATTCAAAGGCCAATCCAAAGGAAGCCCTGGTTAGATTTATCAAATGATAGATCTGATTCAGGGCTTTTTCTTTTTTTAAGAGGTAATAGTTAAGCACGAATTTTTGCTAGAGCTACACGATGCTCAATAAAAAAATAGTTAGTGGTGTTAACCCGTTGACGGTCAATCCAAAGGAAGCCCTGATGATAATTTCATTTTAAAGGCATAAGTATGAAAATATTCAAAAAATCTCTAATTGCAGTAACCGTATTTATAGCTGTCTTATTAAATTTTCAAGTGTCGCAAGCTGGAGAAAATTTGTGGGTATATACCAAAGGAACAGATACCCGGCCAAAAGGTAGTTTTGAATTTAAAATTGGTGATATAGCGCGCTTAGGAAAAGATTCCGGAGATTATTCATTTCATGACATCAGACCTGAACTTGAATACGGAGTCACAGATAAGCTTACAGTAGGCGGTTCAATTATGATTTTTGGTCACAATTACTCTGTTTCCAAAACTGATCTGGACCCCATGTATACGACTCAACAAACACAAAGTGTTACGGATGGCGGCACTCAGAAAAGATTCAATAAAACGCAATATGGAGGATATGAACTTTCTGCAAAATATAATGTTCTCAGTCCCTATAAGGATTTTATGGGCCTGTCCTTCAAGTTAGCCTACGAACAAAAAGACAAGTATCGTCTTGATGGTTCGGACATTGAGCAAAAGTCTTATGTAGGGGTAATCATGCTGCAAAAAGATTGGTTCGATGACAAATTGATTTACGCATTCAATTGGAAAACTGAGCTTGAAAGACGAAAAGGTGATGAAGTATTAGAAGAAGAAATCGCATTTGATATCAGCATGGGGCTTTCATACCGATTTAAGCCAAAACATTATATAGGAATTGAATTTCGCCGCCAGGAAGATCATTTAAGTCCCTTCAATACGACTACAAACACATTTGAGGACGGAGTTTATCCTTCAAGTTGGGATTGGGGTGACTTCAAGTTGGGGACAAGGCATCAATATGGGCAATATTTAGGACCCACTTATCATTATGCAGAAAAGGACTGGTGGCTTACCTCAGGCATATTGTTTCAGACAAACGGGGGTTGCTCCAATGTTAATCCTTCTTGTACCAATGGGAGAAACCGAGACGAACATGAAACAGTGCATGTCAGCCTCCAGATGGGTTATGAATTTTAAAATATGATGCAACTAAAGAAAAATGTATTGGCTACATTATTGGCTATGAGTTTTAAATTTCTACGTGCGGACTTTATGAAATCAAAAAGCTTTCTTAAAATTGCCACCTTGTTTGGCCTCACTTTAATGCCTGTTGGCCAGCTTTATGCTGAGACATACCTCACCACGGAGCAAGCAAGAGAAATGTTATGGGAAAGCATCTCTATGAGTCCCGTAGGAATAATTTTAACCGAGGAGCAAATGGATGCCATTGAAGATGCATCCGATACACATGTCAGAAATAGTGAAGTAAAAGCATGGAAAACCGAAACGGGAGGTTGGTTCATTATTGACCAAATCGTTGGCAAACATGAGTTTATCGATGTCGCTGTTGCTTTAACTAAAGACGGAAAAGTTAAAGGAATTGAGGTTTTACAATATCGCGAAACTTATGGGTCTCAGGTTAGACACCCAAAATGGCTGGCCCAGTTTTTGGGCAAAGACCACACTGAGCATCTAAAGTTGGATGAGCAAATACAGAATATTTCAGGAGCCACTTTATCCTCACGCCATATTACAGATGGCATTAACCGTCTCACTCATACGTGGGATCAAGTGCTAAGACATTTGTAGTTTTATTTAGTAGAAAAGGTTTGGGCATGCAGGCAACACAATCAGCAACCAATCATTTAAAAAGATGCAAACCGCTACTCGGCACTTATGTTGAAGTGACTGTTACATCAGAAAGTGATGACAACACTTTGCTTGACATAACAGAGGCGGTGTTTTCTGAAATACACAGGATCGAAAACCTGATGAGTTTTCATAATCCCGATAGCGAGCTTTCCTATCTAAACAGGGAAGCATATAGGCACCCCTGCCCTATTTCCCAGGATATGGAGCAAGTTCTAACCACAGCATTAAATCTAAGTAAAAAAACCAACGGTATCTATGACATCACAACCGCTTCATCTTTAGTGAGAAACGGTTTATTGCCAAATAACTTTCCTGGTGTCGATGAACAGGCAAATTGGCAAGATGTCTCGATAGTAAATGGAAGTATCAGCTTCGACAGAAAAGTATTACTGGATTTAGGAGGAATAGCTAAAGGCTATGCGGTGGATAGAGCACTAAGAAGAGTGGAGAATCAGGTAGAAAACATAACTGTCAATGCAGGCGGGGATTTACGAATGAAGGAATGGTCCGGTGAATCCGTTGGCATCAAGGCGTCAAACACGAAGGGTTTAAAATCCATGATATGCGTACCGATGTATCAAGCCGCCGTAGCCACCAGTGCCAATTACTATATGGATAATAATAAATTTTCTATTATTCATCCGCGAACAAAAAAGGCAACTAAAGATAAAAAAAGTATTTCAGTTTTTGCATCCAGTTGCATGCTGGCTGACGCATTAACAAAAGTAGCTTTTCTTGATACAAACTTCAAAGCAGTTATTAACTCATTTGGAGCTAAAGCAATATTCCTTGATGAGAGCGGTAACATTAATGATCTCTTTGAGGTTTTTTAATTTTAATACAGTACCCGTAGTTCCAGGGTGGGGGCACAAAGCATGGACAATAAAGTAACAAAAGCACCTATAGAAACGGGTGAAGATTATTCTTATGCCCCTGCAGGTGTGGTCACAGTTAAAGTAAAAAAATTTCAGCAAACATGGCTTTTTGCTCTTTTGGCTTTCGCATGGTGCAGTGGGGTAGCCTTTTTTGTTCTTAAGACCTGGTTTATGGTTGAGGGTGATTTCGGCCCTGAGAAGCATCCGCTTCAATTTCCCGCTCTACAAGTGCATGGGTTTATAGCTTTCCTGATGATGATTACTTATGGATATTTTATAGGAACACATGTGCAACATGCCTGGAAAGTGAAGCCGAGGCGTGCTCTCGGTATCTTGCTGGTTGCAGTGCCCGCATTTCAAATGATCACATCCTATTTACTTTATTACGTAAATTGGGAGGATAAAACGCGCGGAATCATAGAGTATTCGCACCTTGGTGTGGGCTTCGTGTTGCCATTTATTCTAATTATTCACGTATTTCTGCCAAAGTTCTTAAAGAAGCGGAAATCAAAGCGCAGGTCAGAAGTCGATTGGACAGAAAATTTTGCAACCCATGAAGAATCCTGAAATATATGTAGCGTCACACTGCCTCTATGTTTACGGGGGAATTCCTATTAATAAGCCGTTGCATTGAAAGCGCGATCTCATCAGGGCAGTTAAAAATTAAACGGATCTTTTAATCCATTAAATATTTAAAAACCATTGTAACAAAATGAAAAAAATAAATCGTCAGACACATTATTGGGGTTCGTTTATTTGCGCGATCCCAATATTAATAGTCATCATCACAGGAATAGTGCTCCAGTTAAAAAAAGAATCCAGCTGGATCCAACCGCCAACAATACGCGGTAGCGCAAAAATCCCCACCCTACCCTTTGACCAGATTCTAAATACGGCTAAAACGGTAGATGAAGCGGGTATTGCTGACTGGAAAGATATTGACAGGCTTGATGTTCGCCCAGGTAAAGGCGTGATAAAGATTCGCGCAAAAAACAGATGGGAAATACAAATCGACCATCAGACAGGAGAGCTGTTACAGACGGCTTATAGACGCTCAGACCTTATTGAGTCAATCCATGACGGGAGTTTCTTTCACGACAAAGCCAAAATCTGGATATTTCTTCCTTCCGCGATTGTGCTCCTGATTTTATGGGTTACCGGGATTTATCTATTTGTCATTACCCTGCTCAACAAAAACAGCAATAAAAGCAGAAAAAGAACGGTTACCACTGACTATGGAATCGAGGTTAAATAATTATATAAAAATATTTTCAATAATATTTACAGGCATTTTATCCGTTGGTGTTGCCATACCCTGCTACGGCTACGACAACAATGAAGTTAAAGTATCTATTAAACGCGATGTTAAAGAAATAACCCTTATTGCCGGAATAGATTATCGCCATGACGGAAGCCAGCTATTCCGTCGTCATTATGACGCAGGCGCAAAATTCCCCCTATCTTTCCTGGGTGACGGTTGGTCTTTTGCCGCACATTATCGCAATGTATATACAAAATCAGATGATGGGACCTGGGATTTGGAAAAGAGGCCTTATGGACAACTTCAAAAAACCTTCAGAACCTCCGCAACAGAATGGTTCCCAGATTTAAAATGGGGAATAAGAACTCGACAAGAGTTTAGATTCAAAGAAAATAGGGAAGATACCACACGCAATCGCAGTCGCATTGAAATCAAATCAGGCAAAGCCTATCTAAAAGTAAAACCTTTTATCAGCAATGAGTTTTTCTTTGATTTTGATGAAGGGAAATATAATAAAAATAGAACAATTTTAGGAATTGGCTTACCAAAATTTAAAGGTGCCACATCGAGTATCTATTTTAAATTTGTCACAGAAATAGAAGATGGCGATGATGACCACACTTCAAGCCTGGTATTCAAGGTAGGGTTCTAGAGGGTTTCATTGAAATAATCCCTCGAAGCTAAGCAAGTTGCCCTTCTGAAACCATTGTTCAGACGATACCCCCCCGGCGAGCCCCCGGTGGCTACTGCAATAACTTTATCTGGCTAGGAAAGAGTTGTCTCGGCCTAAAAAACGATTGCTATATCCCCCCCCGGCGAGCCCCCGGTGGCCACTGCAATAACTTAACCTGGCTAGCCAAGAAGTTGTCTCGGCCTAAAAAGTGATTGCTGTATTCCCCCCTTGTCAGGGGGACGTAATACTTTTCCTAAGCATTCGTGCCCCGCAGGGGTATGTGATGTCTCTCTTCCTTAAACTTCATGAGCCCGTGACTCTAACCCTAGCTCCCGTGCCCGGAACGGGTAGAAGGGGTAATAGGGGGGTTATGTTATTTGAGAATACTCAAGCAGTATGCAGGCTAACTGTGGGGAGCAATATCCTGTTAGTTGGCATAAGATTTATTATAGGAACCAAGGACCTATCACATTTATTTGGAAAAATGTCGGATATAGGCAACCAACTGCCAAATCTGATCGTCATTTAACTTGTTATAAGGAAGCATTCCGGTGCCGGGGGAACCTTTACGAATGATCCAAAATAATTGACCATCAGGAATATCTTTCATCATAATTTTACAAGAAAAGTTTCTTGGTTTTGGAGTCATGCTTCTCGCCATCATGCCTTTGGCGTTGCCATTGATACCATGACAATTGGCACAGGGTAATGGTTTTGCCGTCCAATGATATAATTTCTCGCCTTTTGCCTGTACATCGGGTTTATTTCCTAGCGGATTAATTAGGTTATAAATATTATCAGGTGCTTGGGAGACATACCTTTCCTGCGGGCAAACTTCAGCTAAAGTGATATCCGAGCCCCATAATACAATTAAGCATGTAACCAATAATAAATAACAAAATCTTCTAATCAGACTCATTTATACTGCTCCTAAAAAATGACTCGGAAATATATCATTGCCAACTTTTAATATTATAGATGCGGTAAAGGTGATTTTTATTCGTTTCGTAAAGTTATGTTAATTAAATTAATAATCTTTTTAGAACACATTCCCCTGACCCAACCCCCAAACAAATTGTTAAGTAATTTACTGGCGAACCCCTCGCTGAGGGATTACATTATCCTTGGTAAGGGATTGAGACCCAACTTAGCAAGGAAGGCGATATGGGAGTTGAGAGTCCACCTTATAAGTTTGGAAGGAAAAAATTAGAAGTTCACATATAAATGTGAACGGCCCCGCGAAGCATAGAAAAGGGGCCACCAAAAGAGGTAAAAACGCGTTGGAAGGTTCAGCGCGTTTTTCATTTTAAAAATCCATAAAAACGAATTGTTCTGTATTTTTTCTTCAATCTTATTGCCCACTAAAATTCAACTCGATAGAAACGGGCAGATTAGTAAGCACCCTATTTAAAAGGATTGGCTGGGAAATTTGTGCTCTTTTGTTATCTAATAAAGCCGTCTAAGAGGTACACACAGTCGGTATCTTCTTTAAACCTTTTCCCTTCCCACAACCACCCAGCTTGAAAATGATACCGTTGATGGAGGTATCCGCTTGTTCTTTGAGATAGTTTTTCAGGTTCCCATTATGAGGAGTTCGGCTTTCATGCGGGAGGTATCAACGTCTGTTTTCGGCCAATAACGGACGTTGATCATTCTTTACCAATTCACTTATCTGGAAATCCCCAGCTTAACCAAGAGATATAATCATCTCTCAATATTTCAGTAATATCTAAAATATCTTCTGCTTCTGATAGAGTAACCTTGTGTCCATGGACGGCTGAATTGCATAGTTTTATTACCGTAGAAATCAACTGCGTTTGACTCTGGGTAATTTTTCCTTTTTCACTTAATTTTTTTACTATAATCCCTGCACTGAAACTATCCTTGAGAGATATCCCAAATCCCTTAGCAAGGTTCTTTAGCATAATTTCAACTTCCATTCGTATCCCTGCTAAAGCTAAATTTGGATCTTGCTGGGCAAGAATGCGGTATTCTGACAACTCAAGACCAGAGGGGGAAGGAGCTAGATTCAAATTAAGCATTCTAGCATTTGCTTCATTTATCGGAATGGCCGAAAACCCCTGTTTTTCTTGTTTTGGAGATTTCTCTTCCCTAACTTCAACAGATAATTCTTTTCCTAATTTAATTTCCTCTTGAAAGGCTTGTAATGAAATTCCACCTGGCAAATCCGCCTTTTCCATCCGAGCAAAAAAAGCACCAATCTGGTCTTTAAACAAATTTAAGCAATAGAGAATTACTGCTGGCCAAATCAAAACTTCGATGTATTCAAGTATTAGCTTAAAAAATTCCATGTAAAGGGGTCAAGCCCACTCTTGACTGTTATTTAATTTCTGCAAGATTATTCCCAGCATCATTTAAAAAAAGCATCCCAAAAATTCATTATACAAGAATCCAGTTTTCATGCGGGCGAATGTCCGCTATGGGTCGTTTGCGGACCTCAATAAACTATGTTTAATAAATTTTTACCCTTTAAATT
>Ga0233439_10004476_pt1 | contig 13495 bp, 13 predicted proteins | sample SI_123_September_6_FD_182713 | JGI IMG/M metagenome (GOLD analysis project Ga0233439, IMG submission 182713) | Seawater microbial communities from Saanich Inlet, British Columbia, Canada - SI_123_September2016_100_MG | ecosystem: Environmental > Aquatic > Marine > Inlet | place: Canada: British... | reverse complement strand
TTATCCATATCCATATCCATAATTACCTATAGAGCGCGGATGCGTCTACCTATAGGGTTTTTCCTTATCCATATCCATAATTACCTATAGAGCGCGGATGCGTCTACCTATAGGGTTTTTCCTTGTCCATATCTATAATTACCTATAGAGCGCGGATGCGTCTACCTATAGGGTTTTTCCATATATTTGTTTTTATTTATACGGCGTGTAATTTATATTAATGTGTAATATCCTGTTGCGATTTTCTATGACCTAGTCGTAGTCACACTTAAATATGTATACATATTAAATATTTAAAATTACTTATACCGAATAAAGCATTTTTATTGTGTGTTTATGCCGAATATAAATTAGTTCTATTTATATTATTACTCATAATAATATTTATAATAGAAATACAATTTACAATGTTATTGTCATTATTATGGTGACAATAGCCTCCAGAGAGGATTGAACTCCCGACCTTTGGTTTACAAGACCAACGCTCTACCACTGAGCTATAGAGGCATCCGTCTTATATATAGCATAGAAAATAGTTTTAAGTATTTTTATTAAATGACATTTAATAATGTCTAATAATAAAAAATTGAGTTTTTCATAATGTCTAAGATACATAAGTAAATACATAATTATAATCAGCTATAATGGAATTTACATATAATATAAAATCATTTGACAATGATATTAGTGATATGACATTTATGGTGAATAATAAGCCATTTATAATTAATCTAAAAAGCGAACATTTGTTACGATATAGTTCAGTTCATCCAACCGACCATTGGGTAGATATAAAATTACAGGATGTGGTTATAATTAAAGGTATTCATAATCGTCTATTCACTAAAATAGATAATGAACTATATCGCAAAGCGTCACAATTTGATTATGATCGTTGGGAAAATAAAACAACTCCAACATCAGATAATGCTAAAGTATATAGGAAACTCATGAAGTATAGCCAAGATAGTCTAATGTAAACTGTATATATATATATATATATATATGTAGAGTAATATATTACTGAAAATTTATTATTATATTTATTGAAAAAAAATATTTTTTTTTATATTTGAAATGAAATATAAAAAGAATGTCAACTTAAAAAAAATGACGTCTCAAACCAATAATAATTATAAGAGACATATCTCACCTGTCGGATTCGAACCAACGGCCGTAGGAATTTCGTTTATTTAACCAAATATATAATGTGTTATAAATAACACCCACTACAATCCCACGCTCTACCAACTGAGCTAAGGTGAGAAACCACAATAATGATTAATATCGCTATTAATGGCGTACTAATGATAAACACCAGTATTAGCAGGAGATAGTTTCGATCTATCGACCGTCGGGTTATGGGCCCGACGCGCTTCCTCTGCGCCACCCTGCTGTAACCTCCTGCGGGGTTCGAACCCGCGGCCCTGAGATTAAAAGTCTCATGCTCTACCGACTGAGCTAAGGAGGCACATAACCATATCAATGTGTGAAATTGATATAATTTAAATTGGATGAATGAATCCATCCAGTCAATCGAATTTAATCGATTGAACGATCCCAGCTGGGCTTGAACCAGCAACCTCTCGGTTAACAGCCGAACGCGCTAACCAATTGCGCCACGGGATCTGTTTCAGTATGATATTATTTTTCCTTAAAATGGGTGTGTTTGTTGCTGTTATCATACTTATTATTATTCCCAGCAGGGCTCGAACCTGCGACAAACGCGATATAAGCACGCCGCTCTACCGACTGAGCTATGGGAACTGTGTAGTCAAGAAACTGTTTTGGTATAAAATTGCTTATTACGCTGTTAGATTCTTTTATTTTACATCGGGCAGGGTTCGAACCTGCGCATCCGAAGATAACGGTGCTTAAGACCGTCGCGTTAGACCACTCCGCCACCGATGCTCGGTTACAGTGTATTAGTAATTTCCGGTTTGTTGATTGCTGTTAATACACTTATTTGTTTTGAATCTTGTTAGTTAATAAATTAGCTAACCGTGTCTTATCTTCTCAAATATAATTTGATTGGATAAGATCATTGTTTCATATTTATATGTTGTGTTATATTTAAATCATTTTTTTAAAAGTATTTTATTTACAATGATATATTTAAGACCCGAATAATACAATATAAAAAAAAATAATATAAATTTGATATTTTATATCAAATACAATTAAGTATAAATCATTAACTATTAATTAACAGTTGCTTTCGACCGAGCCTATTTAAAAAAGCAAATGCCGGATTTGAAAATAAAATTCCGAATAGATAAGCATAGCCATTACAAATATTTCGCACGCATTTGTAATAAACATAAATTGAAATACTATAAATATAAAGCCTCTATATTTTGGGAAGGACCAGCCATAATACTTGAAAATAATAGAGCCAATATTAAACTAAGATATAAATTTAAAATACCAATTAACCAAGATATTATTAACCAGGATATTATCGCCATTTATCCAAAAAAAAATGAAAATGTTAATAGTCTAAAGTATGACTATATTTATGAAATGGAATCCGTAATAGTTGAAACTATTATATGGGAATATAACAATCATCGGTTTTTATTAAATGAAGATACCGATAATGTATATGATTTTGATACAAAAACATTTTTAGGACGGCGCACAATATTAGATGATAATAAATATAATATAGATTGTGATGCGGATGAATATTGATATCAATATCAATATATTAATATCAATATATTAATATCAATATATTAATAATAAAAAATTGAATATATTTTTTTTCAATATAATTATATACAACAATACACTAACATATATAATAATAATAATAATAATAATTTGTATTATGAATTCATGGGAATTATTTAGTTATACATCTAAATGGATAATGAATAACTTTAAACCATTGCCATTTGTTACAGCAATTAAATTAAATAGTGTGGTAGAATACCCTTCATGGTATTCGAATGAAACCGATACAATCAATGATAATAATAAGGATATCGATCTGGATCTCGTCCTTAATATGGAAACCGATTTTTATAATGAACTGGAACTGGAACTTGAAAATGATAAATTACATGTAACCGATAGTGAAAGTGATGGTGATGGCGATGGTGATGAATGGGATTATATATAATTTTGAATATAAATAATAATATAAATCGGTCTCAGTACCAGTGAAGGCCGAGGTATTCACGCCATTTTATGGAGAGGACCATACGTTAGGTGCAGATTAGCCTATATTATCAATGACGAGAGATATAACTAAAGGTATATGGATGCTTTTGTTTAAATAGTCTCCAATGCTCTTCCTGTGGGCCAGTTTATAATATACTTACCCTGTAGATTTTTCCATTCTCGTTTGAATACAATAATAGTGTCCGGACCACTTATTTCATTCATGATACGTTTGAACAATGTAATTTTATCAACTAACAAATCATCATATTGAGACATATCTAAATGGTTCAATTTCTCTATAAATTTGGCATTGATTTTAACACCACGCATATTGTCAGCCAATTTCATTTTAATATTAGTCTCAATATCCTTTGCTGTCCAATAAAGTGTTGATATACCAATAATATGTTTGTTTTGTAAAATTTTAAATTTGTCGGTTTTACCACTTAGATTTTTGAAACCAACAGAAACACTTGTTATTTTTTTATTGTAATTGAATTGACAAGATTTAGAACCCATTGACAGAAGTGCCTCCATATTTTTAAATTTATGTTCCGCCGCCATTAATTCGTAGGCACCTTCCTGTACGCCTGATAAAACCTCCATATCAAATAGATACTTATCAGTAGTATTATTATATACTTTATAGACCCCGGTTTTGACACCAGCTTCGCGAACGCCACCAGTCGCTCCAACATAACAATTTTTGAATGGAGTAACAAAGCTAATAAGTTTTCTATTATTTTTAATGAACACATTACGCCCCTCGACACGTTCAATATATTTATGGAATTGAATAGTAATTGTATTTTCATCTAGATCTTGAAGCAATTTGTTGCCAACAATACTATATTGTTTTACTCTCATACCACTCCCACCAATATCAACGATACATGTCATATGTGTATATGATATATTTAATCCAAATGATTGAATTTATTTTATTTGTTATAGATTGTGTATAAATACAATGATTAATATTCATTTCCGTATATTACGTTGAATATAAATCTTCTATATTATATTGTATTTTCTTATTAAGTAGAAATACCATAGTTTCTTCCTTGGTATAGTTATATTTTTTAGTTTTAGTTTTAGTTTTAGTTTTAGTTTTAGTTTTATATTTATCTTCTTCCATTAAATAAAGATTGTTATTACACCTTCGGACATTTAAAATACTGATTTAAGCATCTTCAAAATCATAAACAACTTTCATCATTTCAACTAATTCTAAAAGTTCGTCATTAGATGCCATACGATATTCCATACCACGTTTAGATAAATTATTTGCTTGAACATTTAATTCATTATCTTTATTGTATTCGGAAATGACAACTTGGTCTCTAGAAACATTGGCCCACGAGTGTCTATTTTGAAATTTATAATTTACTGGTTCATGTTTTGGCAATGGTGATGAATGGGATTATATATAATTTTGAATAATAAATTTGAATAATAATATAAATAATAATATAAATAATAATATAAATAATAATATAAATAATAATATAAATAATAATATAAATAATAATATAAATAATAATATAAATAATAATATAAATATCTGTTTTGAAATGACGACTATTTATAAAATTATTATGGATTGTATTATTGGTAATGACAATGATAAATTTCAATATATTAAACAATCTAAAATTATTAATAACCAACCAAAAAAGAAAGTAGTTTGGTTTATGGGTGATAATAAACTCGCCTAATATTATATATTATATATAGTGGTATTATAGGATTATACTAAGAACATTCTTTGCCTCCGTTAAATTTTTTATAATATTTCTATAATTTTGTCGCTTAATAACCACAGATGGGTCTTCAATTAGACATTCACTATAATTATGTTTATTAATATTGTTAATTAATAATAACTGAATACTACCCTGTATCTGTTTAATTAGAAATGTCATTATAACCTTTGGTATATTATTTTGAATATTACTAAGAACGGTTTTATAGTATTCCGATAATATATTTCTTAATAAATCGATAGTTAGATGGTTTATCGACATGTCTCTCAATATCGCTTGAAATTCAGGTTCATCCGTCCATATATAATTAGCTTCTATCATTATCTGTTCTTTAATTTTTTTTATAGTAATATCCCGATTACTATTAATCAATTCATTCCGAATATCTTCCATGACTATTTTAGTTAATTTTGGAAACCGATACATACAGTTTACGGAAAATATAGTATTGATGGCCGTATGTATTAATTCGACTATATTTTCACAACAAGATAATGATAACGGTTCCGTCATAGAAAAACAATTCAATTGTTTATCCATTAGACACGTTTCCAATACTTCTATAGTCGGGATAGGAAATGACATATGATTGCCATCAGAGTTTTTAATTATATTATCTAAATATTCGTCACTACAATTGTCAATGGAAAATGGATTGAGTTTACTAAGATCACTTCTATATTTTACAAATACATCTTTAATTTCCCTACCCATGTTCAATTTTTCTTGTTTGCTATCAATGCCATTCGATAAATCAATAATGAATTTCGTCAAATAATAATTTAATCCATCCTTATCTGTTGGTAAGTCCATTCCTAAAGTAGCTACCATTTTACTCGTATCGGAATATAAACGCTCAATTTCATTCATAATGGAAGGTATATGCGCCTTGATATTATCTAATAATATGGAACTCAATTGCTTACTTAAATTTACAATTCCGAATTTATGCTTGGATTCCATCGATTTATATATAATATGGTTTGTAAAATAATGGTAATCGTCACCATCATAGGTATTATTTACAGCATAATAACCATATTTTACCATTAAATCCTTCGAAATATTGTTTTTTAAATAATTACTTATATCGGCTCCAGTATTCATCAAATCAACCTTCGTTAAAATCCCAATAGTCCGTTGTCCATGGGGATCAAATTGTTTGGCGAATTCTAATGCTATATCAGTTTCAATATCTTCGCGGGCTGGCATAACACATAAAATAATGTTATTCGGGTTTGATATATAGCGCTTCACTAATGCTTGTATTTGCTCCTTAATATCCTTCGGTTGTCCTTTATCTGTGCACGCAATCATGGTAAGTCCAGGTAAATCGACAAGATTTATATTAACAACATGTGGCGAATATACTCTAATATTTATTTCGTCTGTACTAATATTCATATTTTCACCCGCTCTTTCTATAGTAAGTTTTTGAATATAACAACTCATCATATCGATTTCTTCCATTGTTGGTTTTGGCGATGTCAATGTTATTTTTTTCAATTTAACCCAAATATTATTACTAAATGTTCCAAATTCGGCATAAAATTCGCCTTTAGTATTTATTAATTCCATATTTAAAGGTGTTCGTGTTACCATTTTCCCACCCGTTGGTAACATATCCATATTTAGAATGCGATTTAATAATGTGCTTTTACCCGAACTTTGACTCCCAATCATCACCAATGATGGGATTTTAAGATTATTCTCAATTGAATGGTCGTTACTAATATTATTGAGAACATTAGTAATTTTAAATATTTCACTATCATTTATTTTTGTTAATGAATTATCGCTTTCGTTAAAATATGAAAATAATTTATTCATGCTATATATCTCTATATTATAGTTTATTATTTAATTATTTTTATTGTTGATGTTAAATAGTTATATAATAAATTTTTTAAAAGTGGTATTGGGGCATTGGTATTTAAGGAAACTATATCCAAATAGGATAGAATAAGAATTATCTGTTTTTTATTTATTAATTTAATGAACTTATTGGTGAGATTAATATCATTTTCAAATAATATTTTTTGAAATATATTTAATAAATTCTCTTTAGTTACTCGATTAATATTTTGTTCTCTCGTTATGTTTCTATATTGCTGGTTTATTTCACTACTCGATAACGGTATCTTTTTTTTAAAATTTGTACGTTTTTTTGTTCTGGAATGTGATTTTTTATGTCTTATAGGTTCAGCTATAGATGGCGATACTCTATGTGACGCGTTCTGTGATGCTCTCTGTGACGCGTTATGTGATGCGCTCTGTGATGCGCTCTGTGATGCGCTCTGTGATGCGCTCTGTGAATGGAACTGTTTCCTGAATTTAGTTTCCGGATTAATGCGACTCTTTTTTTTATCTAATATTTCCTTTATTTTTTTACTGGATATTAATAAATCAAAGGGTTTTTTCGTTTTGACAGTTTCATTCTGATTTGGATTAATTTTAACAACCTTAATATGGTTATGGTTCATTATAACGTATAAATTATAGATTATTTTATTTCCAATTATAATTCCAATTATAATTAAAAAAAAATATACTATAAAATTAATATGAACTGTCATAGTTGTGAAAATATACCAAATGATGTTATAGACAAAAAATACTGTAAAGCATATACCCCACAACAAATATATAATTGTCAGGAGAAGGACGAAATAGAAACATTTGTCGTTAATAAACCAAAAAATGTTGCTTATGAAGTTAAACTTGACAATAATAATAGTACGGCAGACCAAGTATATGAATATCACTATAATAACACGAATAAAAAATATGTCGACCACACTACAGATATTCTACCGATTTTATATGTAGCTGGAGAACCGGTTCTATTTACCGATGTTAAAACCCGTCAAAATTATCATTTTGATCAAAATACCAATAGTTTAATAAAATATGGAACACCAGATAAGTTAACAGAGTCAACCATGGTTAAGTCGACACTCGATTACGCAAATCCAATGAATGTTAAGACCAGATTATTCGATTCGCGATTTACAACAACCACGAGACCAACAACCACAACCACAACCAAAAGCCCAACCACAACAACGGGTGTGAATACATTATTGCAGTGTAAAAAAATGGTAGCGGATGACCTAATTATGGAGGAAGAACAATATGAAGAAAAATTACCCCAAACAACAATTAAACCATTATCTGCCAATAATATCAAATTAATGGATACATTGGAACATACTGGATTAAATAAATCATTTATATTGAGTTTTATACATGAAATGGGTAGTAAAGAAATGAAAGTAAAATATATCGACGACACTGAAGATGTATTAACCAATAATGAAATCGACACATTAAGAAAATTAAATGATCCAGTTAATAATAATAATAATAATAATAATGGGGATAATGATAATGATATTGATATTGATGAAGAGGAATATAAAAATAATTTAGAAGTCATTCAGGATGAAAATATTTCCATTACAATTGATAATACACATACACACCTTCATTCACATGATTCCACCAATAATACGGACGCATATGAAACTGTTCCACCAGCAATAACCACAAAATCAACCCCAATGGAATTAACCACCAAAAAACCCTGCGCAATAATTAGACAACGAAATTGTTCATATGGTTCTACAATAAAATATAAAGATAAATGTCCATATGTAGAATGTAATAAACCACCAAATAATTCCATTATGAAATATAATTTAGACCTATCAACCCGTATACTATTATACTTATTGACACTTAGTATGATATCATTATTTGTATTATTTTTACGCTATAATCGTGTAAATTAAAAATCTCAATTAATTCTAATAGTAATGTCCAAAATAGAAGATGTATTGGGGAAATATAGTTGTGTTAATGATCGTGAAAATTGTAATGTAATACGCCCATTTTCTAAATTAGAATTATATAATATAAATCCTTCTACAAAAGAAAAATATACATCCGTCGAGAGAGACGAGAAACTTCAGCAACATAAAAATATATGTAACCTAAACAGTTCTACCGTTTCAAAATGTTGCGATAAAAATGATTCACGTATTGAAAAATTGGCTAATTCTATACCTAATAACAAATATCAAAAAATTAAGGTAGAAAAAACCAAAAATAATAAAAGTATTATGAAAGTGTGTCAAAGCAATGACGCGAATGCTTGTATCGGATATAGAAAACCAACCGCTTATGAATTATGTAAATTGGCTAATGCTAAGCTCGATCCATCTACACATGTCGCAACCAATTTAACACCCGATTGTTTGACTGGTTCATGTAATAATGAATTAATGCCATTCATAGTTAACAAGAATGACACCAATGTTGATTATGGTGAAGATATGCGTATAGTTCAATATATAAAGGATGATAATCTGGAATCTCTCAAAGTATATTTACATGCAAATAATAAAAATAGTAATAAAATATTAACCTACGGATTTCCTGGAAATACACTACTCCACGAAAGTATCTACCAGAATGCCGATAAATGTTCCAATTATATAATGGAAAATTCCAATAATGAATCATTGGAATTAAAAAATAAAGATGGTAATACACCATTACAAGTCGCCGCTCTAAAAAAAAATATAATAATTATCCATAAATTACTATTATTGGGGGCAGACATACATAGCACAAATAACTATAACGAAACACCACTCCATAGCGCTATACGCAGTGGTTCTAAAGATATTATTCGGGTGTTATTAATGAACGGTTCCAGTATACATGAATTAAATAAATTAGGCCAATCACCATTACATATAGCCGTATTAACTCCAAAGAAGGATCTGGATGTAATTAAATTACTGGTTATGAATGGTTCTGACATCCTAACTCTGGATAAGAAGAATCGTAATATGTTACAGAATTTAAGTACTCAAGAAGATAATAGTATTAATAATCAAATTAATACTTATTTAACAAATTCCTGTTTTAATAAATATGAAAAAGAGCCAGAAACATACAAACAAATACTGGTTAAATACCCACATTTTAGCCCATATGAAATTAACGAAGAAGCTAATGAAGATGACGATGAAACCAACGATGTTAAATTCACCAAAGACGATATTAATGGTATTGAAGTTGAATATAATGACCAATTAAATGATAAAGAACTATACCATGATAAATCACAATTACCACGTAAATTATTACCACGCAATATAAAGAAATATGTGGAACATTTTGAGAGTAATGTATCACAAACCGATAATATAAAAACTAAACTCTATTTATTATCAGTCTTATTCTCTATCATGGTGGTATTTATAATATATAATAACGCCACATAATTTATTCCTCTTTTTCTGTTTCTGTTTTATATAATTATTTATTTTAATATTATTTTAATAAAATTGATTTATATTTTTAAATATTTAAAAATATAAAAACAATACCATATTAATTAATATTCTCCAAAACATCAATCATGTCAGCGATCAACAACGATGATATTTGGCAAGTTATCCAGAAAATGATGAATCAATATTCTGGAAAACAGCTGATTAGACATCATATCGATTCTTTCAATGATTTTATGGACAATAAAATTCCATGTATTATCCAACAATCTAATCCAATATCCATATTCCACCATTATAGACCTAAGGATAATAATTATAAATATGAAATTCGTATCAAATTCGTAAATAGTTATAACACAAATCCCATGATTTGTGAAAATGATGGTAGCACAAAACCCATGTATCCACATGAAGCGCGTCTACGAAATTTAACATATTCGGCCCCATTATATGTTGATATTGAAATGGAAATTGTTGAAAATCCAATGACCGAAGATTGTACCACAATTAGTAACAAACGTATTGATGCCATTAATATCGGTAAAATTCCAATTATGGTCCGTTCCAATTATTGTCTCTTAGAAAAAAATTATGATACGAATATTTTGAATGATGAATGTAAATATGATGTAGGTGGTTATTTTGTGGTAAGTGGTAACGAAAAAGTTGTCGTGTCTCAAGAAAAAATTGCGGAAAATATAGTATTTGTCCATTCTTCCAATAAAACGGTAGCTAAATATTCCCATATTAGTGAAATTAAATCGTGTAAGGACGGTGGTTTTCATATATCTAAAAATGTTGCTATTAAATTAATTAGTAAGGACAATTCATTTGGACGCACCTTAAAGGTTTCAATCCCACATGTTAAGATCGATATACCAGCATTCATATTATTCAAAGCCATGGGGGTTACCACCGATAAGGAAATTATACAATATATCGTATACGATATTAAAGATAATGAAATTCTAACATGGCTAAAACCATCCATTGAAGAATCATCGCATATTAAAACACAACGCGAAGCCTTGTTATTTATTCTTAAAAATTCAGCTATTCTTGGTCAACCAAAGGACCTTAAATTAGACGAAGACCGCCAATTAGAAATATTTTCCGGTATGCTGGAACGCGACCTTCTGCCACATGTAGGACCGAAATTTCGCACAAAAGCTTTATTTCTGGGATATATGGTCTATAAATTATCCTTATGTTATTTTGAAAAAATTGACTTGGATGACCGTGATAGTTATTGTAATAAACGTGTTGATACATCAGGTTATCTTATGGCGATGCTGTTTCGCCAATATTTCAATAAACTGATTAAAGATATGCGAAACAGTATCATGAAAGAATTAAATAGTGGTCCATGGAAATCCAATAAAAATATAGAAAATATTATTAATTCAACCAATCTCTATAAAATTATGAAATCCACAACCATCGAATCAGGTTTAAAATATGGTTTGGCTACTGGTAATTGGGGTATTAAATCGTCTAATACGAAAGTCGGTGTGGCGCAAGTAGCCAGTCGCCTAACATATAACTCGACATTATCACATTTACGTAGAGTTAATACTCCTACTGAAAAAACCGGTAAATTGGTTCCACCCAGAAAACTACATAATACACAATGGGGTATTATATGTCCTCCAGAAACACCAGAAGGCGGTGCTGTAGGATTGGTTAAGAATCTGGCGGTATCTACCTATATTACCAATCAAACAAGTTCGACACAAATTCGCGATTTCCTTAAAAAAAAAATAAATTGTTTGGACGACTTGGAATTAATCGATATTCTGAATAAAACCAAGATATTCGTAAATGGTGATTGGGTTGGTGTCTATGATGATGCTTATACATTATTTAAACAACTTAAGTATATGAAAAAGACTGGTTGTTTAAATATATTTACATCGGTTTCATTTAATTATAAACTAAATGAAATCCATATTCTAACCGATTCAGGGCGTTGTTGCCGACCATTGTTTATAGTAGATGAAAATAATCTTCGTATTACTAAAGAGGATATTCATAAATTAAAGACCGGTGTCTATGATTGGAATAACTTGTTATTGAAATCTATTAATAGCAATCCTATATTTCAAGACGAATTAAATCATGAAATAAAAGAAGGTTGTATTGAATATATTGACACAATGGAATCATATCAATGTATGATTGCCATGAAACAAAAAGATCTTAAATCAAAGAAGATAAATTATCAATATTGTGAAATACACCCTTCATTAATTTTGGGCGTATTATCCTCATGTATTCCATTCTCAAATCATAATCAATCTCCGAGAAATACCTATCAATCAGCTATGGGAAAACAAGCTATGGGTATATATGCGACCAATTATACGAAGCGGATGGACACAAACGCACATATTCTACATTATTCAGGCAAACCCATTGTTAATACCCGTATTGGCCGTTTACTACCATCTAATAATATCCCAAACGGGATGAATATCATTGTTGCCATCGCATCATATACAGGATATAACCAGGAAGATTCCGTAATTATTAATCAATCATCTATTGATAGAGGACTATTTCGGTCAACATTCTATCGCACATATAAAGATGATGAAAAAAAATTACAATCTTCAGGTCAGGAAGAAAAATTCACAAAACCGGACCCTAATATTACAAAGGGAATGAAACCTGGCTCATATGAAAAATTAAATAGTAATGGTATGATAACTGAAAATACTTATGTCGATTCCAGTGATATTATTATTGGTAAAATTATTCCAATGAAAAATAATAAACACCGTGGCAAACAAGTGTTTAAGGATAATAGTTCCATGTTACGGAATAATGAAAATGGATTTATTGATAAGGTATATATCAATTGTAATGGTGATGGACATCGCTTTTGTAAAGTCCGTGTCCGCTCCGAACGTATCCCAAAAATTGGTGATAAATTTTCATCACGTCACGGACAAAAAGGAACCATCGGTATGGTGTATCGTCAGGAGGATATGCCATTTACAAAAGATGGCATTACCCCAGACATTATCATCAATCCACACGCTATTCCAAGTCGTATGACCATTGCTCAATTAATGGAATGTTTATTGGGTAAGACATGTTCCTTAATTGGTGGTTATGGAGATGGAACACCATTTATGGATACGGATATCAAAAATATTGGTAAAGTGTTGGAACAATCGTGTGATTTTGAACGAAATGGTAATGAAGTTCTCTATAATGGTATTACTGGAAAACAATTGGATGTAA
>Ga0233439_10004475_pt1 | contig 13495 bp, 10 predicted proteins | sample SI_123_September_6_FD_182713 | JGI IMG/M metagenome (GOLD analysis project Ga0233439, IMG submission 182713) | Seawater microbial communities from Saanich Inlet, British Columbia, Canada - SI_123_September2016_100_MG | ecosystem: Environmental > Aquatic > Marine > Inlet | place: Canada: British... | reverse complement strand
AGTTTACACACAGGGCCAACAGGCACTACTGCTACAAAGATCATGATCTAATAACCTATATTTTTTAACCCGAGTGGTACACTTTTACTCCGCCACACTGGTACGAATTTACTCTGCCCTTGACATGTGGGTTATGTTTCGTATTTGCCTGAGGTGGATGGGGTGGTGCGCTGGATTCCCATGGTCATGCAGTTGGGCGATAATTTTTTTCCACCTTTTAGTTTGCAGATGCTTCGCGAAGCGACCGGGCTTAACCTGGCGGTTCGCATTGCTCCATTCGGGATTGATGGTGTGAAGTTGGGGGAGAGTGTGTTTCCGACTTCTGAGAGTGGTGACTTTTTGATCAATTATTATGGTCCTGCTTTCACTTTTACTCATTACACGGCGTCGGAAGTGCTTGATGGAAAGATAGGGAAAAAAGAACTGGAGAATAAAATTATTTTAGTGGGTGGCACGGCGGCTGGCATCCTTGATATTAAAACGACACCCTATGGCACGCTTTACCCGGGTGTGGAGGTGCATGCCAATGTCATAGAAAATCTGATTCAGCAGGATTTCATTGTTCAACCGACTTGGCTGAAAGTTTTGGATTTTTTAATGATCTTTGTTTCTGGAATTCTTTTGGGTTTAATCTCGATTTACTTTAAAGCCTATGCAATGGCTGGCATGGTACTGCTAGGCGTAGGTGGCTACCTGGGTGTGGATTATTATTTGTTTACAGAAAAAGGATTGTGGATAAATACGGTCTATCCGGTTTTTACGCAGATTTTTGTTTATTCCGGAATCACTTTATTTAAATTTGGATTTGAGGAAAGAGAAAAAAGATTTATCAGGGGTGCGTTCAGTCAATACCTTGCACCGGCGGTGGTCGATCAGTTGGTGGATAATCCCAACTTATTAAAACTGGGCGGAGAACGGAAAGAGTTGACTGCATTTTTTTCTGATGTCGCGGGGTTTTCTACCATATCTGAAAATCTGGAGCCGGAAGAACTGGTAGATCTTTTGAATCATTATTTGACTGAGATGACGGACATCATAATGAAGTATGAAGGTACGGTGGATAAGTTTGAAGGGGATGCCATCATCGCATTTTTTGGAGCACCTATTCCGCACGAGGATCATGCCCGGCGCACTTGTCTGGTGGCTCTGGAAATGCAGCACCGGCTTGCCGAGCTTCGCGAAGGCTGGAAAAAGGAAGGCAAGCATGAATTGTTCATGCGCATTGGAATCAATACGGGCGCTATGGTTGTTGGGAATATGGGTTCCAAGAGCCGCATGGATTATACGATGATGGGTGATTCGGTAAACCTTGCGGCGCGTTTAGAGGGTGTAAATAAGCAGTATCGAACTTATACTATGATTAGTCAGTTCACTTATGAGCAGGTTAAGGATGATATCGAGGTCCGGGAACTGGATTTGATACGGGTTGTAGGAAAAAACGAGCCGGTAAGAATTTTTGAGGTTCTCGCCGAAAAGGGTAAATTAAGTGCGGAGTTTAAGGAAAAACTTCCTGTTTTTAATGAAGGACTGGATCATTACCGAAACCGAAGGTGGGAAGAGGGCATCCAATGTTTTGAGAAGGTGTTGGCAATGGATGAAGATGATGGCCCCTCGTTGACTTATTTTGAACGCTGTATTACTTTTCAGGGCCAACCTCCACCAGATGAATGGGATGGGGTTTTTGGAATGACTACTAAATAACGGAGAAGGGTTATGTTGTTTGGAGAATTTTTGTTGGATAGGGGACTGGTTAAGGAAGAGGAACTGGTCGCTGCGCTGGATGACCAACAGCAGAATAAAATGCCTATGGGGCAAATGGCGGTTCAGAAAGGTTTTTTGGATTCCAAATCTTTATTTAAGGTTCTAACGGAGCAAAGAAAAAGATTGAGGGACGCAAACGATTTTGGCGTCATTGCTATTGAGATGGGTTTGCTGAATCAAGGTCAGATAGATGAGCTGGTTGAGTCTCAAAGCACAACCAATGAGTTGCTGGGAAACCTTCTAGTTGGAAAAGGAATTGTTCCGCGTGAAAAACTGGTGGAGATATTGCGCGAATATAATTCTGTGAAGGCCAAATAAAAGTGATTATTAAATTTCAATAACTCCATATTGGAGAGAGGAGATTTTTAGTGAAGAACAAGAAACAGGTGGGCAAAGCTTTGGGAAGGGTTGCCAGTGGATTATATGTGGTAACGGCTAAATGCGAAGATAAGGAAGATGCGGTTCTAGCGAGTTGGGTGAATCAATGTTCGTTTGATCCTCCTGCTGTGACTATTGCGCTGGGTACTCTTCGTGCGGCTCGACTTTTGGTTGAGGGATCGGATGCGTTCATCGTGAATGTTCTTCCCAAAGATGATATGACTTTGCTCAAACATTTCAGTCGACCTTCTGACGATATTTTTAAAGGTGTTAAAACCCGTAAGGGTCTCGGTGGTATCCGTATTTTAAGCGATGCGGTTGCTTATCTTGAATGTGAAGTTGCTCATTCTATGCAGGCGGGTGACCATGTTTTGTATGTTGGGGAAATTGTCGGGGGCAAAACTTTAAAAGGCGGCGATCCATACATCCACGTTAGGGATAACGGATTTAATTATTGATCGAGCCCGATCATTTTTAAAAAGTCGGTGCGGGTGATTGCCCAGTAGGCACCTGTGATTACAAAAGCAATTGCTGATACAATGAAGACTCCCAATTTAACCATACGTTTTGGGTCGTCTTCATAATATTCCTTCAAGTCACCGGCCATGCTTTCGACAACACTTTCGTCTGCCGACTTCCTGAAGGTTTTGTCAATGGCATCGCGACCATAGATGATCCCGAAAATTACTGCGATAATAAGTATTTCAATTGCACCGATCATTATTTAATAGCTGATTTTTTATGTTGTTTTGTTCAACCTGAAAATTCAGGAATCTCAAGGCGGGTTAATTTTTTAGGTCCGGCCTTAGGGGATACGCTACGTGCGCAACGGAACCCATAGTCATCCATCCTACTGTTAGGGTTGCCGTTATTGCGAAATGAAGAGTAAATAAAACCTTTCAGATCGCGCCATGATCCACCGCGGACGACCTTGAACTCTCCACCAATGGGCCCTTTCGGGTTTGCATATTCGTCTATTTCCTTATAATACTCGCGATCATACCAATCGTCTACCCATTCTTTAACGTTTCCGGCCATATTGTGTAGTCCGTATGGGCTTTTTCCTTCTGTGAAGGAATCGACTGGGGTCAGGACCTTGTGTTTTATATCCTTGTTCCAGGTTTGATGGTAGCGTGCCAGTTTGTGAGATGGTGCCTGATTGCCCCAGGGATAGTTGTAGGCATTTTCGCCTCGTGCGGCTTTTTCCCATTCTGCTTCAGAGGGCAGGCGCTTGCCTTTCCATTTGCAATAATCACTGGCACCTCTCCAGGAAACGTTGTTGATAGGGAAATTTTCAAGGCCGGGACGGGGCTCAAAATTCCCTGTGTAGATCAGGGTTCCGAATTTGTTGTCGAGATAGTAACCTTTGACATTGTTTCTGATATTTAAAAATTCGGAAAATTCTTTTGCCGAGATTTCAAATTTATCAATGTAATAAGCATCAAGGAAAACCCGATGCTCAGGTTTTTCATCATCCAGGCTATCATTCAACCCCATCTTAAAGAAACCGGAGGGAACAAGAGCCATCTCAGAGGGTATAGGATCATTGGTTGCGGGACTGGATGCTTTTTTGAAGAAACTTGTTTTCTTCTTTTCAGCCATTTTTAAGATGGATTTAGCTTCTTCCGCAAATTCTCCATTTCTTTCGATACTGAGATAAGCTTGCAAATAATCCTTGGCTTTTTCAATTTGGTTTGTTTGGGAATAAATCCATCCGGAAAAAAATTTTAAATCGGCTCGATCCGAATGGGTAGTAGATTGAATATCAGCAATCAAGCTCTCTGCAACTTCAGGAGGACTGACAGCCAAGACTTTTCGGTACCAGTTTTTTGCATCGCTATATTGTTTTTTCAGCAGGGAATAGAACCCAAGGTTCATCATTGCCAGAGTGTTCAGGTTTCCTGGATTTTTATTTTTGTTGAGTCCACGCAGGGTCCAGGCCGAAGCCATTTCAAAATCGTCGGTTTTATAATAGGTCCATCCGAGTTGGATGTAATTTTTCAAAGCGGCGGGGTTTTGATCAATGAGAAATCGGTATTGCTCTATAGCCTGGGTAAAATTATTCATTCGGTAATAAGATTCTGCCAGTCCAGCGTGGATTTTTTCGTTGCCTGGAAACTGCCTTTGCATGCTTTTTAAGGTTTGAATGGCTAGAGCATGCTGTTCCAGTCGTGCGAATGCGTTAGCGACGTTTATTTTGTTTTGAATGCTTTCGGGTTGTAATTTTGCCAAAGCCTTTAAGTGCAACAGGGATGATATGATGCGGTTTTTCTTCAAGAACAAGTTCGCAAGTCTTTGATGCGCGGGTGTGAACCCACTGTTTATTTGAACAACCTGCATAAAGCTTTCAATGGCTGCTTTGAGATTGCCACTTTCCTCATGTACCAGTCCCAGGTTGAAAAGTGTAGAGATGTTTCCTGGAGAAGCTTTTAAAGCAAGGTTGTAATGTTGGATTGATTCATCATATTTTTTCAATTCGGAAAAAATATTTGCCAAATTATTTTGCGCGTCAATTGAGTTAGGATTGATTTTAGTAGACAACTGCAAATAGAAAACTGCCCGGTCCATTTTTTTGTTTTGGTAATACACCATACCTACATTTGAAAAATAGGCTCCGAGAGTTTGTTTGAGGTTTAAGTTTTTTAAAAAGTAGGAACCTTCTTTTTCAGAAGGGGGGAGGTATCTCTGTTGATAAAAACTATCGGGAAACGATGTCCCCATTTCTGTTGCTTCGATATTGACTTGGGTTGATTCTTTTTCATAGCGAACAAAAAAATGATTGGGGAGTGGAACTCCAAAAAGAGGTAGGTTTAATTTTTGTCCCAAAATTAAATAGAGCAGGGACAGGTTCATGCAATAACCTCTTTTAGTTTTGAGCATCCCATGTAGAAAGAGTTCTTCATCATTTATAGGGATTCCTTGTGCATCGACTTGTTCGGTATATCGGTATCCCGCCTGATGGTGAATTATCTTGCGTAGCGAGTTGATAACCCTCTTTGCCTCGGTGGAACCTTTTAAATCCTCTTTTACTTTTGAAACTAGATGGGTAATATTTTTTTGTAATGGCTGGGTATCCAGAGACGGATCCCAGTGTTTAGAGATGAGGAGTAGTGTTTCTAAAAGGTCAATTTCGGAGTCTGGAGTTTCTGCTATGCGGCTAAGCTCTTTTCCCACCAGTACTTCCCGGTTTGCATTCGCGCTTTGCGCAAGGGTAGGGCTGCAATAGAAAAACAGGATAAGATAAGCTGATATCAAGCGGAAACGTGATAAGATCATTTTTGCAGGTTCTATTTTTTTCTGGTCTTTTCATTATTATATCAGAAGTGATCCTGAGAAGTAGAAAAGAAACAGGAGTGTTTTTTTATAAATATTCTGGAAGCTCTAAATGAAAATTCTTGTGGCAGAGGACGATCTGGACAATGCTCGTCTTTTAGAAAATATTTTAAGGAAAAATGATCACTCTGTTGAGGTGGTTCCTGATGGTGCCAAAGCACTGCAACGTTTGCAGGTTGAAAAGTTCGATGCGCTTTTAACAGACTGGATGATGCCAGAAATGGATGGCATAACCTTGATACAACGAGTACGTGCTGAGGTTAAATCAACTCCTTTGATCTTGATGATTACAGCAATTAGTGATGATGATGCCCGGCAACAGGTTTTGCAGGCAGGTGCCGATGATTTTTTGATAAAGCCCTACCGGTCTACTGATGTGGTAAGGGTTTTGTCGGATGGGCTTGCCCGATTGAATCAGCCTCTCCCCGAACCGGATGACAGGGTGGTCACACCCGTACGAGTCAATGGCCTTCCACCCTTTGTTAGCGTAGTGGTTGCATCAGGAACAGGAGGGCCATCGGACATTCATCAGTTTTTTCAATCCATTGAAGGAAATTGTCCGGCAGCAATTTTTGTTGTTCAACATGGTCCAGACTGGATGATGACCCTGTTGGCCCGGCAGCTAAAGCAGGAGTCCAACTTCCCGTGTATGGTGGCCTATCAAGATTTGCAGCCAGCAAGAGGTCATATTTATCTTGCGCCCGGTAATCATCACCTGGCTTTTTCTCCGCCGCCGGTTTCTTTGGAATTGAATAATGAATCTAAGGAAAATTATTTGCGACCCTCAGCGGACTATTTGTTTAGGAGTGCTGCAACGGTTTTTGGTGAATTTTGTATTGCTGTTATTCTTTCTGGAATGGGTAGAGACGGCTCGCAAGGGGCAAGAAATATTAAAGCTTCGGGAGGGGTGGTTTTTGTGGAAGATCCTAAAGCAGCAGCGGCCTCTTCCATGCCCCAGACTGCGCTAGATTCAAAAGTAGCTGATGCAGCTCTACCTTTAAATATCCTTGGAGAGGCAGTGATGGACCAAGCCCTACGATTGAATAAAGAATTAGAACGTAGAAAAAAAGAAGAATGACCACACGTTGTGCACCCTTTCCCCTCTGTAAGGGGAAAATAAAATGCCTGCGGCGGTTCGCCGCTATTCCCTCCTGATCATCCAACCTTCCAAAAACAAAATTCCGGCAACAAGAAGAAGTAAAGGAGTCGCCAATAACATTCCTTCTGTAGAAGCAGCCTGATAGGCACTTGGTTCTGGTTTGTTTATCGTGATTTTAATATCGGGTAGAAGGGTATTAATGTCATCCTCGGATATTTTTTTTGGTGATGATTCTTTTGTGTCAACATTGATAGTGAAAGTGCCTATAGGTTGAGACCCTATTGGCAGTTTGTTGATGGCTTCCTGCGTGCTTTCGTTGGGAAGCTCAAATATCGTATAAATACCCGGTAGCTGGGTCTTATTGAATTTCATCATCCCCTTTTCTGTCAATGCTGAATGGATATTGCCTCCTGGAGTTTGGACAGCCCATTTAGCATCGGGTCGATCTATGTTTTGCTGAAAAGTTTCACCGACCAATAGGTCTTGGTGAGAAATGTTTTCAAGGCCACGAGTGGCGTACTGTGTCCATCTTTGTATCCACGGAAGAAAAGTAGGTTGTATTGGGAAGTCATTCCATTGCCGATCCAAAGAACTGAGAAATAAAATTATTTTTCCTTTTCCAGAGTCCGTTTCTATAACTGCGGGATTTTCATTGGTGAACCAATTTGCCACTTTAAATGTCTTTTTATCTCTTGCTTGAATAGTAAAAAACGAATGAAAGGGGATCTCCTTCATATCCTCAATAGCTTTGGCCGAAAAAGCTCGCATTACAGGGTGCTCGGTGCTTTTAAATAAAAGGTGGGTTTCATCAAAGCTTTTTACCGCCTCAAAAGTAACTGGCAAAAGGTTGCCCAATTTCTCATTGTAATATCTTGGGTTGATCTGATCGCCCATGCCAAATATTAATGCTCCACCGCTCAAAACATAATTTTCCAGTTCAAGCTCATAATCAACCGGAAGTTCTCTGACATTAGCGAGGATGACAACTGAAAAATCTGAAAGCTTTCTTAGTGGTAGCTCAGCGAGAGTCGAGACAGTGGGGTCAATATGCGAAACAGATACTGAAAAAGGATTGAGGGCGCGTTCCAGATAAAAGGACTCACTCTGATGTGAAATGGTTCCCGGGTCTCCATCTACAACCAGAACTTTGATGTTTTGATTGGGCAGGTGCGAGAAAAAGCGTTTGTCGTCTGTCGGTAATGCATCGTTACCGGCTTTTATTTCACCCAGGATAGTTTCTTCATTGCGTAAGGGAATGGAAAATTCTTTGGAGACGGTTTGCCCAGCTTGAATATCTATAAGAGTTTCTTTTTTTGTTTTTTTATCAAGAATCAATGAGATGGGTACGCGTTGACCCCCTTGAGAATGGTTGGTGATTTTTGTTGTTATTTTTAAAATTCTACTTCGTGCTAGAAACTCCTGTTGGGATTGAACGCTTTCTACAGAGATCTGATTATTTTTTATAGACAGCGTTGAGAAATCAAAAACCTTCAATGGAATATTAGGTAAATTCTCGATTTCCGAAAAAACTTCCTTGTCCCACCCATTTTTATCGAGATCAGTCAGTACGATGAGATTCTTTTCATTATTGCTTGAAGATTTTAAAAGAGTGGCTGCCTTTTCCAGGGCATGGCCCATGTCCGTTGTTTGAAAAGAAGGTTGTGTGTTTTGCGTTAATTTCTCAAAGCTTCTTTTTTGTGTCATCCAATCCTGATCGATACGCGCTGGGTAGGAGGCAAGGACCAAGCTGAACTCACTTCCTTCCGGGATTTGAGTTAGGAGTTTTGATGAAAACTGTGTTGCCGATTCAAAAAGTGTTTTTTCTTTTACCTGGCTTCTCATGCTAAAGGAGTCATCTAAAATAAAGACATAAGAAGCAGGTGAGTCGTTGCGAAAGGCTTCTGAATCTCCCAAAGAAAAAAATGGATTCGCCAACGCCAGGCTGAATAAAGCTATACCCAGGCAGCGCAGAAGAAGCAATAGAAGCCGGTTGGGGTTCGATTTTTTTATGGATCGTTTCTGTGATTGAAATAGTAAGTAAACTGCTGAAAAACGTACATGCTTTTGTTGTCGGCGTGTTAACAAATGGATCAAAATGGGAATAGATATTCCTAATAGTCCAAATAGAAAAAAAGGTGAGGAAAAATTTAAATTCATACTTTTAAAAAGCTTTTTCTCTTTAGCAGATAATAGCTCAAGGCTTGTTGAAGGGGAGTAGAAGTATCCAGTAGTACATAATCAACGCCGAGTCCGTTGCTGACTTGTTTCATATGTTCGATTTGTTTTTGTATGGCTTTTTGGTATTCCTCGCGAATATCCATGGGGTCCAATCCTACCGTCGGATCATCTTCAAGAGATTCAAATACTGTATCTCCTTCGAAAGGTAAGTTCAATTCATCTGGATGGAGAACATGAAAAAGAATAACTTCCAACCCTCTGGAACGAAGTAATTTCAAGCTTTTATGGATGTCTTGATCTCGGGTTAAAAAGTCGGAAATCAAGATCAGCATGCTGCGGCTTTGCAAACGTTCAGTCAAACCTCCAAGAACATTTTCTATCTGAGTTTCACCTTTTGGAGTAAGGGTTGAAAGTCCATGTAGGATATGTTGCAAATGCGAAGCTTTCGATCTTGGGGGTATGTGCTCAACTACATGATCATTGAATAAGGTCAACCCAACGGCATCGAATTGTTTTAAAAATAAATAAGATAAAGCCGCAACAAGATTGCAGGCGTAGTCAATTTTAGATTGGCTTTTTTCGAAAGGAGATTGATAGGCCATAGACCCGCTGGCATCGAGAAGAATTGTACATTTGAGATTGGTGGATTGCTCAAATTGCTTGACATGGTATTTATCTGTTTTTCCTGCTACCTTCCAGTCAATATGTCTAATCTCATCGCCCGGGGAATAGTCCTTGTATTCGGCAAATTCAACGCTTGATCCTTTGTGACGACTCCGATGCTGGCCTGTGAGTAACCCGTCGACTAAATTCATAGCCGTAACCTTTAGTGAAGAAATTCGGGCAAGAACCTGCGGATCGTAATTCTTTGGTGTGTTTTCCATAAACCGGTAAGAAACAAGGGAAATCAATTTGGTTCATTGTCTCATAAAACCCTAAGAGGGCAAAAACCAATAACCGCAGGTTGCCGATAAATCAAGAATACTGCAATAGGGCGTTCCATTTTCCTCCAGGCGTAGCCTTGTAGAGGGTTGACATTATGGGGGAGGCTTATAGAATGACTCTTTTTGCTTAGATAGAGGATTGACCAAAAAGATGAGAGCGACAAGATATTGTAAATGTCATTTTTTAAATGGGGAGTCGGAGCATTGGGGAATTCTGGACCGAACCGCCTTTGCACAAAAGGGGGCTAAAGCTCATTTTGCGCCTGATACACCCATAATTCCAAAACATCTATTGTTGGAACTGAATTTTGACTGGGAGCAGGAGAAAGTTTGGGGCAGCACGACTTACGAACTGCTAGCAAAAGTAAATAATATTTCCGAAATCGAAATGGATGCAGCGAATCTGGATATTGATCGAGTGCAAATAGGGGGCAAGCGGGTTTTATTTGAAAACACCGGTGAGAAGGTTATTGTTTTTCTTGCGAAACCTCTCAAAGGGGGATCGGTTATTAAATTAAAACTAAGCCACTCCGTTACCCGACCCGCTGCTGGTATCTATTTCACCAAACCTGATAAGGAATACCCTAACCGATTTAAAACCGTTTGGACTCAGGGGCAAGATGAAGATTCTAAATACTATTTCCCCTGCTTCGATCAACCCAATTTTAAGCAAACGACCGAGGTAAAGCTTCATCTCCCCAAAGGAATGTTTGGCCTTTCTAACGGTCGCCTACTGAAAAAAACAAACTCAGGATCAAAGAGTTTTTATCATTACAAACTTGAAATTCCTTACTCGACTTATTTGCTTTCTATTGTCGCAGGGGATTTTGTTGAGCATAAAAGTAAAGTCGGAAACATTGATATAAAGTGGTATGTGCAAAAGGGTAGAGAAAAAGAAGGGCGCAACTCGTTTAAAGATACCGGAAAGATCATGCAATTTTTTTCCAAATACACGGGTTATTCCTATCCTTACAAACATTATACGCAAATCGCTGTTCCGGAATTTGTTTTTGGAGGAATGGAGAATTTTACGGTTACCACGCAAACCGATCTCACTTTGCACGATGATCGCGCTCGATTGGATTTAGACTCAAATGGGCTCGTTGCCCATGAGGCGGCGCACATGTGGTTTGGAGATATTGTTACCGCAAAGGACTGGTCTCATGCATGGCTACACGAATCTTTCGCCACGTATTTCGATGCGCTATACACCAGAGAGTCCAAGGGAGAAGAAGAGTTTCGTTATCAGTTGCTGGAAGATGCGGAAACCTATTTCAGTGAAGATACCCGCTATCGGCGTCCGATAGTCACTCACATATACAAGGAGCCCATAGATCTTTTCGATGCGCATCTATACCCTGGCGGGGCTGTTCGGTTACATTATTTAAAAAACCTGATAGGTGAGGACAAATTTCGCAAGGCGCTTGAAATATTTTTAAAGCGCCATGAAAAAGGATTAGTCGAGACTGTTGACCTAAGTCGATGTTTGCAGGAAGTTAGTGGGAAAAATTTCGATGAATGGATGAGTCAGTGGATCTATCGAGGAGGCTATCCCATTCTGGAAGTGAGTTATTCCTGGAATAAAGAAATTGCTGAGGTAACGATCAAGCAAATTCAAAAAGCAGAAAAAAAGGGCGACGATCTTCTTTTTACATTGCCTCTCAAGTTGGAATTCTATTATTCGCGAGGATCGGAGAAATTTCCAATCGAGATCAAGAATAAGGAGGAAAAGTTTTGTTTCAAGTTAAAAAGAAAACCTCTTTATTTCAGGCTTGATCCAGACTACGAATGTCCCGTTAAAAAAGTTAAACTGGATATTTCAGGGGCCATGTTGCAGGAACAGTTAAAAAGAGACCGTGATCCGATAGGCCGAATTGAAGCAGCTCAGTCATTGGCAACAAAGTCTGCAAATGTTAAGATTCTTGATCGGTGCCTGAAGATCGAAACGGATTGGGGAGTGGCCCATCGAATTGCAGGAGCTTTGGGTAAAATTGGTGGAGAAGCTGCTCGCGATTCTTTAATCAAAGCGTTAAATCACCATAGCCATGCGAAAGTTAGATGGGGTATTATTCAGGCTTTGGCTGTGTTCACTCAGGATGAAAAGGTAGTGCGCTGCTTGAAAAAGGTCGCCATGGGTGACCCTTCCTATCGCGTTGAAGCGGCAGCACTTGGGGCTTTGGGCAGGATCAAGGCCAAGGATTGCCGGAAATTTTTGGAGGGGTTTCTTAATCGTCCTTCACATAATGATATAGGCAGAGCTGCGATATTCAGAGCTCTAGCGAATCTTGAAGATGAAGATGCCTGGCAAACGATTTTACAAGGTGCTGAATATGGTGCGCCACAAGGCAGTCGACCGGCTGCGATTCAGGGGTTGGCAAAACTGGCAAAGCGGTTTGAAAAATTAAAGCCTGAGGCGGTTGAGATTTTTAAGAGAATTGCAGAAGAAACTAGAGGTACCCCAGCGGCAACGTTTCGCGGTAAACTGGCGGCAATCCAATCCATGGGTGCGCTGGAAGAGTTGGCGGCGATTCCAATTTTGAGAAAACTGGCTGCCCGGGAAACCGATGGGCGACTAAAAAGAAGAGCCGAAGACACTATACGCGACCTAATGGAGTCGGCAAAGAAGCCAAAGGAAATGATATTGTTACGATCGGATCTTGATGATCTGATCAAAGAAAATAAATCCCTTCGCGATCGATTTGATTTAATGGAAAACCGAGAGGAAGCGAAATCCAAAAAGAAAAAAAGGACTTAACAGAATGAATAAACCATTTAATGATGAGCCGATAGATGTACTGGTAAAAAAACACCTTGAAAAAAAAGGAACCGTGCTGGATTTACGGATAAAGTACATCGGTGACGAAGGAGTTGATTTTCTGGCTAAATGCCCGGACTTGATTGATCTTGAAGTGCTGAATCTTGAGAGAAACGAAATCACCGATAAAGGAATTCAATCGCTGGCCAATTCTACTATTATCACCAACCTAAAAGAATTGCATCTGGAACGAAACGATGTGAGCGATGCGGGCGCTATTGCAATTGCCAATTCTTCAAACTTTTCCTACTTAAGTTTTGTCAACTTTTGGAAAAACAGGGTGGGTGCTGAAGGAGCTCAAGCCATTGCTTCTTCAACGAACTTAGTTAACTTGAGAAACCTTGATCTGGCACTAAACCAGATCGGTGATGAAGGTGCCAAAGCATTGGCCGCAAGCACCACTCTGGCCGGGCTTGAATATCTTGAAGTTTTCGGCAGTGGTCTTACCGAAGAAGGTAAAAAGCAATTGAAAGAATGCAACACCTTTCCTAAGCTACAACACCTTGTCCTTGAATAGCGGTTACTTCGCGTGTGTTAAATCTCTTCTTTAATATTATGCCCCTTAGGGGCAGGGCCAATTTGTTGGTACTTATTTAAAGCAGAGCTGATTGTGTTATGACCAGCTAAAAACCTCCTTGTCAGGGATAGGCCGCGATTTTTACATTGGATTCCACCCCAAGAATTTTCTGTGTTTTATGAATGATTGCGTTTGCGGTCGACTTGTCTTTTAGGAAAAGCCCTTCCTGCGCATTGATCGTCATTTTGGTTGTTTTAGGAGTAATAGATTCCAGGTCAATAAATATACTTAAATTTTTAGTTGTGGCTTCAATAAATCTTCCCTCTTCATTCCCTCGATTTTTAACTAGTCGTCCCTGAAAAATTCGATAGAGCCCATATATAAAGGGTGAAGATGGGTTTTGAGTGTTGTAAAATTGCCGGAAGTTGTTGAATATCTTTCAAAACCCGGTGATTTTATGCAAGCAAAAC
>Ga0233439_10004473_pt1 | contig 13496 bp, 8 predicted proteins | sample SI_123_September_6_FD_182713 | JGI IMG/M metagenome (GOLD analysis project Ga0233439, IMG submission 182713) | Seawater microbial communities from Saanich Inlet, British Columbia, Canada - SI_123_September2016_100_MG | ecosystem: Environmental > Aquatic > Marine > Inlet | place: Canada: British... | reverse complement strand
TGATACAGCGGCCTGGAGCGTCGAATCCCTGATCGAACCGCCCCCTGAGAGCTGGCTGACCGCGCAACTCGCACCCGGCGACCGCCTCGGATTTGACCCCTGGCTGCACACTTCCGCGGCAGCCGAACGCCTCGCCAAGGCCTGCGAAAAAGCCGGTGCGGAGCTGGTCGCGGTGGATGACAATCCGGTCGATGCGATCTGGAGCGACCGCCCGACCCCGCCACTCGGCGCTGTAAAAGTTCATCCGGCGCAATTCGCCGGAGAAAGCGAAGCCGACAAACTCGCGCGCATCCGCAAGGAAATTGCCAGGCTCACCATCGACGCGCTGGTGTTGTCGGATTCCCACGCCGTGGCGTGGACCTTCAACATTCGCGGCGCGGACGTCGCTCATACGCCGCTGCCGCTGTCCTATGCGCTGGTCCCGAAAGACGGCCGCGCCACCATTTTCATCGACCACCGCAAGCTCTCGAACAGCGCACGTGATCACCTCGAAAGGAACGCGAGCGTCGAAGAGCCGGAGGCCCTGATTCCGCGGCTTGCCGAACTGGCACAGACCAAGGCGGCCATCGGCCTCGACACCGCAACTGCCGCCGATGCGCTCAGCCGCTTGATCGCCGCAGAAGGCGGCAAGCCGGTGCGCGTGTCGGATCCGGTGGCCCTGCTCAAGGCGGTCAAGAACCACGCCGAAATCGCCGGGACCCGCACGGCACACAAGCGCGACGGCGCAGCGCTGGCAAAGTTTCTGGCGTGGATCGATCAGGAAGCCCCGTCCGGCAAGCTCACCGAGATCGATGCCGTCGAAGCGCTGGAAACCTTCCGTCGTGAGACCGGCGCGCTAAAGGACGTCTCCTTCCCCACCATTTCCGGCACCGGCCCGAACGGCGCCATCGTGCATTATCGCGTGACGCGTAAATCCAACCGCCGCGTCGCGCCGGGCGACCTGTTGCTGATCGATTCCGGCGCGCAGTACGAGGACGGCACCACCGACGTCACCCGCACCATCGCCATCGGCGAGCCGACCGACGAAATGCGCGATCGTTTTACGCGTGTGCTGCGTGGACACATCGCCATCGCCCGCGCAGTGTTTCCCGATGGCGTCAGCGGCGCGCAGATCGACGCCTTCGCGCGGCAATTCCTCTGGCACGCCGGCATCGATTTCGATCACGGAACCGGCCACGGGGTCGGCAGCTATCTGTCGGTGCACGAAGGGCCGGCGCGAATTTCCAAGCTCGGCACCACACCGCTGAAGCGCGGCATGATCCTGTCCAACGAGCCCGGCTACTACAAGACCAACGCCTTCGGCATCCGCATCGAGAATCTCGAACTGGTGGTTGAGAAAGCTATCGATGGCGCAGAGAAGCCGATGAACGCGTTTGAGACCCTGACGCTCGCGCCGATCGACCGGCGGCTGATCGATGCCGACCGAATCAGCAAGCAAGAACTGCGCTGGCTCAACGACTATCACGCCCGGGTGCGCGAGGAGATCCGCCCGCTGGTCGATGAAGCGACGAAAGTGTGGCTCGATGCCGCGACGGAGCCCATGACTCATAAGAGATGATCCACTAGGGATGACCCGTTGAGAGCGGCACACTGAATACAAAAAAAGAGTCCGGGTAACGTGACCGAAGAAAAGATAGAGATCGCAGCCGCGAAAGTTGCGACGCCTGGATCGTGGAAAATCCTGCTGCTGCTTGTTGCGATGAATGGCATTGCACCGATCTCGCTCTACATCCTGGTACCGGCGCTTCCGATCCTTGCAACGACATTTGTAAGCGATGTCTCGGCCGTGCAGCTCAACGTCTCGCTGTTCATGGTTGGGCTGGCGATGTCGCAGCTGGTGACTGGCCCACTATCCGATCGCTTCGGGCGGCGCCCCGTGCTGCTTTCAGGACTAGGCCTGATGGTGGCAGCGACCATCGTCTGTATTTTCGCGCAAACGCTACCGCAACTGATCGCCGGGCGTTTCCTGCAAGCCGTCGGAGGCGCCGCGGGTATGGTGATGAGCCGCGCCGTCATCCGCGACCTCTACCCGCGCGAACGCGTCGGCGGCATGATCAGCCTCGTGATCGGCGTGATGATGATCGCGCAATTGATCAGCCCCCTCATCGGCGGGCTTCTGGAAACCAGTTTCGGCTGGCGCTCGATCTTCTACGCCATGGCTGGAGCATCGATCTTCGTCACGGCGATCATCGCGTTTGGGCTTCCGGAAACGCGCCGCCTTGCCGCAGACGGCGACCGCCCCGGCTTCATAAAGGACTCGCGCACCCTGCTCTCAAGCAGGGCGTATATCGGATACGCGCTGTGTCAGGTGCTTGCCTCGTCGATCATCTTCACGTTCGCGGGCGGCGGCCCCTATCTCGTCGTCAGCCAGATGGGCCGGACCACGGCAGAATACGGCGCGTGGTTCGCAGTCACCGGATTTGCATTCCTGATCGGCAACCTGAGCAGCGCCCGCGTATCTCACCGTTACACGCTCGATCAGCTCATCTGGTTCGGCCTCGCCATCCAGATCGGCGGCGCATTGCTGAACGTGCTTTGGGCTGCGATAGGTTTCGATCAAACGCCGGCCTGGCTGTTCGGAACGCAGATGCTGGTGATGTTCGCAAACGCGTTCGTGATGTCCCATTCGGCCGCAGGCGCCATCAGCGTGAGACCGCTGGCAGCCGGCACTGCGTCCGGGCTGATGGGGTTTGCGCAGATGGGCTTCGGTTCGCTGTGTTCGCAGTTCGGCGCGTATCTGGGTGGCAACTTCCGGAGCACGCTCCCGCTCACGATCTGCATCGTTGCTCTGTCGCTCGCCTGCGCGGCGACAATGATCTTTCTGATACCGCGGCAACGCAAGGTCCTGACTGCCGACGTGAAGCGCAAGGCCGACCAGGAAGATACAGGGTTGCTTTGAGGGCGCCGCGCGGCGATTACGCGCCGCTGACCAGCGCCAGCCACTCGTCCTCGGTCAGCACCTTGACGCCGAGCTTGTTCGCCTCGGCGAGCTTTGAGCCCGCGCCTGGCCCTGCAACCACGTAATCGGTCTTCTTCGACACCGAGCCCGACGCCTTGGCGCCGAGACGTTCGGCGGTCGCCTTGGCCTCGTCGCGGGTGAATTTTTCCAGCGAGCCGGTGAAGACCACGATCTTGCCCGCGATGGGCGAGTCGGTCTTGGCCCTTTCCGCGGGCTGAACCTCGATCTCGCCGAGCAGATCGTCCACCGCCTTGACGCTATGCGGTTCAGCAAAGAATTCGACGATAGCGTTGGCCACAACCGTGCCGATGCCCTCGATGGCGTTCAAATCCTGATAGGCTTCGGACTGCGGTCCCTCACCCGCCGCAATCATCGCCGCGCGGAAAGCCTCGACCGTTCCATAGTGCCGCGCCAGCAGCTTGGCATTGCCCTCGCCAACGTGACGGATGCCGAGCGCGAAAATAAACCGATGCAGCGCAATCGTCCGCCGCGCATCGATGGCCGCGAACAGGTTGCGTACCGACGTCGCGCCGAAGCCTTCACGGTCAGCCAGCCTCTTCTGCGACCGCGCATCGCGCTTCTGCAGGGTAAAAATATCAACCGGCGACATCACCAGGCCGTCGGCGAAAAACTCCTCGATCTGCTTGTCGCCGAGCCCGTCGATATCGAAGGCGTTGCGCGCGACGAAATGCTTCAGCCGTTCCTTTGCCTGCGCCGGACAGGCCAGCGAGTTGGTGCAGCGGCGCACCGAATCCGGCCTGCCCGTCTTTGGATCCTCTTCCCGCACGGCGTGGCTGCCGCAGGCCGGACATACCGTCGGAAACTGATACGGCTTCGCGGTCTTCGGTCGCTTGTCGACCACCACGCTGACGATCTGCGGAATGACATCGCCCGCACGCTGGATCACCACCGTGTCGCCGATGCGGATATCGACGCCCTCGCGGATCGGCTGACCGTCGTTGCCGATGCCCTTGATGTAATCCTCGTTGTGCAGCGTGGCGTTCTGTACCACCACACCGCCCACGGTGACGGGGGCGAGTTTCGCCACCGGGGTCAGCGCGCCAGTGCGGCCAACCTGAATTTCGATGTCGTTGAGAACCGTGGTTGCCTGTTCGGCGGCGAACTTGTGCGCGATGGCCCAACGCGGCGTGCGGGTGACAAAGCCAAGCCGCTCCTGCCAGTCGAGCCGGTCGACCTTGTAAACCACGCCGTCGATGTCGTAGCCGAGTGATGCGCGCCTGGTTTCGATCTTGCGGTAGAACTTCAACAGCCCTTCCACATCTTCGCACAACGTGATCAGCGGGTTCGTGACGAAACCCGCATGACCGATCCAATCGATCATCTTGAACTGGGTCTTCGCCGGCATCGCGCTCATCTCGCCCCAGGCATAGGCGAAGAATTTCAGCGGCCGCGAGGCGGTGATCGACGCATCCTTCTGACGCAGCGAGCCAGCGGCTGAATTGCGCGGATTGGCGAATACAGTGTCCTCGGCTTCCGCCTGCCGTTTGTTGAGCGCAAGGAAATCCTTTTTCAGCATGTAGACTTCGCCGCGGATTTCGCAGACGGCTGGTATATTGCGGCCCTTCAGCTTGTGCGGAATGTCCGACATGGTCCGCACGTTCGCGGTCACATCCTCGCCGGTAAATCCATCGCCGCGAGTCGCGCCGCGCACCAGTTCACCGTCCTCGTAGCGCAGCGACAGTGAAAGTCCGTCGATCTTCGGCTCGGCGACGATCGCCGGAATGTCACCATCTGCGAGTTTCAGGAAACGCCGCACGCGATCGACGAAATCAGTAACGTCCTCATCGCTGAACGCGTTGCCGAGCGAGAGCATCGGCACGCTATGCGGTACCTTGGCGAAGCGGCCCGATGGCGCAGCGCCCACTTTCTGCGATGGCGAGTCCCGCGTGACGAGACCCGGAAACCGCGCCTCGATGGCGTCGCTGCGCTGACGCAAGGCATCATAGTCCGCGTCCGAAATTTTCGGCGCGTCCTCGCTATAGTACGCCTCGTTATGACGCTCGATCTCAAGCACGAGCCGCACCAGTTCGACCTTGGCCTGGGTCTCGGTGAGCTTGTCGACGGAAACGGGGATTTTTTTTGCTTTCACAGCCATGACTGCGAACTCACGCCGTCGCAGCTTTGAGCAGCCGTTCCGCTGCCGCGCGCGCTTCGGCGGTGATCTCCGCGCCAGCCAGCATCCGCGCGATTTCCTCGCGGCGGTGATCCTTGGCCAGTGTCGCCACGCTTGTGGCCACGCGCTTGCCCTTGTCGAGCGCGTCCTTGGAAATCAGCAAATGCTGATCCGCGCGCGCCGCCACCTGCGGCGCATGGGTCACAGCCATGACCTGAACCTTCTCAGCCAGCCGCGCCAGCCGAGCGCCGATCGCGTCCGCCACAGCGCCGCCAACACCTGTGTCGATTTCGTCGAACACCAGTGTCGGCGCCGAGCCGCGGTCGGACAGCACAACCTTCAGCGCCAGCAGGAAGCGTGAGAGTTCGCCGCCGGACGCGACTTTCATCAGCGGCCCTGGTTTTGTGCCCGGATTGGTCTGCACCCAGAATTCGACGCGATCATATCCTTGCGGCCCCGGCGATGCAGGATCGGACTCGATCTGCGCGGAGAATTTCGCGCGGTCCAGCTTGAGCGGCGCGAGTTCGGAATTGACCGCCTTGTTCAGCTTCTCGGCCGACTTGTTGCGCGCAGTGGAGAGCTTTTGCGCGGCAGCGTCGTAGGCCTTGTCAGCGGAGGATGCCGCCTTTTCCAAAACCTTCAACTGATCCGCACCCGCGTCGATCAGCGCGACGTCCGAAGCATAGCGCTGCGCCAGCGCCGCCAGCCCATCGACCGGCGTCGAGTATTTTCGCGCCGCTGCGCGCAGCGCAAACAGCCGCTCCTCGATCCGTTCGAGTTCGAGCGGATCGAAGTCGGCGGCTATCAATGCCGCATCGAGATGCTGCTCCGCCTCGGCTAGCGCGTTCAACGCGGCATCCATCGCCTTCACGGCGGGCTCGATCAGCGCAGGTGCCGCGCCCGCGCGGCGTTCCAGCCGGCGCACGGCGGCGGCAAGCGATGACACCGGTGACTGCGGTCCACCGACTGCGGCCTGCGCCTCCCGCAGATCCTCTGCAACCTTCTCGCCCTGCATCATCACCGTGCGGCGTCCTGCCAGCGAAGTCTCCTCGCCGTCCTGCGGATTGAGTTTCTTCAATTCATCCGAGGCATGGCGCAAATAATCCGCCTCGCGGGCGGCGCGCTCCATCCCGGCGCGATGCTCGTCCAGCGCCGCCCGGGCGCTACGGCGCGCATCCCACAGCGTCTCGACCGCGCTGACGTCCTTTTCAAGCGCGGCGAAGGCATCGAGCAGCCGCCGGTGCGTCGCGGTATCCACCAGCGCACGCTCGTCGTGCTGGCCATGAATTTCCACCAGCGTCGTGCCAACCGCTTTCAGGGTCTGCACGCTGATCGCCTGATCGTTGAGGAACGCGCGGGTGCGGCCGTCGGCGAACTGCACCCGGCGCAGGATCATCTCGCCGGTATCGTCCAGACCGTTTTCGCGCAGGATGGCGCTGGCGGGATGTTTCTTCGGCACGTCGAACGCGGCCGTCACCTGGCCCTGCTCCGCGCCGTGGCGGACAAGACTCGCGTCGCCGCGCCCGCCCAGCGCCAGCGCGAACGCGTCAAGCAGGATGGATTTGCCCGCGCCGGTTTCACCGGTGAGGACAGCCAGACCTTTGAGGAAATCGATATCGAGCCGCTCGATCAGGACGATGTCACGGATCGAAAGCCGGGCGAGCATAAGAGGTTAGTCCTGAGGCGTTTCGAAGCTAGCCGAGGCCGACCTTCTTGAACGCCCGGGTCATCCAGGAATCCTTGTTGGCGGTCGGCTCGACTCCGCCGGACTTTACAAGATTGTAGGCGTCTTTGTACCAGCGGCTGTCAGGAAAGTTGTGGCCAAGAACCGCCGCTGCTGTCTGGGCCTCGCCGACAATGCCGATCGCCATATAGGCTTCGGTGAGACGGGCCAGTGCTTCTTCAACGTGCCGGGTGGTCTGGTACTGCGTCACCACCACTTTGTAGCGGTTGATCGCGGCCGTGTAGTCCTTCTTGTCCATGTAATAGCGGCCGATGTTCATTTCCTTGCCCGCGAGCTGGTCGCGGGCAGCTTCGATCTTCCGCTTGGCGCTGGTGGCGTACTCGGAGGTCGGATACTTGCGGATCACTTCCTCAAGCGCGGCAATGGACTTTTCGGTGCGGCCCTGATCGCGCGAGATGTCCGGTATCTGGTCGAAATTAGAAGCTGCGATCAGATACTGCGCATAAGCGGCGTCCGGGCTGCCGGGATGAAGCGCGACGTAGCGGTTGGCCGAAGAAATGCACTCGTCGTAGTCGCCGTTTTCGTAAGCCGCATAAGCCGACATCAGCAGCGATTTGCGCGCCCATTCGGAATATGGATGCTGGCGATCCACCTCCTCGAACTTCTTCATCGCCGACTTGCGGTCACCCTTCTTGTTCATCAGGTACAAGCCCTCGTTGTAGAGCTTGTCCGCCGGCTCATCGACGAAGGTTTCTTCCTTGGTGAAATACTTGTCCCATAGCGCGCCGGTGCCGCAGCCGCTCAAGGGCACGGCCAGAATCATCAGACCGAATGCAAGGCGCGCCTGACGGCCGATACGGCTCATCAGGGACGGGTCGGGACTATTGCGCAGTTCGAGCGTCATACGTTTGGGCCGACCTGAATGTAAATCCGACGCGGTTTTGGGTAGCTGACCAGCCTGTTGCCGTCATCGCGGCACAAACAATCCCCAAGCAATCCCCAAGGCTCGTCCAGCGCGCCTATGTAACTGAAAAACGGACCTTAACCAACCGGATAGGAGGACAATTCGCCGGTATTAAGGCGGATTGCCGCAGTTCAACAATGCCTTGGTTAAACGACGAATTGGTTAAATCGGGAGTTCCGACAGCCCGCGGGCGGGAGGCCGTTCAGGACACGTCCGGCGCGAACGCAACGGCGACCATGCCGCCAGCGACATCGGCGTGGCCGCGCGCACGGCGGGCAACAACCGGCCGTTCGAGCACCGGCTCGGTCGCTTCCACCACCCGCCAGGCATGGCGGTCGGCCATCAGGGCGGTGAGCACGGCATGGTTGAGCTTGTGGCCGCCGCGCACCGAGCGATAGAGCCCGATCAGCGGCAATCCGGCCAGCGCCAGATCGCCAACCACGTCGAGAACCTTGTGACGGACACATTCGTCGGCATAGCGCAGGCCCTCGGTGTTCAGGACGCGTGTCTCGTCGAACACTACAGAATTCTCGAGCGAAGCGCCGAGTGCGTAGCCTGCGCTCCAGAGCTTGGTAACATCGCCCATGCAGCCGAAGGTGCGAGCGCGGGAAATGTCGCGGCGGAAGCTGTCGGCATCGAGATCGAACGCATAAGCTTGGCGACCGATCGGCGAATTAGCGAAATCGATTTCGAGTTCGGCGCGGAAACCTGCCGCATACGGGCGGAGTTCGCCGAACGATTCGCCGAATTCAACCTGAACGGGCTTCAGGACTTCAATGAAACGGCGCGCAGCGTGCTGCTGCACAGTACCGGCCCGATCAATCGCATCCACGAAGGGAGCGGCGCTGCCGTCCATGATCGGCACTTCGGGTCCATCGACTTCGATGGTGGCGTTGTCGACGCCCATGCCGCGCAGCGCAGCCAGAACATGTTCCGCGGTGGAAACGAGCGGGCCCAGATGGTCGCCGAGAACGGTCGCAAAATCGGTGGCGATGACAGACGCGGCGACGGCCTGAACTTCACGATCGGCGCCGATGCGAGTGAAGACAAAGCCCGAATTGATGTCGGCTGGTCCGATCGTAACGCTGACCGGAGATCCGGAATGAACGCCGATGCCCGTCACGGTGACTTGCGACCGGAGCGTTGTCTGCCGACTCGATTTCATTCCCGCTTGCCCAAAAGTTTAGTCATCCAAGTCGCTGTAACCAAACTGGTTTCGCCTGTTGAACCGGCGCTGCGACCAAGGATCATCCCCAAGTGCGAGAACCTTAACCCCTGCACGCGAGAGCGCTACTCACGGTTGTTTACAGATTGTTACCCCAAACTCGCCGCATTCGTGCCGCCGGTCCGGCCCATTCAGGCGGCCGCAGGCGCATTCCCAAGCGATCTAAGGCCTCTGCAGCTCGCAGATTTTACCAGTAAAAACAAATATTTAATTTACGGCCTCCGCCAAGTGACCGGTTGTCAGCAAAATGCCCCGGCTTTGGGCCGGGGCATTGGAGCATTCAGGGGATTGTAACAAACGTCAGGTGGCCTGACGCCGCAAAAAGGCGGGGATATCCAGATGGTCGTCCCCACCGTTTTGGGGAGCAACCGGCGCTGGACGTCCGTGCGAATCAAGGCCCTGAGGCGCTGGCCGACGAGCGTATTCGGATACCGGAGCACCCGATCCACCGAACTCGGCAGGAACCGGACGCTGCGGCTTACGCTCAGGCAGCGGCGGCATGGACGGCATTGCCGGACCGGAAGCGCGGGCCGCGATCGGCGGCTCGGAGTCCTCGTCGCGGCGACCAAGACCGACATTCGCCAGACGCTGCAGCAGCGAGGCACGCTTCTGCGGAGGATGCTCCTCGGCGGTCTCGCCGCGGGCCTGCCGAATCTGATTCTGGGCAGGTACCGGCAATTCCTCGAACTGCGGCATGCGCGGCGCACGAACCGGCATGCGTTCGGCAGGCTGCGGAATGAAGGACGCCGGCGGCGCGGCTTCCTGCAGGTTCATCGGCTCATCGTGATCCGGGAACAGCGATGGCTTTGGCGGGATCGGACGCACGCTGACATCGCCATAGGCGGCGGGCTGCATCGGGGCCTGCCCGGGAGCCGAAGGCGACACGGCTTCGGCAATCGCCGCGAGCGCCGCGCGGTCGATCTGGTCGGCTGTTGCACGAGCGGGCGCAGGCGCGGCAGCGGCCTGCTTCTGCTGCTGTGCGCGTTCCGCCATGCGCTGGTTGTCGGCCCGCAAACGTGCGGTCAGTTCGGCAAGGCGGCTTTCCGGAGCACCGCCGCTCGTGACTTGCGGAGGAGTCGCCGCGCGGCTGGCGGCCACGGTGTCGATGCCGGTGGCGACCACCGACACGCGGATGACGCCATCAAGGCTCTCGTCGAACGTCGCGCCGACGATGATGTTGGCGTCGTTATCAACTTCCTCGCGGATACGGGTGGCGGCTTCGTCGACTTCGAACAGGGTGAGGTCCTTGCCGCCGGTGATCGAGATCAGCAGGCCGCGTGCGCCGCGCATAGACGAATCGTCGATCAGCGGGTTGGCGATTGCGGCTTCCGCCGCAGTCAGCGCGCGCTTCTCGCCCGTGGCCTCGCCAGTGCCCATCATCGCCTTGCCCATTTCGCGCATCACGGCGCGAACGTCGGCGAAGTCGAGGTTGATGAGGCCTTCCTTGACCATCAGGTCGGTGATGCAGGCGACGCCCGAGTAAAGCACCTGGTCGGCCATCGCGAAGGCGTCGGCGAAGGTGGTCTTCTCGTTGGCAACACGGAACAGGTTCTGGTTCGGGATGATCAGCAGCGTGTCAACCACCTTCTGAAGCTCGGCGATGCCGGCCTCCGCGGTGCGCATGCGGCGCTGACCTTCGAAGTGGAACGGCTTGGTGACGACGCCGACGGTGAGGATGCCCATCTCGCGCGCGGTCGCGGCGATGACGGGGCCAGCCCCCGTGCCTGTGCCGCCGCCCATGCCCGCGGTGACGAACACCATGTTCGCACCGGAGAGGTGATCCTTGATCTCGTCGATTACTTCCTGGGCGGCTGCGGCACCTACGTCCGGCTGCGAACCCGCACCCAGACCCTGGGTGACCTGGGTGCCCATCTGCACGATGCGTTCGGCCTTCGACATGGTCAGGGCCTGCGCGTCGGTGTTGGCGACGACGAAATCAACGCCCTGCAAACCGGCGGTGATCATGTTGTTGACGGCATTGCCGCCCGCGCCGCCGACGCCGAACACGGTGATGCGTGGCCTCAGCTCGCGAACATCCGGGGGTGTGAGATTGATGGTCATGGTTGCCTCTCGATTATGCGCGCGCGTGGGGGCTTGGGCTGCACGCCAAAGCGGTTGATGGAATGGTCCGATCCGGTGTTGAGATCATCAGAAGCCCTCTCGAAGCCATCTGCCGACCTTTCCGAAATAGCCGTTGGTCCCTGTCATGAGCTGCCGCGTGTGCCGCGGTTCGACGTGTTCTAGATGTGCGAATTGCGGATAGACCAGGAGACCGGTCGGCACCGCGAACGATGCGCTCTTGGCCTCGTTAGGCAGCCGGGCGAACCCAAGCGGGCGGCCGATGCGCACCTCGCGGCCCAGAATGCGGCTGGCTAGTTCGGGAATACCGGTGAGCTGCGACGCACCGCCGGTCAGCACAACTCGCGCTCGCGGCTCTGCCGCAAAGGGGGAATCCGCGAGCCGGTCCCTGACCATTTCAAAAATCTCCTCGACCCGCGGCTTCACGATGTTGGCGATCGTGGCGCGGGAAACAATCTGCGGCTCGTCCCGATCGTGGTCTCCCGCCGTTGGCACGCTCATGACTTCGCGCGCGTCAGAACCACCGGTCAGCACGGTGCCATATAACGTCTTGATTCGCTCGGCATCCGCAATGCACGCACCGAGTCCGCGCGCCAAATCCATCGTGACGTGTTGGCCACCGACCGCAAATCCGCTGGTGTGAACACACTGCCCGGCCGAATAGGTCGCGATCGTCGTGGTGCCCGCGCCCATCTCGACCACAGCCGCACCAAGATCGGCTTCGTCGTCGGTCAGGACCGACAGTCCGGATGCATACGGCGCTGCAGCCATCGCCTCGACGTTGAGATGGCAGCGCTCGACCACCAGCATCAGGTTCTTCGCCGCCGTTGCGTCGGTGGTAATAACGTTCATGTCGATTCCGAAGTGGCGCGCGACCATACCGCTCGGATCACGGACTCCCTTGACACCGTCCAGCGAGTAGCTGGCCGGCAGGACATGAAGCACCGTGCGTCCGCGCGGCGTCGCGTGATGCATGCCCGCGCTGATGACGCGGCTCATGTCGGCGGGCGTCACCGCGCCGCCACGCAATTCCGAGGAGGCTTCGACCAGATCGCCCTGCAGACGGCCGGCCGATACCGACAGCAAAACCGATTCGACGCGGACCTTGGCCATCCGCTCCGCCAGCGCCACCGCCTGGCGCACAGCCTGTTCGCATTCGTTGAGATCGACCACCGCGCCGGCCTTGACGCCGCGCGACTGAATGTGACTCAGCCCGATCAGTTCGACCGCATGGGTCCGGCCGCGCAGCGCGTCGCTCGGCGGGCACGGCTTCAGCCGCGCAATAAGGCAGGCGATCTTGCTGGTGCCGATATCGAGCGCGGCGACCAGCGCCGTCTTGTTCGGCGGCATCTGCCGGGTCTTCGGGGTCTGAACGCCATCGAGACTGGTCATGCGTTTCCAGCCTTCTTCGGTTTCTTGTCCTTGAGCAGGTCGTTGCGCGCCTTTGCCGCATCCTCCGACAAGCGCACGGTCAGCCGGTCCGGCAGCCGCATGTCGATGGCGGTGATGTCACGCGAGAACAGACCGGTCTCCTTGTCCATCTTCGACAGGGTCGCCAGCGCCTTCTCGACATCCGCTTCCGGCAACCGGACGTCGATGCCATCCGCCAGACGAAGATTCCAGCGGCGCTCGCCGACAAACACGATGGCCTTCACCTGGGAACGCACCTGCGGGTACTGCCCCAGCAGGCTCAGGAAATCTTTGGCGCGGGTTTCAGCGCCCTTGCCCACCACCAGCGGCAGCGACACGAAGCGCCGCGCGACGTATGGCTCAAGCACGGTGCCGTCCGCCGCGATCACGGACACGCGGCCGTTTTCCTGCCATAGCGCGAATGGCAAGCGCTCGGTGATGTCGATCTGCAGCCGGCCCGGATAAAGCTTCTGCACCGTGGCATCGGATATCCACGGATCGGCCTTTAGTTTGTCGCGCGCGGAAGCCGCATCGAGGAACAGCAGCGAGGAGCGGCCATTGACGCCGCCGACCGCGAGAATTTCATCCTGCGTGAGCTGCTTGCGGCCGGTAATCCCGACGCTGGTGATCCGGAAACCGATCGCATTGGCCGCGGCATTGCGGGTATCGCTCAGCGCGCCGAGAACGTCCTCGGTGTGCCCGCCCTTCGTCACGCCCATTACGATGGCGCCGATCAGCACAACAGCGGTCGCAGCCAATCCGAAACCACGCGGACGCCGGCGTTCCAGCACGGCAATCCAGTGCGGCTCTTCATAACGGGAAACAGAGGTGACGTTGGCGCGGCGCGTGGAAGCCTGCCCGCGGGCGTGCGGGCGCGGGGTCGCTGAAGCGACCCTTGTCTGAGGATTAGACTGAGACCTCGTCCGGCTTAACGACCGAGAGAGGCGTCCTCCACCATCCATTGCACCAACTCGTCAAATGTTACGCCTGCATCCGCAGCAAGCTCTGGAACAAGTGACGTCTCGGTCATGCCGGGTTGGG
>Ga0233439_10004471_pt1 | contig 13498 bp, 10 predicted proteins | sample SI_123_September_6_FD_182713 | JGI IMG/M metagenome (GOLD analysis project Ga0233439, IMG submission 182713) | Seawater microbial communities from Saanich Inlet, British Columbia, Canada - SI_123_September2016_100_MG | ecosystem: Environmental > Aquatic > Marine > Inlet | place: Canada: British... | reverse complement strand
CCACCGCAGCACGATTGACACAGCAGACGATTGAAGGGTTGCGGCTGGCTTTACAAGAAGCTCCTCCTCTCCCCAAGGACAACCACACTGTAGAGCCTTTGGTTGACAACCTCACGAAATCAACTCCAGCCGACAATACCAGCGTGACCACAGAAGCAGAAATGGTGGTTGCCACTTCGACAGACAATATCACTCCTGTAGTTGATTTCGCAGATCCAGTGACATTTTCTCGGATAGATAACCAGACTACTCCTCAGCCAGACAATCAAACTGAGATCATCAAGGCAGAACCCCTACAACTACCCCTACCACCTCGGTGGGAATTTGTGTTCCGTGACACGAAACTAGATTCCGATACCGCTCGGCAGGGCTTCCGTGAATTGGTAGAAGATGAGCATGTGATGGCTGTCATTGGCCCACTGGCTCGTAGAACTTCTGAAGCAGCAGCGGCGGAAGCGGAAGCATTAAAAGTACCGATGATTTCACTCTCGGTGACCACCAGTATCGCTGATCTGGGGGACTATGTTTTCCGCAACAACATCAGCTGGGAACAAGAAGTAGAGGCGCTACTGGATTACGCTACCGAGTACCTACAGGCACGCCGCTTTGTTGTACTCTATCCGGACAGTCGGGAGGGACGTGAGAAACTAAGAGTCTTCTGGGAACAAGCCAGAGCGATTGGTGCCCAAATTCAGAATATTCAGCGCTACGAAAACAGCCAGAAAAGCTTCGTGGATGAGTTTGAGTCTTTCACCGGCATCCGTCGCTATCGAACTGATGAAGAAGATGCCCTGATTGAAAAACAAAAAGATCGGGGAGTGCCGGAGCAGAACTTTGACGCGATCTTCCTGATTGCTGGTGACCAGACCCAGGACCTGGAGATTATCTTCCCCTATCTCGAAGTCTACGGTCTCGAAGATTCTCTGATTTTGGGAGACAGCGGCTGGAACAATCCTCTGCTACTCTTTGCCCCCAAACGGGAAACCATCCGTCACGCTGTCTTCACTGATAGTTTCTTTCCTCGCAGTGAAGCCCAAGAGGTACAGCACTTTGTCGCAGAGCACGAGCGGTTCTTCTACCGCTACCAAGGATATATTGGCCCAACTGCTTACACAGCCTATGCGTACGATACTGCCAAGCTGTTGTTGCAACTGCTAACGCAATCGGGGAATCAGGATCCGGATGCCCTGAGAGAGGCCTTGCTGAACCAACCGCCCACTCAAGGTGTCACTGGGCGCTTTGAATTCCAGCCCAATGGCGAGGTCTGGCACCAAATGAACTTCTGGACGATGGGTCGAGACCGTTTCGTCCCAATTTCTCTGCCTACTGCGGAAGACTGATGCAAGAATTGACTGTAAATCTGCCTGGCCGAAGCTACCAAATTACCATTGGAACCAACCACTGGTCTGCATCTTTGACCAAAATACTCCAGGAGCGTAACGCTCGTCGGGTAGTTGTGGTGACCAATGATGCCTTACAACGGCTGTATCCAGACCTGCTTGCTACGGAACTTCAGCAAAATGGCTTCGAGACTGCGACCTGTGTAATCCCTGATGGGGAGCAGCACAAAACCCTCGCTGACCTGACAAGAATTTATGACTTCCTGCTGGAGCGCTCTGCCAACCGAAAGACCTGGTTGATCGCCTTTGGAGGTGGGGTGATTGGAGACATGACTGGTTTTGCCGCTGGAACTTTCATGCGTGGTATTCCCTTCGTACAGGTTCCTACTACCCTGCTTGCCAATGTAGACAGCAGTGTTGGGGGTAAAACTGCCGTCAATCATCCGCTAGGCAAAAACATGATTGGCGTCTTCAAGCAACCAGAGTACGTCTGTATTGATCTAGAATTTCTCAAGACGTTGCCAATTCGAGAACTCCGAGCGGGTTACTTTGAACTCGCCAAACATGGACTGATCCACGACCGTTCACTCTTCGAATTCCTACAACAGCAAACGCTGGAGCCACTGGATTTTGAATTTCTAGAAGAAGTCGTCACCCGATCCTGTGACGTCAAGCGCAGAGTTGTCGAAGAGGATGAGCAAGAAACCGGACTACGGGCTACGCTAAACTTTGGCCACACCCTGGGACACCTGATTGAAACCCACGCTGGCTACGGACAGTGGCTGCACGGGGAGGCCGTTGGTACTGGAATGCTCTTTGCGACCTATGTTTCCTGGCAGGAAGGCCATTTGACTGAAGAGAATTATCAACGCATCTGTGACTTTCTGTTGCCCCTACTTCCCAAGGTCACCCTACCACAGCTGGATGCTACGGCATTTCGAGCCTTGTTACTTCACGACAAGAAAGCCGAGAACCAGGCTGTCAATTTCATCCTGTTACGCAGTTTGGGGGAATGTTTCATTCAGCGCCAAATGTCTGTTGAAACGCTTTGGAAGCACTTCGGCTGCTTCCTGGAAACCTTTCCTCGGGCCTGCCACCTTGCTGCTTGAGTTGACCACTTCACATTGACTAGAGATTCCGCATGGAGCTGCTCGAAAGCCGCATCTACACCTTCGTTGATTCGACCAAACGCTTCGCCTTTTATTTCCTCGAAGGACAGCAACTGATCCGGGAACTGGCCTTGATCCATCCTCTACAGGGGGGGGGCTTTGCTTACTTTCGGGATGTTGTGCTGAGTTTCATGCCCATGCTGGCCTTGCTCAAGCACGGAGAACAGCTTGGCCTGTACCTCGACGCTGAAGATCCGTATCTTCGGGTGAAACTCGAAATCACAGCAGGAGGACATGTTCGTTGCTTGCTGATGCCAGAAGACCTCAAAGAGTTTCCAGAACGCATCACTGGCATTGTCCGAGTGCGCAAGAGTTTCCAGAACGCCAAGGAGCCCTACAATTCAATCATTGAAGTCAACGGAGTTTCTCTACGTAGCATCATCAATCAGGTGCTAGAGCGCTCCTACCAGTTCAATAGCCTGGTACGGGTTTCCCAAAATAGTGATCAGAGCTATCTAGTTCTGCAGCTGCCTGGGCTGCCAGGAGATACCGAGATTGATCATACCAGCGAAGCCTTGCTGCACTGTGATGAACTCTACGGACCACGCCTAGCGGACCTGATGAATCGTGGACTACAGCAACCAGAAGAACTCGCCGTCTACTTTCAGGAATTACAGTTCCAGCCAATGGGAGCACGCACGGTTCAGTATCATTGTAATTGCTCACAGGAACGCATGCTAGCAAACCTCCAATCGCTCTATATCAACGAAGGAAAAGCTCTCTTTGAACCGGGTCAGGCACACCTGGAAGTTACCTGCGAATACTGCAAGAGCCGCTTTGAAATTGCCCGAACAGAGATTGAAGCCATCCCACCGCTCTACAACTGAGCCCCCATGCCGCTAGCTTTGATCGAACGCTGGCAGAAAAATCCGATCCACCAGGCACTGGCCCAGCATCGCTAACGTGAATACGCACTCAGCAACATCCCCAACCTGCTGGGACTCTGGATACAACGTACTACGGTTGGTTGGCTCACGGAGATGACCCATTCCAGTTTCTGGCTGGGGGCAATTTCAATGACTGAACTGGCTCCCTCCCTGCTGCTGGCTCCTGTAGCAGGAGTCTTTGCAGACCGGTACAGCCGCATCAAGGTACTTCGAATTACCCAGGGACTGATTTTTCTCCAGGCCTTGCTGTTCTGCCTACTGTTAGTGAATAATTTGCCAATTCTCCCTGTTTTACTTGGTCTGGTTTTGATGCAGGGGGTAGTCACGAGCTTCGCTCAGCCTTCACGGATGGCGCTGGTCTCTTCAATGGTACCTCACCAGCACCTGACATCTGCCGTTTCACTCAACGCAATCATCTTCAACCTGGCAAGATTTCTTCGACCCATGCTGGCGGGAACTGGGCTGGTATGGCTGAGTCCAACCATTTTATTGGGCTTCAGCGCAACCGGCTACTGCTGGTTCTGGGGAGTACTGCGGTATTTAAAGATTTAGGAAGAGCACGTAGAGCAAGTTCGTCAAACTGCACAAGCAAGCCTAATTCAAAGCATCCATGCAGGCTTGCATTATGCTCGTCAACATCCCTTGCTCGGGCCCTGGTTAGCCATCTTTATCATACTCTGCCTTGGCGTTCGACAACTTGCAGAACTACTACCGGGGGTCTCAGATCTGTTGTTTCACCAAGGAGTAGAGGGATTGGCTTTGCTCTCTTCTGAGCTGGGACTTGGAGCCGTTGCTGGTAGCCTCTGGATGAGTCAGCAACCTCACGAAGCGCTGCCAAGAATTTTCTGCTTTTCTGCCTGGGGCTTGTGTTTACTGCTAGCCATTCTCTCCTAGAGTCCATCGTTTGTGCTTGCTGTGATCGTTGTAGCGGGATGTGGTTTGCTGCTGATGGTGAGTGGCATCTCCACCCAGACCATGCTGCAGTTGGAGGTAGAATCAAGGTTCCGGGGACGCCTGCTCATTCTTTATGGTCTGGTTCTTCGGGAAGGGCCAGCTATCGGTGCTTTGTTGGTCGGGACCACAGCTGACTGGATCGGGTTGGAATGGCCCCTGACGACTGCTGCGGCCTTAACATGCTTAGTACTCTAGCGCATGCAGGCTCAGATTCCCAATGATACTACTCAGCCTCCTGGAAAAATGCCTTTTATAACAGCACCACCCTCATCACCCACTTGGTCCTTCATTCTGAGCCAACGTTAAAACTTAAGAGTTGTTGGTGCCTATTTGTAGTGTCTGGAACATTCATCAAAACACCTGGGAGCAATAGCGTTGGGGCACTCCAATTCATAGTCCCAAAGAAAATATAGACTGGCTGATAACGGTGAGGACATTACATCGTTAGATCTCGAAATCTCAGAGATAGATTCATTTGTCTTAACTACCCAATTGCTACAACTGGTGAATTCATAACTCAACTGAATATTAGCGCTTTTATTTGCAAATGAAATAACTTGACATCAAAAAGATTAAATAATAGAAAACATTTTTTCAGTTTAATTCTCTAAGAGATTTTAAACTAAATTACTCAAATGATTATATGAGGTCAAAATGAGGATGATTAAATTATTCACAATATTCTTTTTAGTATTTCAATATGCTTCAATAGCATTCAGTGCAGAGACAGAAATAACAATATCAATTGGACCAAGAGGTTTTGGTAAAATGACACCAAGACTAATTGAAGAATTTATGAAAGAAAATCCTCAAATAAAAGTTAATTGGCAAAAGATTTCTGACGTACCTAATGAATCAAGAAAGTTATATGTCACAAATTTTACGGCTGAGAGTGAGAAGCCTGACATCATTTCAGTTGATGTTATTTGGCCAGGTGATTTTGCAAAAAGAGGATGGATAGCACCGTTAAATGATCTATTCACAAAGGCAGAGCTAAGCAAGTACAATCAAAGTTTTGCAGAAGCAGCAACAGTAGACGGAAAACTATATGCAATTCCGCTTTATATAGATGGTACACATTTATTTTATCGCAGCGATTTATTGGAAAAATATGGATTTACAGCGCCCAAAACTTGGGAAGAATTGATAAGCCAATCGAAAACAATCCTAGAAGGGGAGAAAAATCCTGAATTAGTTGGATTTGTAAATATGTGGGCAAAGATTGAAGGTCTATTTATGAATTGGCTAACATTCTTCTATGGAGCTGGTGGAAAGTTCTTTGACGAGCAAGGCAAAATTGCGGTAGATAGTCCCGAAGGTGTAAAAGCAATGCAGGCAATGGTTGATATATTACACAAGCATAAAATCGCAAATGAAAGCATACTTACCTTTAAGCCAAATGATGCGAGGGTTCTATTTCAACAGGAGAGAGCAGTATTTTTGATGGTACAAGATTTTGTAATAAGTCCTCTGAGTGCTGATGACTCTCCAGTCAAGGACAAATTCGAAATAACAAGAAATCCATATTTTGAAGGGAATGAAAATAGTCATTCTACTACGATAGGTGGATATTTATTAGCAATAAATCAGTTCTCAGAGCACAAGGAGGCTGCTGCAAAGCTAATAAAATATTTCACAAAGTATGAATCGCAATTAGAATCTGCAAAAATTTCAAATAAAGCACCGACAATCAATGCAGTATATCAAGATCCTTCTCTGAAAGGTTCAGTGCTGCAAATTCTTGGAGCAAACTATAAGGTTGGAGTCGTCAGGCCGTCAGCTGAAACAGGTGAGCGCTATAATAGAGTCTCCCAAATTATGCAGGCAGAAATTACAGAAGCACTGCATCAACGGAAAACGCCAGCAAAAGCAATGGAGGATGCAGAAAACCAGATTAAGCGATTCCTTCCTAGTGAAAGAAAATAAACATATGAATTCCGGGCACTGCTTTCTACTCAAAGCAGTGCTTGGCACTGAAAAAAAAGATCCTACTTGCAACTAGACTACTTCAAATTACATCGTAATACTCGAATTGGTTATCTGTTTGTTCTTCCATCACTGCTAGTCGTTATCTTCGTTCTTGTATACCCTGTAATACAAGCTTTCCTCTATAGCCTTAAGCCAGAATATAGTGAAAATAGTGAATGGTCTTTTGAGAATTATGCCAATTTAATCAGTGATGATCGATTTGTTGAGTCATTCAATAATACATTGATTTTCACTTTTTTCACCATACCAGCAGAATTAATTTTTGGGTTAGTCATTGCAGTTTTATTAAATAAAGAATTCAAATTTAGAGGTATTGTTAGAGTTGCCATTTTGTTTCCGTGGGCATTACCAACTGCATTAAATGCGATAATGTGGAGATGGATGTTTAACACTGAGTTTGGAATAATTAACTACGGATTAATAAGTATTGGATTAATTGAAAATCAGCTAAACTGGCTTGGCAAAGAGCCACTGGCTATGATCGCAATGATGTCTGTTTCTACATGGAAGACCAGCTCATTCATGGCACTTTTACTCCTAGCTGGATTACAAACAATCCCCAAAGATTTATATGAAAGTGCAAAAACTGATGGAGCCAGTGATCTTAAATCCTTTTTTTACATTACACTACCCTTGTTAACTCCAGCAATTATTGTTTCTCTATTACTGAGAACTATGGATGCACTTAGAGTTTTTGAACTCCCATTTAATTTTACTGATGGTGGACCACTAAATACGACAGAAACTATTTCATTATATTCATATCGTGTCCTTTTTGAATTTGTTGAATTTAATTATGGATCTAGCATGGTAATTGTTCAATTTATTCTGATTATGATCATGAGTTTGATATATATCAAATCAATAAAAAATATTGATTATTAAGTTTTAATCTAATTCAACTACTAATTTTAGTGAAATCAAAATTTAGAATAAAATTTTTGATATATTTCATATCAATTATAGTTGTATTAATTTCTTTTTTTCCTATCATTTGGTTATTTTTTACGTCTCTGATGCCGGCTAAAGATATTTATGCTTGGCCACCAAAATTATTCCCTTCTCCTGGTACAATTGACAATTATATAAAGATTTTTAATAGTTCCCCTGAACTACTGAGATATATTCTAAATAGTACCATTATTGCTGTATTTACTACAGTCACAATAATTTTATTTGGTGGCCTAGCTGCTTATGCTCTTGTAAGAATAAAATTTAGAGGTAGTTTTTCGATTATGCTCGGTATGCTAGGTGTTTCAATGTTTCCAAACATTGCAATACTACCAGCAATTTTTATAGTCTTTAAAAATTTAAATCTCATTAATTCCTATCCATCTTTAATTATAGCTCATACTGGTTTATTTATCACTATGGCCATATGGATTTTAGCAAATTATATTCGTACCATACCTTTTGAAATTGAAGACGCTGCCAAGATTGATGGATGTGGTCCATTTGATATATTTTGGAGAATAATACTCCCTTTATCTAAACCAGGTATTTTTGCTACTAGTCTGATTGTATTTATTTTTTCTTGGAATGAGTTTCCACTTTCATTAGTTCTTCTTCATGACAACGATATGCGAACTGCACCTGTCGGCATATCTCTTTATCCTGGCGAGTACTCATTCCCTTGGGAGACCATTAGTACGGCAACATTTCTATCTATTATTCCTGTTTTGATCATTACAGGAATTTTTCAAAAGCAAATTATCGGTGGACTTACTTCAGGATCTAACAAATAAAAACATAGTTATATGGAACAAATTAATTCGATTATTATTGAAAAATTAATTCGATTTTCTTCTCAATTAGTTAATCAAGAAAAAGCTAAAATAATTGTACCATCAAATGATCAAAAAAAAGGCTATTGGTTTGGTGGTGGAAATATGATTTCAGATGAGCTTGGCCATTTGTGGTTGATAGGCAGGTACAGAGATCATGGAGATTCTCGAACAGGAGTGGGTGCTGGACCTCGAGGTCTTGAACTCTCACTGTTTAAGTCTGAAGATAAGGCAAGCACCTTTCAGAAAGTAATGAGTTGGTCTAAATCTGCTCTTGAAAATGATCACCTTAGAGTACTTTCAATTGAAGGATCAGCGCTTAATAGGCTTGCTGACGACAATTGGGAAATATTCTTTTCTGTTGAGAAGTCACGTGAATATCCTGAAAGCCTAAATGATTATCAGAAGCCGGGTACTGGGGTCTGGTCTGTTGGTAGAATCACCTCTAATTCACTTTCTGATTTTCATGAATCATTGATCGATGAAATCTTCGTATGTAATGAAAAGTTTGAACACTTGCATGTCAAAGACCCTGTAGTTTGGGGTTCAAAATCTGATCATATTCTCTTTTGTACCCATCCTTTCACTTGGGCTTCTGGTAGTACTGGTTATGCGAGAAGGAACACCTCCAATGGTTTTGACATTGCTGATTGGTGCATTATTGAGAAGGGTCATTCCTGGGATATTGCCACTACTCGTATCACCTCCAGACTTCCTTTACCTCAAATAGGTCCTTTCACAGATTTAGCACCGTGTTCCATTTACTTTTTTGATGGTGCTGAATGCATGAATGAACTACCCCAAAATACTTCTGGACATCAAAGGCCCCGGGGTTATTCCTGTGAAGAACTCGGTGGTATTTATTTTGGTTTTGATCAAGATTTCCCGGCTTTACAGAAGATTTCTATTCTCCATCCCCACTTTATCTCGCTGTGGGGTACTGGCTGTAGCCGTTACGTAGATGCACTTGTAACTAATGAAGGTATTCACGTCTCTTGGCAACAATCTCAGAAAGATCAATCCCAACCATTAGTTCACAACTTCCTTTCTAATAAAGAGATTTCTAACTTGCTCTCATGATCGCTGCTTTGTCTTATCTGACAGTTTTGGCTCTTCCTTGCTTTTTCGTTAAGCCAAGTGATGTTTGAATCTAAGAACATATTAATTACAGGTGCTGGTCGTGGAATTGGACGCGCTCTCGCAATTGCATTCGCCAAAGAAGGTGCATTTGTTGGGTGCCTCGCGCGTACCCATGAGGAGGTCTTCTCAACTGTCAAAGATATAGAAATTTCTGGTGGCAGTGCGGAAGCATTGATTGCAGATGTAAGTGATTTTGATTCAGTTTCTAAATCCATTTCTTCTTTCGGTTCTTCTCATCGATGCATAGACATTCTATTCCTAAACGCTGGGATTTCAGTAGATCGTGAGAGACTTGAAAATAGTAATCCGGCTAACTGGAAAAAAGTTATTGATGTTAATTTAATCGGAGCCTATTACTGTTCTTTTGCAGCTTTGCCTTACCTCAAAAAAGCTAATCATGCTAAAATTATCACGATTGGTTCGGGACTTGGCCACTCTGGTGAGGTAGGCAATTCAGCATATTGTGTTTCGAAAGCTGGTCTCTGGATGTTAACAAAGGTGCTTGGTGAAGAATTAAAACCTCATCAAATCTCAGTCAATGAGTTGATCCCAGGCCCTGTCAAAACATATCAAAGTAGTCAAAGATCTAATGACCCCAATGACTCACTTTTTGATCCAAACAAGGAGTGGATCAAAGAACCTGATGATGTTATCCCCCTAGCTTTTTTTCTAGCTTCCCAACCTCCGCAAGGCCCTTCATCCCAAACCTTTAGTTTGACTCGCCGAAAAATCTAAGTTTTTTTTGTAATCACTCCCATATCAATTCCACGGCTCCTCTTATCAGTCATTGTTCACGTCAATGTAACTCTGAGTTGTCTGAATGGCCGCATTTCATGAGGAGTTGAGCTAGATTGGATTTGAGTGTGCGTGATGCCAGTGATAGCAGTTGCACATTAAAAACTTAGCAGATAGATGCTCACAAAATTATTTTCCTGCATACTTAGAAACAGCTTCGTTTGACTGTTTTTACGCGCATCTGTTTTACAATATAAATTACTGAATTTATTTTTTTAAAATCTGAAAATTTGTTATGGCCATACAACGTTCCTATCACCCCCTGTTTCCTCTCAAGTATGGCTGTAATCCACATCAGCAACCAGCAGCTCTGCTATCAACGAGGCAATCTTTGTTACCGTTTGAGGTGCTCAATGGCCGACCAGGCTACATCAACCTCCTGGATGCCCTGAACGCCTGGCAGTTGGTTTGGGAGTTGGATCAGTCCCTGAACCTGCCCACTGCAGCTTCCTTCAAGCACGTTAGCCCAGCAGGAGCCGCTGTCGGCACTCCGCTTAGTGAAGTTCTTGAAGCAGTCTATGACTGCCAGGATAAGGATCTGAGCGCGTTGGCTGTGGCCTATCTGCGGGCACGGGGTGCTGATCCCTTATCGTCCTTTGGTGACTTCATCGCACTGAGTCGCAAGGTCGACCTTTCGACGGCAAAGATCATTCGTACCCAGGTTTCTGATGGCCTGATTGCGCCAGCGTTTGAACCAGAGGCTCTAGAAATCCTGAAAGCTAAAAAAGGGGGCAGTTATGTGGTCTTACAGGCTGATCCTGAATATACAGCCCCGGATGAGGAATTTCGTGAAATCTATGGAGTGGTCTTTCAACAACAGCGAAATAATCTGCTGCTGAACGCTGAGAACTTGCTGGGGGAGCTCGTTACTGAGAACAAGAACCTACCCACCAACGCTCAACGTGATCTGGTACTCGCTGCGATCACGCTGAAGTACACACAGTCCAATTCGGTCGGTTATGCACTGGATGGACAGATGATTGGTATTGGAGCAGGCCAGCAGAGCCGTATTGACTGTACGAAGCTCGCTGGACGCAAGGCTGATCTCTGGTTCCTACGACAACATCCCAGGGTACGATCCCTACCCTTTGCGGCTGGAGTGAAAGCAGTGGACCGTACAAATGCGCGGGTAGGGTATATTGAAGGGGAAATGACTCCACTAGAAAAACAAGCATGGCTCCAGCTCTTCAATCAACCCCCTCTCTTGCTGGATTCTGAGCAAAAACAGGAATGGCTCACTCAACTCCAGGGTGTGGCTCTAGCTTCTGATGCTTTCTTCCCTTTCCGAGATAACCTAGATCAGGCCTCTCGGCATGGTGTGAAGTATGTGGTACAGCCAGGAGGAAGCAACCGGGACGAGCAAGTCATTACAGCTGCCAATGAGTACGGCATGACCATGGCCTTCTCCAAGATTCGGCTCTTCCACCATTGAGTTTTAGGATATTCAGCAGATATCCAGAAAGCTCTGGAGGCGAGCGTTGGGCTGCAAACGGTCGATTGCTCGGGTAGCTGCCACATAGATCATATTGACCTCTTCAGTGGCGAGTTCTTCTCGTGGCAAGGGACGCCCTTCACGTACCAAAACTGGGAAGTCATCTGCCAGGAACACTTGGGCAAACTCCAGTCCTTTGGCCTTGTGCACTGTAGAGAAGAGGACTTCGGCCTCCTCCTGAGCTACTGACTGTTCCAACATTTCCTTGACCAACTCTGGAATCATTCCCTGGTGTTTTTCCACTAACCGACAGCGTCCAAGCCACTCAAAGTCCTCCACTTGAGTGGCATAGTCCCTTAGAGCTTCATAGGAACTAAAGGTCTTCAGATAAGAGTCTCGTACTTCTTTCTTGCGTCCTTCAAACAACTTCCAGGTTTCCGTGATCACAGGTAGCTGATAGCCCTGTACTCCCCCGACAAAGCCAAACTTACGTAGTCCCAGATATTGAGTGGCCTGGTCGAAAAGAGCTGCATTCGTGCGTGCCAGGTAGGCAAAAGGGCTGCCTTGCACTCTACCAAGTTGATCAGTTTTCTCTGCACCTCGGATGGCATTAGATTCTGCTTTGAACTGACGCAGTACACTTGTTGCAGCTTGGGCGATGGTAGGGCCAAAGCGAAAGGACTGGGTCAGGTAACGCGTGGCGTTCACTGGTACTTTAGAGAGCACATCGATAGCTCCCCGAAACTGATAGATGGCCTGATGCGGATCTCCCACCATGATCTTGGCACAAGTCTGTTGAAGCAGTAGTTGGGCTGTTACGGGGTTCGTGTCCTGAGCTTCATCCAGCAGAATGATGTGATAGAGCAGTTCGGGTTTTGAAAGCTGAAAAAGCTTGAGGTAGCCATCATGCAACATCGGTATTTCATGCTGTGGATCACTCATGCGCACCCACAACTCACGTGCTTGTTGTACAAAATCTGGCAAATGCTTAGGACCAAAGTGAGTTCGAGCGATGGTTGGCACGTGGGCGCTATGGAGTCGAGGATCGGCCGATACAAGAAAATTCTGCAAAGTATCAATCACAAAGCGAGCAACCTCGTGCTGGTCCAGATTCAACCAGTCCATCACTTGATTGGCGCGTATCTGATTGACGAGCTTGTGCCGAAATCGAAGCCCTTCATTACGCCAGGCCAACGAGTGGATCGTACGACAATGTACGTTTTTAGGGAAACGCTGCTCAGCCTCCTGCTGGACAGATTTGTTGAAGGCTACGTAAAGTAGCCTAAGGCTCGGGCGGGCTCGGGCGAATTGTTCAAGGACAGTGGTCTTGCCGGTTCCCGCAAAGGCTACCACTTTAAGGATCTCTCCGTGGCGTAAGGGAAAATCGACAATGTCCCGCTGTTCGGCGGTGAGTTCCATGCAGATTGAGCTTAGGAGGGCGTGACTGGCAGAGGAAACTTTGAAAAGCTTTATAGGCTAGCAGAAGAGAGCGGAGGTGCGAGTGAAAAAAGACAGGAGCGGATTAGATAGAGTTCACTCTTCGACCGGCAGGATGATCAATTCTACTCGATTGTTGAGAACACGCTGAATTTCAGAGTCGTTGCGGAAACGCGGACGATTAGCCCCATAGGCCTTAGCCGTCACCTTATCGGCTTCCAGGCCCGTTTCGATCAAGAATCTTGCAACTCGAGCCGCGCGAGCACCAGATAGTTCCCAGCCTGAAGACCATTTCGTCAGTGGGGTGTTGTCGGTGTGGCCTTCAATCTGGATAGGATTCGGCAGTAGAAATAGCAATTGGGCAAAGCGCTGAAGTTCTTTACGAGCATCCGCTGTCAATTCGCTGGATTCTGGCTCGAAGAAAGCCTGGGCACTGAAGGAAACAACTACTCCCCGAGCTTCTGCCGTCACATTGGTGCTGTCGCCCAGCTCGGTATTTTCAACATTCTTGGAGATTTGCTCCACCATGGAGTCATTACCTTCTTCCATGAATGGAGTACCCGCTGGCAAG
>Ga0233439_10004468_pt1 | contig 13501 bp, 6 predicted proteins | sample SI_123_September_6_FD_182713 | JGI IMG/M metagenome (GOLD analysis project Ga0233439, IMG submission 182713) | Seawater microbial communities from Saanich Inlet, British Columbia, Canada - SI_123_September2016_100_MG | ecosystem: Environmental > Aquatic > Marine > Inlet | place: Canada: British... | reverse complement strand
AGTTCCATGAAGAAATGATTGTGTTATTTACTACAACATTACTTTTTCCGCCTACAACAAGTATACCATTATTAGCAGCTTCTTCAACAACGTTTGAATGAATTTGTATGCCTGTACAACCATCTGTGCCTGTATAAGAGCCCGCTGCAAGATAGATTCCGCTTTCTAATGTTCTATACGTTTTGTTTCCATAAACACTTCCATTTGTGCAATCTTGTATTCTCAAGCCACGCAAACAATACTCTACAAAGCAATTAGAAACTTGAACGTTTGTACATGATCGTATACGAGTTGCCCCGCCATTCGAAGTATCACTGCCAGCCCATACAGCAGCTTGGTCAACCTGATTTTTTGAACCATCATGATCAACAGAATTTCCTGCCGAGCCACAGCGAACAAATCGAACGTCATCGATTACGACATTACTACATGAACGTGCATAAATTCCGTATGCTGATGTGTCGACAGTGAGAGACCTAAACTGGAGTCCTCCATTTTTATTTTTTATATAAAAACAGTCATCTGCAATTGAGCCTGCTGTTACAATAGTCTCAGAACGAGATACACCAACAAACGACAATGCACCTGTCCAAACGTCAACATCTGGTGTGTTAAAAGTGTGAGTCCCCGCTTGTAATAAAATAGTTGTATCTTTTGTTTTGTCTGTAACCGATGCGAGAGCATCACCTATAGTTGTAAACGGAAGATTCGCGCTCCCATCACCTACATCTGGTGCTGTATATGTTTGTTCTATGTCAACATATATTACTTGATGTGCTAACGAATGTGATACCTTTTTACCGCTTACTGTTAAATCACCTGTGACTGTAACGTTTCTATTAAATGTAGCATCACCTGCTTCAGAACCATCAAGTGTAAGCATCGTAATATCAGAACCACCATCTGTTCCCTTGAAGATAATGTCTGTATCATTACCTTGTGCATCTAAAGTAATGTTACCTGCTGATGTCGCAATAGTTACTGCTGCATTGCTTAGACCACTAACAAAGGTTGCCTTAGTCATCTTTCTAAGCACACCAGATTCAGAAGTGTCTGAAATGAGGATCAAATCATCATCAGCTATCGTAGTTAACGCAGTTTGACCTGTTATAACACTTGCATTTACTGATAGTGTATTGCCTGTTTTATCTAGACCATCGCCTGCTGTAATTGTTCCAGCGCCACTAAATTGACTAAAAGTCAAATTGTTAGTTCCGACAGTATCAGCGCTGTTGTTTGTAGTGCATACAAAGCCTACGTCTGCGTTAGCTGTTCCTTCTTCTACGAAAACAAATGAACCGGCAGCTTGTGATGATGCAGACATATCAGCTGAACGTGCTGGCGAACCCGATGCAGCAACTAAGTAAATTCCGTTTTCTGACGCTGTGCTTTGATCTTTTACTAAGACTCTATCACCAGTTGCTAGAGTTACACCATCAATTGCATCGCCGTTTTCAAGCGCATTTGCTAAAGTAATAGCAGCTGTTGTTGCAACTCGAACTGAATCTTTAACATCTAACCCTTGGGCTACAGAATCCACGTAAGCTTTAGTTGAAGCATCAGCATCTCCTGTAGGCGTAGCTAATCCAGTAATCTTTTGACTATTCATAGCAAGCGAAGACGCTTGGCCTGAAAGTGTTAGACTAGTAAAGGTAGGGCTGTCGCCAGTTCCTAAGCCTAACGAAGTTCTTGCAGTTGCACCACTTTCATAAGATAACGCGCCGGCGCCTGTTGCTACTAAAAATTCTCCATCTGAAGTGGCTGATCCTAATATGTTAATTTGAGGTGCAGTTGCTGTTACTAGAGTTCCGCCTAGTTTCAAACCTGCATTTGTGCCATTATGTGCAGATGCATCGATAGTACCTGCAGCAAATGAGCCATCCTTTACAGTAAGTACTGTTCCTTCATCTACTAGACTTGTAGTGTCAAATGAAGATGTAACGTGGTTTACTTCTTTCCACATTTTTGAAGACGTTCCTAAACCACCAGTTTTGTTCGTCTTTGGTACGAAATTAGTCATGTTAAATTGTGCCTTTCCTTTTTGTATTAAGTATTATGATTTAAGTGTAACATCATTATTATTGTCTAACTCTAAATAAGCATCAAGATTGTTCCCAATGTTATCAGGCAAATTAACTGTAAATATTCCAGAAGAATTAGTTTCAGTAATATTAACTATTAATATACCAATTCCAGATGTAATACTATCCTGCAGGATTCTGTCATTATTGCTAGCAACAAGTAGACTGCCTTCGCCTATAACGGAAGTGCCTTCGCCAAAAGCATTACTGTTTTCATCAACCTTTATTCTTTTTAAACTAACTGCCATATTATAATTCTTTCTTTTAAATTATTTCCCAATTACTAACACCATCTGATACTAATGTTATACTTTGTCCAGGACTTTGATTAGGTGCAAATATAAAGTTGTTATTTTCTTCTATCGTCTCTCCAGAATGTGGATTTGTAGTTAAGCTGTTAGTTCCTGATTTAAATTTGAGTATTATTTTCTTTCCAACATTATTATTTGTAATTTCTGGTAGTGTTATTGTAACAGCATTACTTGTTGTATTGATGCTGTAATGATAATCTACTAATGCAGTGAAATTTGATGTTTTACTGCTGTAAGTTTCGCTTACTGGTCCTGTTGAGGCATCTGACCAAACTACATAACCGTTAGAGTCATCCCAAGACAATACTTGCCCGTTAGTAGGTGTATCGTGACCTAATTTTGTTATTTTGCCATCTTGATTAAACTTTAAAAACGTTGAATGTGTAAATGAGCTACTATTATTCCAATCTGTGTACCATTGACTTACTGCACCTTTAGTTACATTAAACTCTACATCAAAATTTGAATTGTGATCCATAAGTGATGCTCTTTTCTTTTCAATATTAAAGAAAGGAATACTACCATATGGAGAATAAGCGATTGATTTACCACTATCACAAAATATAAATCTTCTATCTGCAGAAGAGAAAATCAAACTACCTGTTACATTTTGTCCCCAAGCATCTCCAATAGCGCCGTTTCGCGTACCAATGTGTAGTGGGTTGACTTGTGAGTCGGTTATTGAAGTTATTATTGACACAGGATACCCGCCTGTATTATCGTCAAAATATCTACCGTTAGTATTGTCTACGATGCTAAGCTTGTTTAACACTATATTAGGATAATTTTTATTGTTTCCTTGATTAGTTACACTTAAACTAATACCACTGTTAACGCTATCATTACGTAAATTAATTGCTGCAGCTGCATCTGCTGATATAAAGTTAAAATCATCTGAAGAGCTTAAGAATATTTCTCCACCTGTACTGTCTAAATGCAAGTCTCCAGACGTCTGGACTCTAGTTTCTGACCCTGTTGCAGGTGTAATTGCGTCCAGAGACAAAGCTAAAACAGAAGCTGAATCCCAAACTACTTTGTTGCCGTCCCATTTTAAAAACTGTCCATTTCCAGGTGTATCTTGACCAATTTTTGTTACCTCACCAGAGGCGTTAACTGTTAAAGCATTCACGCTGCCGGCTTTAAGATTACCTCCCGCTGATGAGAAGTCCAAATCGCTTTCAGCTTTTAATGTACCACTTACAGTTGTGTTTGTAGCAAAAATAGATTCACCAGTTACATCCAGTGTCCCTTCAAGCGTAGAACCTTGTGTTACTGTTAAAGTTTTTTCAAGGGTTGCTGCTTCAGCAACTGACAACGTTCCTGAGGTGTTTAGATTGTTACTAAAGTACGCATCAGCGCCATCGATGTTAAATGTTTGCTTCATTGACATCGTAACAGGTGATGAAGAAGACAAAGCAAGGTTATTATTAAAAACTATATTGCCTGTTCCACTGTCTTCTCCATTAAACTGCAATATTGCACCATTTTTTGCTTTTAATAGATCTCTCTTTGTTAAAATCATATTTTATTTCTCTCTTCTAATCAATATTATATATTAAGAAAATCTAACATCAAACTTATTAAAATAAATTATTTTTGAATAATCTACTGATAACATCAATCCGGAGTTATTCGCTTTAATAAATTCATATTTCAAGCAAAAGATTCCATTTCCATCTGTGTCAACTCTATCTAAAAGATAACTACTCTTAAAACCAGACTGTTTTGCTTTTTCGCCACTTGAAAAAGGTCTATAGACTCCTATACGATCAAGGTCATTACCACTTGATACGATATTTGTATTCCCGTCAATATCTGTTAACTCTGTATACACTACGTAATCAGAAGGCGCAACCTGAGTTGTGATAAACAATACATTTCCCTGTGTAACATCATTATCATCGAAACACCAACCCAAATCTGTTTGATAAGGCGGGGGACTAGCATTTTGATACCCTGTAAAATCTAATCCACTTACACCTACATAAAACACTCTTCCTTCAACGAAGAATGACTGAGGCAAGCCATCGAACTTAGCAGTCAAATATCTAGTAAGTAATGCAGCGCTGCTCAAAGGAGGCGCAAAGTCACTCAAGTTCAAAGAAGAAAGATCAATGTTAAACAAATCAGGAATCTGATTATTTAAATTAAAAGTTTGCTTTGTACTTAATGATACAGCTGGTGGTGTTGTTACTGTTAGATCTATTTTTGTTAAAGTATTATTAGAACCACCATCTTGATTGACAAAAGAAAGATTACCGCTACCATCAGTCTTTATAACTTGATTTGGATTACCATCTACAGTTGGTAGATTATAATCATTAATTCTTAATCCTGCACTTGCAGTAACTTCTGTAGCCTCTATAATCCCAGCATTAACTTTAGATCTTTCTGTTACAACTCCAAACGATCCAGACGAAGGTGAAGTAACAGATTTAGCAAAATTAAATTTAGAGCCATCCCACCACATACCTGGCAAAGAGTCATAAGAATTTGCACTTCTAGCAAAAATCAATCCTCTATCACCTAGATTATTAAATGATTCTGAGCTTGAGTCTGATCCTGTTATGCCTAATCCAATAATTGAGTCTTGGAAAGTCGTGTTAGAAGAAGAAATAGTTGTTGTTGAGCCTTGAATTTGAACATCACCTTCAACTACCAAAGTTCCGCTAATATAAGCTCCATGTCCATCTGATTGCGAGCCTGTTACATATATTGAAGTAAAATCCTTTACAGAAGTTACGTTGCCAACTGACGTACCCCCGCCCGATCCGATTTTGTCATTTTCATAGTATAAGTCTCCAGAACTTGAATCACGCCACAACCTTTGAGTTGTATCAGATGGTTGAGTATTGCTTATTTTCAAAGATCCTATAATGTTGACTAAATCTTCACCGCTAGCGCTTGTGTTGTCTGCTGTAAATGTGGCTGGTATTGTGATCTTGTTAAAGGTTGCTTCGTTTAATCCTATTTTAGTATTTGTAGACCCAGCAGAAGCTGTAATTTCTGTTGCGTTATCTAATACGAAGTTGCCTGCCGATATATTTAATGAACTAAACTTACCATCTGCAGGTGTATTCATACCGATTTTAACATTATCGATATAAGAATCATCGCTGCCGCTAATCTGAACTTTACCGTCTGACCCCGCTGTATTTACAACCTTTAATTCATTTACTCTAATAGAAGATGATAATATTAATTGATTAGTATGCGGCGATGATGTACCATTAAAAGTAAGATTGGCGCGCGCTTCAGGTGAAGCAGCATCCCAGTCTCCTTCATTTATGTCAACATCAAAAATATTTACTGATTTTTTAAGTCCTTTGCCATCTGTTGATACACCGTATTTGCTTGAAATCTTTGTAACAGTTACATCTGAAGCATCTACGTTTCCTGATGATTTTAGCGAGTATACACTTTGTGAATTTGAATTTCCTTCTTCAACCAAAACAATATATCCACCTGCAGGATCTCCTGATGCATAGTCGTAAGGTCTAATTAATGCTCCAGTTGTTACTTGCCAAATACCATTTTCTGATGCTGTGCTTTGATTTGTTAGTAAAATCCTATCGCCTAAACTCAGAAGAACACTATCAACGCTATCCGGGGTCACGCTTTCAGCATCAATCGAAATATCTATTACATTATTTTGAACTAATCTTACAGAAGTTTTTATCGCCACAACTGTATCAATATATTCTCTATTCACAGCAGCTTTTCTGTGCGCGTCAGATGAATTGGGAGTACCAAGATCACCAATTACGTTGCCGCCAAAGCCAATTGAAGCTCCTGCGCTAGCACTTAATTGGTTTTTAACTTCTATGTAAGATCCAGTCAAGTGCTCAAAAACAGCTCTATTTTGTGAATCTGGGTCTATTATTTCTACGTGTGAAGCTGATAGCGTTAAAAACCTACCATAACTTTCGTAAGAAGTGTTGTTTGGATTACCTATATAAGAAACTGAACCTGTTAAAGTATTAAATCGACCGTGATTTGTGCTAGTAAGATCATCACCGATAGATATATCATCCAAAGATCCACTATTGATGTCAACTGATGTGATCTCAACAGAAGAACCGGTCAGTACAGAGAAAACACCTAAACTACCAGTTATATCACCATCTAAAATGTTTGCGTTTGTTATTTTAACATTAGATCCTGTTAACGTATCAAATATACCTTTTGTTGCTGTTATGTTTAAAACAGATGATCCAGACTTTGTAATTGTACTTGCTCTAGAAGCATCACTAACTGTTATGTTTAAATAACCACTTTCGCTAGATTGTGGTACAACGATATTTGAGGCTGTTAATGTATAAAAGCTCCCTGTACCATAATCGACAGTAGAAGCTTGAATAGTTGAATTTGATCCAATAGTTACATTGTTTATGAAACCACCAGTTAGATTAACGTTGTCCGAGTTAAGCGTACCACCGGTTGATACTGTAAGCGTTGAAAATGTACCTGCTGCAGCTGAAGTTGATCCAATAACTGTACCGTCAATAGTACCGCCGTTGATATCTGCAGTTGCTGCTTCTAAGGATGTAATTGCATTTAATGTGGTAAAAGTACCTGCTGCAGCTGAAGTTGATCCAATAACTGTACCGTCAATAGTACCATTATTAATATCTACACTAGAGCCTGTTAAAACAGTAAACTTACCATAGCTACCAGTAACTTCACCACCTAAAATTTTTGCTGTTGTTATGTTTGCATTAGTAGTATTTAAAGTGCTAAATGTGCCTATTGTAAATGTGCCTATTGATGGTGTGGTACCACCAATAACAGTTGAATCGATTGTACCGCCATTGATATCTACTTTTGTTCCTGTTAATTCCTGGAAAGAACCAGTAAGAATCTGATAGTAACTTTCTCTACCAGCTGCATTAGTAACAGCAGATTGATGACTTCCTGAGACACCCATTCTCATATAGAAAGCTGTCGGAGAGTTATCATCATAACTAGCGCCTGTGTCTATATCAGAAGTTAGATTTCCACCGTAGAATAAAACGTTTTCTTTGGGCTGCCCACTACTTCCTCCGCCAGCAATCTGTGTACCATCAAAATATAAATTACTGTCTGCTACATATATAGAGTTTTGTGTTGGATTGGCGTTAGTAAACGTGGTAATATCAGAATATTCAAATAATTGTATATAACTTGCACTCAATGCAACAGATGCAGTTACAAATTGTGCTGAAATTGAACCAGCATCAGCAGTAATGTTGCCTCCTGCAACATTTAAATTACCCGCAGAAACTGTCAAACTATTTCCAGCTGTAATACCTTGTGTAGAAGTTATTGTAGTACCTGCAGTGATAGAAGTTGATGAAGCAATAGAATTTGCTGATAGATTTCCGTCAGCTGATATATTATCGACAGTTAAATCTACTGTTCCTGACAAATTGCTTGAAAGAATTATAGGATTAGCACTATTTGAAACTAAATGCGAAGCTGTTAATTCGCCGCCTGTCAGCGTCAAATTTGTAAATGTAGGACTGTCACCAGTTCCTAATCCCAAAGAAGTTCTTGCTGTGTTTCCAGACTCAGAAACAAAAGTCGTACCATTTCCAACTAGAAACTCTCCAACATCTACATTTATTCGATTACCTAGTCCAGAATAATTATAGTATATATCATTAATGTCTCTTAAGACACCTGTTACTTCAAACCTGCTGTTTTGCGTGACGTCTTTGTAAATAGTTATATTATCTGCTTGTTGTGTACCAAACAATGTCCAATCAACGTTGTAGTTTCCTATTTCTAAACCGCCTATGGAAGAAGAGTTTGTAGTAACAACAAAGCTATGATCAGCGTTTTTGTGTCCTTCTTCGACAAAGACTGCTGCTGATGATATTTCGCTTGTTCTATCAAAATCTAATGCTCTTTTTAAACGCCATCTATGTTGTGTATCTGGATCATTAATGGAATAACTGCCCTGTGCAGATCCTGTATGTTCAAAGTACCAAATACCGTTCATTGTTTTTGGTGTTGCATCTTTAATCAAAACTCTGTCATTTATTTCAATATCACCGTAAGCGTTACCTCCTACACCTCCATCAAACATTAATTCTCTAAAGTTGACTGTGTGTGAAGTTACGCTATCATCTCCTGAGTCTGCAGATGAAAAAGTTGCTGTGCCATTAATACTATAAACATATGATGCAGGTGAGGTGTTTATTGAAGTGCTTGACGGCACAGATCCTATTGAATTTGTATGTCTAACGTAAGATATCTGCGTTGGAACTTGATAGTACAATACATCAGATGTTGTGCTATAATACCATCCTTCGTTACCACTTGTTAAAATATATTCATTGCTATTTGCGATTTGCTCTGTAAATGTCAGAGTTGGATTAACTTGTGTCCAATAATCTTCTGTTACTATATTGAGATTTGAAGATATTTTGGTCGATTGTTTCCACTTAAGACCTTGTATGTTTTGATCAACGTAATCTTTTGTTGCAACTTCTCCTTCAGACGTAGGAGTTCTAACATTAGTTAGAGTATGACCATCCATATTATAGTCTGATTCAGGTTTCATTAAGTTGTTTAGTCTTAAGCCCACAATACCTTCAACAGCTAACTCTGTTGATATGTCATTGGTTGCAAAAGGTGAAGTAATAATTGGTCGGCCATCAACTTCAAGCCCATATGAGCCAGAAGTTATTTCTGCGCCATTAATAAAAGAAGAAGAAGAATATAGGTTTTGAGAAAGAATATTTGACCATTCTCTTTTATGCATACCAAGTTGAGATCCATCTCTATGCGCTTTGGGTACTAATATTGACATATTTGTTTCCTTTAAATTGCTTTGTTTTATCTAATTATTTAAGTGAAATGATTAATTGCTCGGGAGATTCAACTCTTTCAGTTTCTATTGGTTTTTCTCCGGCGACACCTGTGTCTGAATTAATATATTTCACTTGACCAGTAGCATCTTTTTCTATTTCATAATATGTATCATATAATCGTGTATTTGTTGTCAGAGAATGGATCAAGCTAGCTTCACCAGTTATTCTAGACTCATTTATTGTTGTTTTTAAATCTATCATAAATAAACCCGTATTTCCATCTATGAAATCACCCATTACATATAATTGCTCGCCAGTTGATGGATCTGTTCCATCTGGTAACCATATAGAAGACTTATTAACATTAGATATTTCTAAACCGTCACCTTTTATATGAGAGCCTGTAATGTTGTTTGTGACGACCAGATCATTTTTAACAGTTACATCACTATCAGCTTGTAATTTAATATCATTTGTAGCAGTTATAATTAAATCTGCATCTTTACTTACAATATCACCTTCTATTTTAAGTGATCCAGTAAGATCAATATTACTTTCTACATATAAAGAACCACTTACTACAACATCGCCGCCAAAAGAAGAAACAAGCTTTCTTGTCGAATGTGTTACTTTAGAATCAGGAGTACCGTGAACGTGGAAAATTGTATCACTTTGACTTATTCCTATATTAGAAGAATCACCTATGTATATTCCTCTTTCATAGTCTAACGAACCTGAAGCCTGTATTAAAGGATTATTACTGCCAGAGACTCTTAAATCAATATAATGACCTTGAGGATTATCATTGCCTAGGAGCATTTCGCCTGCGTTAGTTAAAACTAATTTTGTTGTTAAACTTGAAGCTGTTCCTAAACTAATCTTGCCTTCTTCTGTTTTTGTCTTAAATAATAAGTGCCCTTTTGAATGTCTTCCTATTATCTTATGTGTTATTGCTGCGCCTGGTTCTTCCTTAACACCTTCATGATAACTGACTTCTGATAAAGTTGGATATGAAGTGAATGCCATTCCTACTTCTCTAACTTCTAAAGGTGTTGACTCATTTATTTGTTGCTGTACATTTCTAGATACAAGCAAAGGATATGTAGAAGATGCATTTCCGTCTAAAGAGCTGTCGAATTGATAACTGCCAAAAGAGCCTGTTCTTACATGTAATTGTACATGCTCTTGTTGACTATTTGACAACATACCTCCAACATTTAAGCTGCCTGATATGCCATCAATTGTTACTCTATTAAAACCTTTAGTTAGAAAAGTAAGATCTTGTGAATCTGTGTTACCTAAAGATCTATTGACCCCTTTTGCTTCACCACCTTCAAAAAATAGATTGTATAATTCAAAATTGCCGCCAGAAATATTGCCAGATACATGTAAGTCACCGCCGAAAACTGCTACGCCGTAATAGTCTTCATATACGTCAGATCCTACTAGAAATCTTTCTCTTGCACCAATTGAACCACTGGCAAAAAAGTTTGTATCTCTACCATAAACTTTTTGATTTGTAAGGTCACCAAATTCAAATTTTGATGCGCTTAATACTAAACTAGTTTCTTTAGAACGATTTCCGCTGCCTATTATAAATACATCGTCAATATTGCTCTGAATATTATTACCAAGTAAAAAAGATCTCTCACCAGAAGAAGTATTATCTGAGCCAACAATAATGTTTTTATTATTAGAAATAGTGTTTTGTATTCCGCCAATAATAACAGACCCAGAAGAATTTGTAATTGATGAGTGAATTGAACCAAATATTGATGAATAAGATCCTGAGACTGTATTTTTGGCGCCACCTATTATATTATTGTAAGAACCGCTAATCGCTGTATACTCACCTCCGAGTGATGTATTAAACCCAGACTTAGCTGTGAATGCAGATATCCCTCTAGATAATAACTCGTTACTTAATGAATTAATTTCATCATCAACAAATGATGAGAATTTACCGCCAATAGCTACTAAATTGTTTGAATCTTTAATTGATCCGCTTACATCAAATATAATTGAATCTTTAATGTTACTAAGACTATTATCTTTTCCACTGATAAAAGAATCTTGAACTAAATTTATATCAGAATTTTCAGTAAATATTGTATTAGAATACGATCCAGATATTGCATCACTGCCTCTTGATATCAAGAAAGTATTGTCTGAGCCCGATATTGATGTTTTTGGTGTAGGATTATTTGAATTAGATGTCTTGTAAACAGATTCATCTGAGAAGTTTAAAACAAAACTTCTCATTAAACCAAAAACTTCATTATTATCGCCTAGAATAAAACTGTTTTTGGTTCTATCTTCTAGCGTGCCTTCGATTCTATTCGATTGACCAAAGACAAAAGACTTTGAAATACTTCCAGTTGCATACAAATTATTACTAAATATTGCAGCCACTTCAGCATTATAAATTTCAGCGTTATTAGAGAAAGCTAGATATGCAGGAAGAGTCAAGTGAAGTTTGTTATTTGAACCCCCTAGAATAACTGAACTAGAAGAACCTGATATTTCTGAGGTTGACGAACCTATTATAGTATTAGAAGAATAATCGTTTTTTCCTAATATTTTATTTTTAGTGCTGCCTAAAATAAAAGATTTATTGCTTTCTAACGTGTTTTCATATCCTAAAGAAATAGAATCTGATCCATCAACTGTACTTTTTGGGTCAAAAGTTCCATTTTCGACATAACCTTTTAAGGATATAACTTGCCCGCCAAGACTTAGATTTGTTAGATTGATATCTTTTGTCCATAGCGTACCACTAACAAATACATCACCACCAAAAACACTCGTCCCTCTGTCACCATTACCTATTTGCGGTCCTAAAGTTGGTTGGTGAGCTGAACCAATTGAACCGCTAACAAAGAAATTTGTATCTGTATATTTTGATTCATCTGGCGATGTAGGTGATCCTCCCGACATAAATTGTATTGTATCATTTTGAGAGTCAACCTTTAAACCAAAATCTTTGTTTAAAGTTTTTATAATAAAATCAGAATCACCTGTTTTGTCTGTATTGAATGTAGAACTACCCTGAACAAACAACTTGTCTTCTGCATATAGCGCACCACTTACTACTAAATCTCCCCCAAAAACAGATACAGAATTAGCTTCTACAGATGACTTTCCTGAAATTGAGCCACTAATAAATAAAAATGTATCTGTGCCAGCGCCTAAAAGCATTGATGAATCAATACCACCAATGTTGTCTGTACTTTTTGAGTCAGGATAAACTAATAGTTTAGGATTACCTTGATCATTAGAACCAATAATTTTATTTATTTTAATTTGACTACTTAAAAAATCCTTTGGCATTATGAATCGCTTTCTATTACTATATAGTGAACTGTTATTTCTTTATTAACGCTTTTTTCTATTGTAAAATAAGAATTTGTAATATCTTTCAAATTTATATTAACATCGTCAGAAGCTGTAATTTTTACTACAATATTATTTGTATAAGTTTTATCTAACACAACTTCAACTTCATTAAAATTTTTTTTAAACAATATTTGTCCTGATTCAAAATTAAACATTTTAGTTTCCTGAGTTGTATACTTGCAAGTGAACATTTCCCGTGAAAGGTGCTGAACTTTGTACTACTATTTGTAAAACATTTAAACTATATACAAAAACGTTAACGTTTTCATCTTCAGGTGACAAGCCAACATTAGGAGCAGCTGTGTAGCTTTTTTCAAATCTGTATGTATATGTATCTTGATTATTAAAAGGCAATATTGCTACCTCTACTATTAAACCTGCTTGACCATCAGAAAGTATTTCTCCAAACATTGGTTTTTGTCTTAAAAGTGGGTATATTTTTCTCTGTCTATTTAAATCATTTACTTTTGGCATATTCACTAACCTTTTATAATAATTTAGCAGCAATATTTGCTAAATCTGACCTGTATCCTTTTTCAAAATGGATATGACCAACTAAATTTTCGTTTTTAAGTTTTTCAATAACAATTGTTAAACCGTTAGAGTACTTATTTATATATGGTAAATCTACCTGCTCAATATCACCTAATAACAATATTTTTGAATTTTTTCCTGTTCGTGTTATTATAGTTTTTAATTCGTGAACTGTTGCGTTTTGAGCTTCATCTACGATTATAATTGCATCATTAAAACTTCTGCCTCTGATATAAGATAAAGGTGCTACATCAATTGTACCTTTTTCCATCATCAAGTTAAAGTAAGACATATCTCCAAATTGATTCCTGAAATTGTCTACTATAGGTGACAACCAAGGCGCCATTTTTTCACTTAAAGATCCTGGTAAGAAACCAATATC
>Ga0233439_10004464_pt1 | contig 13507 bp, 13 predicted proteins | sample SI_123_September_6_FD_182713 | JGI IMG/M metagenome (GOLD analysis project Ga0233439, IMG submission 182713) | Seawater microbial communities from Saanich Inlet, British Columbia, Canada - SI_123_September2016_100_MG | ecosystem: Environmental > Aquatic > Marine > Inlet | place: Canada: British... | reverse complement strand
GCATCCGTAGAACACGCCGGGATCATGCCCTGTAACAGGGGGAATTTGGAAGCAAATTCCAAGGTACTCTCGTCCGTGCCGCAACCGGCAGCAACAACCAAGGTAACAACGATTAGCTTTGAATGCCGCAAGATCCTCAAGTGGCGGATCCCCCATTATGCGTTTAGTGACACGCGTTAGGTCCGGCACCCAGTAACCAGGACGAATATTTGATCGGAACCTAGCAATGTCAGGCCGCTGCACAAAGCAGATTACTGTGCACATTTCCACAGTTTCTTGTGGACAGGTGGCTTAGCGCGTTGATAGCAACCGTAGAAGTTATACCCATATATTTTTGGAGCCTGGTCCAGCTGACTCGCTTGCTTGATCGGGTCCGCTATGTCAGGTTCCCCGGCATGCAAAATAGACTTCATTACATGGGTGGAATCCTTAACCGGGTGACCACTGAACGGCGCAATAAGGATTGGGTTGCCGAACAGCTCGACCACGCAGAAACCCGCGTTCTGCCGGTGTGGCGTGAAAAGAATTTAATTGTTGGTGAAGAGGCCGAAGCCGTTATGGCGACGGGAGCGGAAGCCCGCGATGTGCTGGAGCGTGCGGGTCAAGTGGTGTTGCTGGGTGTGAACGATGGCATCGCTTATGTCGCCGCAGATTTATCCCACCACGAGGAAGAAGCCCTGGTTGATTTAAGCGGGCCGAGCATCTTCGTTGATCTACGCCAAGTTGGCCCAACCATGGAACGTCATCAGGCGACCCTATTAGCCTATGCCCGGGGAATTTCCTTTTGGCACAAGCGTCAGCGCTATTGCGGTGATTGTGGTTCTGAAACCGAGAGCCTACACGGCGGGCATATGCGCCAATGCCTGAACCCGGATTGTGCCCGCGAACATTTTCCGCGCACCGACCCGGCTGTGATTATGCTGGTGCACCGGGTGCGCGATGGCAAAGATTCGGTGATCATGGCGCATAAGCCGAATTTCCCGAAAGGCATCTATTCCATTCTGGCGGGGTTTGTTGATCCGGGTGAGAGTTTGGAAGAGGCGGTGATCCGTGAAGTCTATGAAGAATCAGGCCTTTATGTTGCCGACGTGAAATACCAGGGGTCTCAACCGTGGCCGTTTCCGGCGTCTCTAATGGTTGGATTTACAGCTCGCGCAACCACCGACGAGATCACACTTGAAGAAGAAGAACTGGAAGACGGGCGCTGGTTCACCCGCGAGGAACTTCGCGACTTCGATGCTGCCGGACGCAGGTTGGCGCGGACAGACTCCATCGCCCGAATTCTCATCGATGATTGGATCGCCGGGACGCTGCCAGTTTAAAACGACACTTAATCGTCTTCTTCAGAAATGCCGTTTTCTTGGCGGAACGGGTCGGCGGGGTAGACGCCCAGAATTTTTACTTCCTTGGTGAAGAAGCTAAGTTCTTCCAACGCCAATCGAACATTCCTGTGCTCAGGGTGGCCTTCGACATCCGCATAGAATTGCGCAGCACTAAAGTGGCCACCGATCAGATAGCTTTCCAGTTTGGTCATATTGACGCCATTGGTCGCAAATCCACCCATGGCTTTATAGAGTGCTGCCGGAACGTTGCGCACGTGAAAGACGAAGGTGGTCATCAAAGGCTTCGTATCAGGGCTGGGAAATTCTGCATCGCGGGCCATAATAATAAAGCGGGTTGTATTGTGTTCCGCATCTTCAATGTTGGCTCTGAGCGATTTAAGACCATTGATGTCCCCGGCAAGCTCAGAGGCAATCACGGCTTGGCTTTTATCGCCCTTGCCCGCAATTTCATTTGCAGCACCAGCTGTGTCGACGTGAACAACTGGCGTAACCCCTAATCCCTTAATCAAGTTTCGACATTGATTAAGTGCGTGAACATGGCTGTGGACATGGGTCAGTCCCGCGATATCTGCATCAGGCAGGCCGAGCAGGTGGTGGTTCACCCGTTGAAAGGTTTCCCCAATGATGTGCAGACCAGAGTCTGGCAACAAATGGTGGATATCCGCGACACGCCCAGCGACCGAGTTTTCAATCGGAATCATGCCGAGCCCGGCTTTGCCATCTCGAATTGCCGCGAAGGCGTCATCAAAAGTTCGGCACGGCAAAGGCTCCATGTCCGGATAAACATTCCGGCACGCAAGGTGCGAATAAGCGCCTGGTTCGCCTTGGAAGGCGATGGTGTTTGCCGCGTTCATTATCTTATTCCGTTTTTGCGAGCATCGTTCTCGCCCGTTCCAAATCGGCGGGAGTATCGACACCTAGGGGAACCGTGTCAACGAGGGCGGCATCAATGCGCATACCGTTTTCCAAAGCACGCAGCTGTTCGAGCCGTTCACGGCGTTCCAATACTCCGGGCGATAAGCTGACAAACCGGGTCAACACCTCACGCCTAAAACCATAAAGTCCGATGTGATGGTACAGCGGTCCGTCGCCGCTGGGGACCGTCTGGCGGCTGAAATAAAGCGCCCGGCCAAAGTTATTGCCCGGTGATAAACCAACAACGGCTTTGACCACATTAGGATTGGTTTTCTCGGAGTCTTCGGTAATTTCGCAGATCAACGTCGTGATATCGACCTCCGAATCTCCGAACGGCGGCACGGCTGCTTTTATGACGTCCGGGGAAATGGTCGGTAAATCGCCCTGCACGTTGATCACTGCATCGTGCTTTCCGTCCGGATCGACTGATTGCAAGGCTTCGAACACACGGTCAGAACCCGATTCGTGATCGGGCCTAGTCATAACAGCTGTGCCGCCAGCGCCCTGAACCGCATCGGCAACCTCCAGTTCTGAAACAGCCACCACCACGGGGCCAAGATCCGCTTCCATTGCACGTCGCCAAACATGAACGATCATCGGCTCACCGTGAATATCGGCCAACGGTTTGCCGGGCAGCCGCGTTGATGCCATGCGGGCTGGAACCAGTATCAGAGGATTTTTTGGTATGCTCATCGTCTCAAGTACCTTAAAATCACGAAAACATAGATGGCACCTTATACCTCAAGGCCAGAGTGGGAAAATCCATTTTTGATGGTATGGGGAAATCCATTTTAGATAACAGCATTGAACCTTGGGCCTGCTTCAGGCAAAATCTCGAAGGTTGGCGGTACGGTGCCGTTTAAAAGGGCGACGTTAAGGGGAATAGGCTGATGAAATATTCGTTTCTGGAACTGTTTGGCGCATCGTTACTGGTTTTTGGCTGGCTGGTGTTCGGCGCAAATACAATCGGTAATTATTTGGTGCCCGAAGCAAAAGCCGTTGCCTCAGGTGAATTTGCTGCCGCCGCGCCCAAGAAAGCCATGGCGAAAGGGAAGTCTGCTGCCGGTGGCAACGCGCTGACCCTATTGGCATCTGCCAGCGCCGATGGTGGCAAAAAAGCGTTTAAGAAATGCAAATCGTGCCATTCGACCAAAAAAGGCGGCAAGAACAAAGTCGGCCCAAATCTCTGGGGGGTTGTTGGTAAGGCTAAAGCCAGTGTAGCTGGATTCAAGTATTCCGGCGCGCTTAAAGGCCTTGGTGGCAATTGGTCGTATAAAGATTTGGATGCCTTCCTGACCAAACCAAAAGCCTTCGCCAAGGGCACCAAGATGACATTCGCGGGTGTGAAATCCCCAGCGGATCGGGCTGCATTGTTGGCCTACCTTCGCTCGTTGAGCGGTAGCCCGCAACCACTGCCATAAGCTTGTCTATTCCTTCTGACGACGGCGGCGCATTTCTAAAGGATGCGCTTACGCTTGCGCAATCAATGGCCGACGCGGCAGCGGCTGTGGTTATGCCGTATTACAAAAGCCGCATTCCCATCGATACGAAGGCTGATACCAGCCCAGTCACTGCAGCTGACCGGGAAGCCGAGGCCGTTATGCGTGCGCAAATTACGGCAACCTTTGCGGATCATGGCATATTTGGCGAAGAACACGGCCAAGAACGCATCGATGCGAAATATGTTTGGGTCCTGGACCCCATCGATGGAACAAAGTCGTTTGTAACAGGCAAACCCTTATTCGGAACCCTGATCGCACTTTTGGAAGACGGCGTGCCAATTCTCGGCATCATGGATAACCCCGCCTTGAAGGAACGTTGGGTGGGGTGTCGGGGAAGTGCGACGGCATTGAATGGGGAAGCGGTTGCGGGGGCTCGGCGTTGCGAGAGCTTAGGCGACGCATGGCTCTATACGACAACGCCTGAAATGTTTGAGGGTGCGGAAGACGTTGCCTTTCAACGTTTGGCGGGGTCGGTCTGTAATTCTGTTTATGGCGCAGACTGCTACGCCTATGGCCTGGTTGCTGATGGCCATGTGGACATTGTCTGCGAAGCAAACATGCAGCCCTACGATTATTGTGCGCTGGTGCCGATTGTCCAAGGTGCCGGCGGGGTTATGAGCAATTGGCGGGGCGAACCCTTAGGCTTGAACTCGGGCGGGACCGTGCTTGCGGCAGGAGATTCGGCTGCACATCAGGCGGCTTTGGCTTTATTATCGGTGTAATCTCTTCCAGTTCCACCCCGTAACACCCCGTAACTCCCTGTAAATTTCAGCCATATTTAGACACATTCCGAAACCTGGCGGCAAAATTGTCGCAACATTTCCCTTTTATACTGTTTCAATCGCAATCCTGGCTATGCCGGGAAAATAATGTGGAAAAGCATTTAAAAGGAGCGAATCGTCATGAGAGGACTAATTACGACATTATTCGTCGGGCTCTTCTTAGCGACGGCTGCGTTGCCCTCACAGGCAAATGCCCAGACCACCTGTTTCGATCGCGCGAAATTCACCAAAGAATTAGAAGTTCAACACGCCGAAAGCCCCATTCCCATGGGGCTTGCCAATACCGGTATGATGGTTGAAATCTTCGCGTCTACTAACGTAACCTTCACAATTCTTCTGACCCAGCCCGACGGCACGAGTTGTTTTGTTGCCGCCGGTGATTATTGGGAAAATTCACCCAAGCAGGTGGTCGGTCTTGGGTCTTAAGCGGCAATAACTCTGCCGTACGCTAAATTTATTCCAACGAATCAAACCCGAAGCGGTTCGTTCCTCATCCCGGCTCCCCAAGTTTATAAAACAAGGGGCCGGGATTAATTTTAGAGACTAAATTTCGCCACAAAATTGCTTAAATTTACCCTATAGCCTTGATCCGGTAAGGTGTGTGAACGCACTATCGGGAAAACCGCCGGAAAACCATAGGATGAATTCATGCGCGCCTTTGTAATTGCACTTCTCGTTTCTGGTATTTTCGTTCAGACTTCTCCCACATTGGCAGCTGGTGCCATCGATGGAGTAGAGGGCGTGCATGGGGTTGCGATGCACGGCACGCCTAAATACGGCCCCGATTTTAAACACTTCGAATACGCCAACCCTAACGCCCCCAAAGGCGGGACTCAAAAACTGTCTTCGGTTGGGACATATGACAATTTTAATGCTTTTATCGTGAAAGGCGTCTCGGCGGCTGGAATTAGTGATTTGTACGACACACTGATGACCAGTTCCAACGACGAAGCATTTTCCCAATATGGCTTGCTGGCTGAAAAAATTCACATGCCGAAGGACCGATCTTGGGTCGGCTTTACGCTTCGTGCGGGAGCCCGCTGGCACGACGGCAAGCCGATCACACCCGAAGATGTCATTTTCAGCATCAATATACTCAAAACCAAGGGCACGCCGGGGTATCGATTTTATTACCGGAATGTTGCCAAGGCAGAAAAAGTCGGCCCGCGTCAGGTTAAATTTACCTTCTCCGGCGGCGAAAATAGGGAACTGCCGCTTATCGTCGGCCAGTTTCCAATCCTGCCCAAACATTACTGGGCGACGCGGAACTTTGAGAAGACCACCTTGGAGCCTCCACTCGGCAGCGGGCCCTATAAAATTAAATCCTTCGAAGCGGGTCGATCGGTTACCTATGAGCGGGTGAAGGATTACTGGGCCCGGGATGTGCCAGCAAAACGCGGTGCCTATAACCCGGATATAATTCGCTATGATTATTACCGCGATGCAACGGTCGCGCTGGAGGCTTTTAAGGCGGGCGAATACGATTTTCGCCAGGAAAATGTTTCTAAGAACTGGGCTACAGCCTACGACATTCCACAAATTCGCGACGGTGTGATTAAGAAAGAACAAATTCGGCACTACAGCCCAACAGGCATGCAGTCGTTCGTTTACAACATGCGCCGGAACCTTTTCCAAGATGCCCGTGTCCGCCAAGCCCTCGCCTATGCCTTCGATTTTGAATGGACGAACAAAAATTTGTTCTATGGCCAATACACCCGGTCTCACAGTTATTTCTCGAATTCGGAATTGGCAGCCGATAAATTACCGGGACCAGAGGAATTGAAGATCTTAGAGCCCTTCCGTGGAAAAGTGCCGGACAGCGTATTTACCAAGGTCTATCGTGCGCCGAAAAATGATGGATCAGGCAACATCCGCCGGAACCTGCGCACCGCAATTCGGCTCTTGAAGCAGGCGGGCTGGATCTTCAAGGACCGCAAACTTATCAATGCCAAAACCGGCAAGCCGTTTCAGTTTAAAATACTGCTGGCCCAACCCACCTGGGAACGGATTGTTCTGCCCTTCATCCGGAATTTAAAACGCATGGGGATTACCGCGACGGTTCGCACCGTTGATACGGCGCAATACCAAAAACGGATGGAGACGTTTGATTACGATATGATCGTCGGTGTCTGGGGTCAGTCATTATCGCCCGGTAACGAGCAACGAAATTACTGGGGAACGGCGTCGGCCAAGCGTGAAGGCAGCCGAAATTTTGTCGGTATTCAAAATCCTGTTCTTGATGAGCTTATCAAACTGGTGATTGCAGCACCGGATCGCAAAAGCTTGATTATGAGAACGCGCGCGCTGGATCGTGTCTTGCTCTGGAACTATTACGTCGTGCCGCATTGGCATATTCAAAGCTTCCGCGTTGCCTATTGGGATAAATTCAGCCGCCCTAAAATCGCGCCTAAATATGCACTCGGATTTGACTATTGGTGGATCGATGCGACAAAGGCATCTGCCGTCAACGCCCGCCAAACAAAGAAATAAGACTCCATGCTCGCATATATCATTCGCCGTTTGTTGCTGATCATTCCGACCCTGTTCGGCATCATGGTGATTAACTTCATCATTGTTCAGGGCGCGCCCGGTGGCCCCGTGGAACAGATGATCGCCAAAATAAAAGGGACAGCTGTGGATGCGACCAGCCGCTTCACCGGCGCTGGCGAAGGCGAAACGGCAGGAGCTGGGAACGCCTCTGCCCGGGGCGCCGGAGACACCAGCGGGGTTGCGTCTAAGTACCGGGGGTCACGTGGCTTGGAGCCTGAACTGATCAAACAAATTGAAAAGATGTATGGCTTTGATAAGCCCCCCCTTGAACGCTTTGTTAAAATGATCGGCGACTACGCGACATTCGATTTCGGCGATAGTTTTTTCCGCGACCGAAAGGTCATTGACTTGGTCATCGACAAGATGCCGGTGTCGATCAGCCTCGGCCTTTGGACGACGCTATTGGTCTATATGATTTCAATTCCGTTAGGAGTCGCCAAGGCCATCAGAGACGGCACAAAGTTTGATATATGGACCAGCAGCGCGGTCATTGTCGGCTATTCAATTCCCGGATTTTTGTTTGCTATTTTATTGGTCATTGTATTTGCAGGTGGAAGCTTCCTGGACTGGTTCCCCTTGCGGGGACTGACGTCACCCAATTGGGAATCCATGGGCTGGTTTGATAAAACCCTGGACTATCTTTGGCACATCACCTTGCCAGTTTTGGCGTTGGTGATTGGTGCCTTTGCCGGACTGACCATGCTGACCAAGAATTCGTTTTTGGATCAGATCAACATGCAGTATGTGACGACGGCGCGGGCCAAAGGCCTGACCCAAAATAAAGTTCTCTACGGGCATGTTTTTCGCAATGCCATGCTGATTGTCATCGCCGGGTTCCCGAGCGCATTCATCGGCATCCTATTCACGGGCGCTTTGTTGGTCGAAGTTATTTTCTCGCTCGATGGATTGGGGCTGTTGGGATTCGAAGCCGTTCTCGGTCGTGATTACCCGGTCATGTTTGGCACGCTATTTTTCTTTACGTTGTTGGGTCTACTGATGAACTTGATCGGCGATGTGATGTATCACGTGATTGATCCGCGCATCGATTTCGAAGGCCGGAGCGTATAGAGCCATGGCTAGAACGGTAAGCCCCCTTAATGCCCGACGACTGGCTAACTTCAAAGCCAACCGGCGTGGTTTTTTCTCGCTCTGGATATTTTTGGCGTTGTTTATCCCAACCCTGTTCGCCGAATTCATCGCCAACGATAAACCACTGCTGGTGAAGTTTGAGGGGAGTTATTTTGTTCCCGTTGTCGTTGACTATGCAGAGACCACTTTCGGCGGCGATTTTCCAACCTCTGCCGATTACCGCGACCCCTTCATTGCTGAAAAAATAAACAAGAACGGCTGGATGATCTGGACGCCAGTTCGATATTCCTACGACACTATCAATTACGAACTCCCCGTTCCGGCCCCGGCCCCGCCGAGCGCAGAAAATTGGCTCGGCACGGATGACCAAGGCCGCGACGTGGTTGCGCGGATGATTTATGGGTTTCGAATATCCGTTCTGTTTGGTCTAACGCTGACGATCCTAAGCTCCATCATTGGCATCGCAGCAGGTGCGGTCCAAGGGTATTTCGGCGGCATGACAGACCTTCTATTTCAGAGGTTTATTGAAATTTGGGGCGGTCTGCCGACGCTGTTTTTATTGATCATATTGGCCAGCATCGTGGAGCCAAATTTTTGGTGGCTGCTCGGATTAATGTTGTTGTTCAGTTGGGTCGGGTTGGTTGGCGTGGTGCGCGCTGAATTTCTGCGGGCGCGAAATTTCGATTACGTCAAAGCCGCACACGCGTTGGGCGTCAGCAACCGCGTCATCATGTTCAAGCACATTCTACCTAATGCCATGGTGGCAACGCTGACGTTTCTGCCTTTTATTTTAAACGGCTCCATCGTCACGCTTACCTCATTGGATTTTCTTGGCTTCGGATTGCCGGCGGGGTCCCCCTCATTGGGCGAATTGCTGATCCAGGGCAAAGCCAATCTTCAAGCACCTTGGCTGGGGATTACAGCGTTTATGGTATTGGCCGTCATGTTAAGCCTTTTGGTGTTTGTTGGCGAAGCGGTACGGGATGCCTTCGATCCCCGGAAAACATTCGCATGAGTAAGTTGTTGGAGATCGCCGACCTGCATGTGTCGTTCGGTTCGGGCGCGCGAGAGATCCAAGCGGTCCGAGGTGTATCCGTTCAAATTGCCAAGGGAGAAAGCGTGGCCCTTGTCGGTGAAAGTGGATCAGGTAAATCGGTCACAGCACTTTCGGTTCTGCAACTCCTGCCCTATCCCCTGGCGTCTCATCCGGGGGGCAGCGTGCGCTTCCAAGGGGAAGAATTAATTGGTGCGCCAGACTTTCGGCTGCGAGCGATCAGAGGCGACCGCATCTCGATGATTTTTCAGGAACCGCTGACGTCGCTCAATCCTTTGCACAGTGTCGAACACCAAATCAACGAAACCCTGATCCTCCACAAAAATATGAACCGCGATCAAGCTCGCGCGCGGGTGTTGGAGCTGATGGAATTGGTGGGCTTGGATGAATTGACGGATCGGTTAGGCGCGCTTCCTCACGAACTGTCCGGCGGTCAACGCCAACGGGTGATGATCGCCATGGCCTTGGCCAACGAGCCTGACTTGTTAATTGCGGATGAGCCGACGACAGCGGTCGATGTTACTATCCAAGCGCAAATCTTGAAACTTCTAAAAGAGCTTCAAGAAAAATTGGACATGGCGCTTTTAATGATCACCCACGATCTCGGTATCGTTCGCCATATGGCCGAACGAGTTTATGTGATGAATGAGGGACTGATTGTTGAAGAAGGTTCTGTGGGCCAAGTGTTGGACGCGCCAAGTCACGACTATACCAAGCACCTGATGGCAGCAGAACCCGGCGGCCAGCCAGAACCAGCAGATACCAATGCGCCGACGGTCATGCACACGGACAACCTTCGGGTTTGGTATCCGATTAAGAAAGGCGTCATTAAAAGCATCGTAGGCCACATCAAGGCAGTGGACGGGGTGACGCTGACCGTTCGACGTGGCCATACGTTAGGCGTGGTCGGTGAAAGCGGGTCGGGGAAAAGTTCGCTGGGGCGGGCGCTGTTGCGGCTTGAGAGAAGCGAAGGCGAAATCGTTTTTCAAGACCAAGATTTGCAAGAACTCTCAACGTCAGAACTACGCCCCTTGCGTCAACGCATGCAGATGGTTTTTCAAGACCCCTTTGGCTCCCTCAGTCCCCGCCTAACCGTCGGCCAGATTGTCGAAGAGGGATTGTTGGTACACGGCCGTGGTGGAAATGATGTGGAGCGCCGAGACTTGATCGCGGAGACTTTAAAAGAAGTCGACCTTGAAGCCGACATGATGGACCGCTACCCACACGAATTTTCCGGCGGCCAGCGCCAACGTATTTCCATCGCTCGGGCCTTGGTTCTAAAACCTGAATTCATTGTCTTGGATGAACCGACCAGCGCGCTGGATATGTCGGTGCAGGCGCAGATCGTCGACCTGCTGCGCGACCTGCAACAACGCAATAATCTGGCGTACTTGTTCATCAGCCATGATCTTCGGGTGGTGCGCGCTTTGTCTCACGAAGTCCTGGTCATGCGGAATGGAAAGGTGGTTGAACAAGGTGATGCGGATAGTGTTTTCTCATCGCCCAAAGAACCCTATACCCAAGCCCTGTTGGATGCGGCTTTAAACATGAAGGCCGATGAGACCGGCATAGTAGGACGGTAATTAATGACGACACTTCTTTTCAGTTCCAAAGGCGACAACCCGGAACTTTGGCGCAGTCGACTGGCCAAACACATTCCAGATTTGGATTTTAGAATTTGGCCGACCGACATTGGAGATAAAGAAGAAATCGAGTTTGCTCTCGCGTGGCGGCCGAAGCTGGGGGAACTCAGAAACTACCCAAACCTAAAAGCAATTTTTTCGTTGGGCGCTGGTGTGGATCATCTGATGCGCGACCCAAACTTACCCGAGGGTATTCCCGTTGTGCGGTTGGTTGATCCAGATTTAACCCGAGGCATGACCGAATATGTAACTCATTGGGTGATGCACTATCATCGCGGGTTCCATGTCTATCAGGCGCGACAGGCAGAAAACAAATGGAAGCAGAATCGCTATCCCCTCCCAAGCGAACGATCGGTCGGCATTCTTGGTCTTGGGGTCTTGGGCAGTGACGCGGCTAATTCTCTTGTCGGTTTAGGGTTCGATGTCGCGGGCTGGAGCCGATCTGAAAAGAATATTGAAGGTGCTAAATGTTATTTCGGGCAAGACGGTTTGGTGCCCTTTTTGGAGCGCACGGAAATCCTGATTTGTCTACTGCCTTTGACGCCTGAGACCGAAGGGATCATCAATGCGGAGACCTTGGCTCACCTACCCGATGGGGCGTTCGCAATTAATGCGGCGCGGGGTGCCCATATTGTCGATGATGATTTGCTAGCAGCATTGGGAAGCGGAAAAGTTGCCGCCGCGACACTCGATGTCTTTAGCCCAGAACCCTTGGCAGAAGATCATCCCTATTGGTCACATCCGAACGTGACGGTCACCCCACACATCGCCAGCCTGACCAACGCGACAACAGCGGCAGGCGAAATTGCCGCCAACATCAAACGCATCCAAGCGGGCGATCCGCCGCTTCATATCGTCGATGTAAAGGGTGGGTATTAGGTCACTTCCAAAAAGGAAACGCGCGCCGCGCCGTAGGTGCGGTCTTCAATTAGGCGGTATCCGCGGGGCGGTTCTAAAACGTATTCTTCTTCGGTCTCAACCACACAGACTGCACCCGCCTTGACCCATCCCTTGTTGATCAGGCCCTGCAAGGCGGGGATTGTCAGCTCTTGATTGTAAGGCGCATCCAGAAAAGCAACAGCGCACGGTGCCTTCGCTGCACGCGGCGGGGGCGCTAACCGTTTGGCATCAATTTTTAACAGGGTTGATTGTTTCCATACCCCTAATTGGGCGGCATTTTCCCGGACGAATTTTAGCGATCTTGCACTATTGTCGATGAAGGCTGCATGGGTTGCACCCCGGGACAATGCCTCTAGACCCAAGGCACCCGTCCCCGCAAATACATCAACCACTGACACCCCTTCAAAATCGACGGTAGGTTCTCCGTGCGACAAAATATTAAACACAGACTCCCGGGCGCGATCAGACGTCGGGCGCAGGTCTTTGCCGCCAGGGGCGTGCAGCTTTCGCCCGCGCAGATCACCGCCAACAATTCTCACTTTTTGCGCCTCGGCTTAAATTGTTTTTTTGGCCGCCTGGAACTCGGAGGTTTTTTGTTTGTCTCAGGCTTCTTCTTCGCCTGTGGTGCCACCTCGCCCAGCTGTTCACGGAGCGTCCTGCCTTTAATTTCTTCGACGCCGCCTTGTGCCAAATTCCCCAATTGAAAAGGCCCGAAGGAAATCCTAATCAACCGATTAACGGTCAAGTTCAGATGTTCCATGATTTTCCGAATTTCACGGTTCTTGCCTTCGTGGATCGAAACCGTTAGCCACGCGTTGTCACCTTGTTGGCGGTCCAGGCGCGCGACGATGGCCCCATAGGTAATCCCATCAACCGTCACGCCATCCTTCAATTTCTCGAGTGCTGCTTCATTGACGTGGCCATGCACCCGCACCCGGTAGCGCCGCGCCCATGCAGTTTTTGGCAGTTCCAGTTTTCGTGCCAGTTCCCCATCGTTGGTCAACAGCAATAAGCCTTCAGAATTATAATCCAGCCTGCCGACGGAAATTACCCGAGGCAATTCGTCTGGCAATTTCTCAAAGACGGTATCGCGACCTTCAGGGTCACTATGGCTGGTGACCTGTCCTGTTGGTTTATGATAGCGCCAAAGCCGAGACACTTCGGCCTCTGGCAATGGTTTGCCGTCAACCAAGATTTTCGACTTTGCGGTTACGGTATGTGCCGGTGTGGTCAGGACATTTCCATCAACCTTAACCCGGCCGTCCGCGATCCAGCGTTCTGCTTCCCGCCTGGAACATAAACCAGCGCGCGCCATGACTTTGGCGATGCGATCCCCTTTAGGCAGAGAAGGTTTCTCGCTCATGCTTTGTCCCTGCTGGCAGTGACGAAGGCGTTCAAAATAAGATCATCGCCGCTGCTAATGGAAAATTCTGGATGCCACTGAACGCCCAGACAAAATGATTTGGCAGGCACTTCCATTCCTTCAATCACACCATCAGGTGCACGGGCGTTGACGATCACACCGTCCGGCTCGTCCTCTGCCGCTTGATGGTGGGCGCTGTTGACGGACAGGGTGGTGGTGCCGACGATGCGGTGCAGCAAGGTGCCTTCAACGACGGCGACATCATGCCCGGCTTCATCGCGGGGATTGGGTTGTTCGTGGGGGAGAGCATCAGGGAACGCGTCTGGGATATGCTGAATGAGTTTTCCACCTAGCATCACGTGCAAC